>Ga0307974_1003962_pt1 | contig 10629 bp, 5 predicted proteins | sample OrgLakmetagen784_FD_201812 | JGI IMG/M metagenome (GOLD analysis project Ga0307974, IMG submission 201812) | Saline water microbial communities from Organic Lake, Antarctica - #784 | ecosystem: Environmental > Aquatic > Non-marine Saline and Alkaline > Saline | place: Antarctica: Organic Lake... | reverse complement strand
GGATGGGCGACTCTTCTTCTGGATCGCCTGAGGGACTTCGTTGTAGTCCCCTCCTCTGCGGGCGGAAACTCTTCTTTTGAGCTGCACTCTCAGAGCATGGAGGAGCGCGCCACTTTGGACCGCTACCATCACTTCCATGGCCACTCGGGCATGTGCGCCTGATTATCTTCTTAGGTCTAGTTTGCGCTGCTTTGCTTTTCTTCTCTACCTGTTAGTCTTCTAAGGTACTACCAACGGAATCGGGAAAAAAATTCATCAGTAAAAATTGGGGGTTGAATTAACGTACTCTAGCGCTTGCGATATACGGCCAGGCGCAGTTCGACGAGACCCACCGAATGAACATACTTTCATGAGCATCCGAGACATAACCCTTTTTGGCGCCTTTACAGGGGGGATTTCGCCACTACAGGGGGGCTATTTTTATACAGGGAGGGAGTGAAATCCCCCCTGTATCGCTCCCAGAGACGAAGATTTTACAACAGAATTGCAGTGCCGAAGGCGAAAAATATTTTCGGCGGGCTAGAATTAGGCAAAGAATCCCATTCAGAAAAATTCTGCTTCCAAGGAAAGTTCCGCATTGTCCCCAACTGCAAGAATAAGCCTTTATTGCCCCTCGGAAGTCCAATCCCCAAACGCCCTGTGTGAAGATATCTGGCCACGCCTGGTGGGGTTATCTCGAAATTATAGTGCCATATACGAATTAATAGAAAAGAAAGTAGTGTATTCTTTTTCTACTTGCGGAGATACGTCGATTTCCGCTCTAATTTCAATTTTTACCGCCGAGGAAGCCACCCGTCTAGGTAAACTCAGTTTTCCAATTAATAAGGATTATAGGTGGAATGTGAATCAGCACTAAATTTCTGCTCCGGGCGAAAGTTCCGCCTTTTCATTGCGCATTGGTAGGTATCTTTAGAATTGCTTGGCGTGCCGATGGCCATTTTCCATTCTGATTTGAAAAGTACCGATATATTTTCCCGATTCCGTTGGTAGTGCCTTAATTCCGGCCCTTCGGGGCCTGTCTCAAAATGACAAAATGACAGCGACTCGAGAAAGTTCTTTCAACATTCTTGACCACGTCATCGACACGTACAGTAAGTATTAAGTACGTCAACACGTCAAGAGTCAAGAGGGAGTCATTCTTTTAGCCTTCATTTTAGCTCAGTTCCTAGTGTACTTTCTGAGTTTCTTTACAATGGCAGGAGCTACAAAGGTTGTAGTATTCGGTGGTAATGGCTTCGTAGGTTCAAATATCCTCAAAGTCCTAAGGACACGTATGGCTGGTGCGGTTTCAGTGAGCCGTTCTGGGCTCAAGCCTAAGCACCTGGAAGGCCAGAGTTGGGCTACTGAGGTAGAATGGACTTCAGGTGACGCCCTCACTCCTGGAACCTACCAAGACACTCTGAAAGACGCTACTGCAGTAATTATTTCTGTTGGCACGCCGCCAGTTCCCGTAAAAGACGTTGCATGGCAAACCAGAATGAACGGCGGTACGAAACCAATCACCTCTGCATGTTGAACGAACCATTACATATTAACTTCCGAACCCGCCCCCGTCAATAAACCTGATCTATTCCCACCCCTGCATATCTTAGACTCCAATTGTACCATCATCGAAGCAGCCGCAGAAGCAGGCGTGCCTCGAGTTGTACTTGTGAATGCCACCGTACCAGCTTGGGGTGCTTCCGGGTACGTGAAAGGCAAAGCGATGGCTGAAGCATGTGCGATAGCATTCGTGGAAAATGCGCCCAAGAATGACGACGACAAAGAAGAAAGTAGCACCGTACGCGGTGCTATGGTGTTGAAACCTGGGGCAATTTACGGGACGCGGCACACAGCAGGTGGCTGGCCAATCCCACTAGCCCCTGTGCTGGGTCCTGTGAGCTGGGCTCTGACAGCTACCAGTGGCGTAGTGGCCAAGGCTACTGACGCGGCTCCTTACTTGTTGAAAGGTGCCTTGGTGCCCCCCTGCCCTGTCGAGTCGCTTGCTGCGACCGCTGTAGACGGAGCTCTCGGCCCCGCATTTGCCGGGAAAGTGACTGTGCTCAGTGCCTTTGAGCTTGCTAAGTAAAGAATGGCCGAGACGGAAGGAGGACCAGTTGTTGTGCAGCAACATCTGAGGCATTCACCACGAGTTTACGCCAGATGAACCACTAGGCGCTATGGATAAAGTTGGATGAAAGCCCCTGCCTCTGTGGAGTCCAGATAATGCTTAAACTTCTCTGTATTATTAGCAAACGCAAGGGCATATATTTTTAAATAAGGTAAAGATGAAGACCGAAGTCAGAACGGACAATGACAATGAACTATGAAGTAATGGAAAATCTAGTTTTAAAGCGGCATATCAGTCTACTTCTACGCCACACAAGTGGTTGGTTAGATACAAATACATAGGCCAGAATAAGGCCAGAAGAGAAGGCCAATAGTGAGCTGTGAGTAGCCCACGAGATATGAGATATGTCTGTTGTGCTTTACAAGCGCCCGATTTAAATTTGCTCGTACTTCCATGGCATTTCGATGCGCTTGTATTGTGCGTTTTTCTGGGGTTGGCTCTCTCTATCGCTCTAATCTTCATCGGAGTCCATGCCCCCGAAGCCCATCGAATTCGTGTTGGTGATGTCCATTGTGAGCCGCATATCATTCTCCTCGTCGTCGTCACTAGACCCATCTTCAGAACCAGACGGTTCTTTCGGGGCCGATTTAAGTTGTGCCGCCTTTTCTCCTGAGGGAGGTGGCACCAGGGCGGCACCCGCTGGCATCGAAGAAGCGGTATCCTTGCTACCACTAGCGGTATTGCTGTCGCTGCTGCTCTCTGTGCCCCCCTTCGTTTGTGGCAGCACTGAGGACGGCGGCAATGGCAACGGCGGCGGTTGCACGGGCTCCGAAGAAGGCGTTGCTGGAGGAACAACGTCTGTAGGCTTTGGTGTGGTCACTACACCTGCCGCCGGAGTAGCAGCGGCAGCGGCAGCAGCAGCAGCAGCAGTTACAGGAACGGTTTTGTCTTGCGGTTTAGGGGCCGTCGGCAGCACTTTTTGCGAAGGTGCGGATGGAAGCGCTGTTTTTACAGCAGAAGCAGGAGCAGGAGCATGAGCAGTAGCACCAGTAGCAGGAGCAGCAGCGACAGCTTCAACTGGAGCTGGCTCAGTGGCTAATGCCGCACTCAACATGAAGCTGTTGGCAACTGGCCCGTTGTTGCTCTTGGAGCGCAGGCGAATCGGGTTCACATCCCCGTCAAAGTCGTCGTTGTCGTCGCTCTCTTCGTCCGAATCGATGTCCGCCTCTTCGCCCACTAACGACAACATCTTGACCAAAGTACGCCCCCGGTTCTCCGGAGCCGTGAAAGTCCTCAGGGTGGACACTGTTTTCGGCAAAGCATTGGGTGGCTCTTCATCTGCAGTTTTTGCTTCGTTTACGCCACTGTCTTTCACGATGAAGTCTTCGGGCGGTGGCTCCAGGGATGGGTCCACCTTGAGACTTACCGTGGCCAAGTTGCTGTCCATCACTGCGTTCGACGCCTTGAACGTGAAGAAGTCAAACCCCGTGTGGCCTTGAAAAGGCGTGTAGCGGAAGTGCGCGCTGTGCTTGGATTCGCTGCTGGCCTTGGTGATGGTGCCCCAGATCGGCTTGTTCACCACCCGGTAATTGAGGTCGTTGCCGTACATGTCCTGCGCGACCAGGTTGATGTCCTGAAAGTGCGGCCACGGAGCCACGTGCATGTGCGTGCCCTAATGTAAAGTTAACGACAAATAAACAAAAAAACACAATTAACCTTGAGGAAAACAAGAGGCATAACATCCCGTGAAATAAACGCAATGGGGCCTCAATCGTATTGCACGGCACAAATTCAAAAGGAAGATTCAACAGCAAATCAGTATTCGCATCAATGAATGCGAGCACAAGTGCAGGAGTTGCTTCTTTCTCTTGCACCTGAGCGGTAGGGGCAATCGTGAGCACGGGGTTCCACATGCGATCAATTTTGCTGCCCCAAGTGTCCCACGTCACTTCGGCATGAATCGGGGGCTGCCTTGAGTAAGACTGCACGGCGACGGTTTCTCGCTCCGCGTTGGTTTTGAAGCCCAAGAGGACATTGGTGGTGAAGTTGACGCTGAGGCTCACGTTAAACTCCGAGGCTGCCGTTACTGCGAATTCTGCGTCGCTCGGCTCGTCCTTGCCTTTCTTGCTGCTGTTGCCAGCTGTCGACGACGAGCGCGAATGGCGCCACGCATGCAGATTGTACGTGTCGCGCATTCGAGCCAGCTTCTTGGCAGTGCCCAGGTGGGGATCATTGAGCGCGTTGGCGAATTGCGGCCGAACGCACAAGTTTTGCATGAGCCTCGCCACCAGCACTTGCACTTGAAAATCTTCTGCCCCGCCCAATTTAGTGAACACGCGTGAAAGCAACTGATTCACCAAAGCATTCAACCACCAACACCAGAAAACAAAGATGAGAAAACACATGAGATGTCGCCACGACAAGCAGGAAATCTAGAGAAATACTCTATGCATGCCAAAGCACTCTATTTTTTTTAAGATTTCGAGAATAATGTACTATCTGTAGCACTAGCATACCGTGGTGGTGCCAAGAATAGCCACGTGCCGAGCCGGCGAAAGCGACAGGTTCACCAAACAACGGCAAGCCGCGACTTGAAGTTCGTAATTGCTGCCCAACAACAGGCCCACAATAGCCGCTAAGCCACCCCGGCGCAAGATCACGCGGCGGCGATGCTCTTCGAAGGCCAAGTTCGTAACTACCAAGGTGGCAAACTTGGTGAAGAGCCCGGGCGCCCAAATGAGCTCAAGCAAGTGGGTCAGGGTGTCGCCTGCCTGGTGGAACACCAAGCTGTCGGCCACTAAATTGTTGATGCTGAGGTTCACCATGACCGCGAGAGCTTCGAGTTTCACGGTGTCGTTCATGTCCCGAAACCCGTTGTAAATGACCCGCAAGCCGCCGAGAGAAGCTTCCGCTTTCTCCGCTCGCATTTCTTCTTCCATTTGCTCCGCTTCTTCAGAGCTGAACAAATCATCATCATCGCCGTAGTTGCCTTTACGGTGGTTGCTGCTATCGTGGTGCGAATTGGACAAGCGCGGTTGCAGGTCTGATGAAGAAGGAGAGCTGCTCGGCGGAAGCCGCATCGACGGAAGACTGCTTCCACTCCCTGATGCTGAATTTCCGCGTGGTGCCTGAGCGAAGCCGTTGTGACTGCCGTTCAGACCACCTCCCTGAATTGTCTTCAACTTGCTCAAGCCGACCGACCCGAACGCTGGGCGTGCCTGCGCATTGTGATGTCCACTGCCGTCTGAACTGAGCCGCTGTTCGCTGTCCGCTGCAGAGTTCCTTGCACTGTCTGCTGCGGAAAACCTCGTTTCTTCGTCCGCAGCGAAACGCACACCTCCGCTGCGCTGACTAGCACCGGATTCTGCTTCGTTTCTTGCCGTTGGAGCCACATCTTTGTTTGGAAACAGTACCGAAAGCCCTCGGCCACCGCTGGGGCGTGTTTCTTTCTCATCGTTGACAGGTAACCCAGGAGCGCCGCCAGTAAATTCCGTGTCGTCAATGTCATCGCCAAATATGCTGTCGCGAATGCTGCTGCGGAGGCCATCGCCGCCATGTTGATCGTCGTCTTCGTGGTCGCGACCTTCGTCGTTGTGAACGACAGCATCGTAGCCCCCCGTGGCGTTCGAGTAGCCAAAACTGGTGGCAAATTCCATCTCTTGCAAGTCCACTGATTGCGTACGGCTCTGACGCACGCCAGCGAAGCCAGCAGACGACACAGACGACGCGTACGCTGAAACAGAGGGCCGCCTGGCGTCTGCCAACCTGCCACCGAGCAAAGAGCCACGCCTTACTAGCCCTGAGTTGTGCCCGCTGGGGCCGTGTACGTTGCTTGAAATGCTAGGCCTTTTATTGCCATGCTCTCCACGCGCAGCTTGATTAACCACGCCACCACCAGCGTTGCCACGATAGCCATCATTTGCGGCTCCTGCAGTAGACTCGGTCGCTGCCGAGGCGTCAACTGCAGCACGCGTGTCCTCACCATGCACACTGCTCCTGCGTCTGCTCGCCGTCGAGTCAGCCACGTCGTGTTGCACCAGTGACCGTCGGATTGCATTATCTGTTTTGCTCGTTGCTTCTCGTGTGGACCAATTTGGAGTGTACTCTTCAAAATCTTTCGTTGTATCGTCGTACACTGAGTGGCGCTCGTCTTGACCTTCCACAGTCATCGATTCTTGGTACGGTTGCAAGAAGGGCGTAGGTTCAGCCAACGCCGAATGCGACCGAAGTCGCGCACCAAGCCCGCCACCTACGCTGTCCCTCCCCGAAATCACGCTTGAGGCACGCCTCCCACGCTTTTCTGTCGCCATCGCTGTCGGCGCTGCGTAGTTAGCGCTACTACTGCGGCGAACAGCGCCTCGATCTCGACTGTAATCGAATTCCTTTGCCTTTTGCGCCCCAGTGGAGTCCTCTGAGCTTGTAATTGCGTTTCGTGGTACACCATTCACGCCTTCGACCGTGGCCTGCTCATGTCTACTTACTTCCCTTTTTTCATCCTTGAAGTTGCCGCTCTCGCCTTCATTGGCGGAATCGGCTTCAAGATTGTCTTCTTCGAAATCGCCGTCTGCCGATTGCATGATATAGTTTGTGGACACGATCATGTGCCGAAACTTGCTACCCAAATCTTCGCCTGGCGCAAGCGTCAGGCCTTGTTCTTGTGCTGCTTCCACTACAGCTGCACGGGCATCGCCCGTCAGCAACGGCCGGGTTTGGCTCAGGTTCGCTAATGCCCATAGCGCTTGAAATTGCACACGAGGATAATTGATGCTGGTGCACCATACGAGCTCGCGGATGTACTTGGCAGCATGCAGCAGTTCCAAGGGGTCATCTGACAGGGTCAGTGATATGAGCGGCTCTAGGACACGCGGTGCAACGGAACCCAGCTTCGCTTTGATGTTGAGGTCGTAGATAGCCACCAAATCTTCATCTGAGAGTCCCAGTGCACGGTCATCTTCAGTATTAGTTGTTCCAACAAGTCCAAGCATGTCTGCCACTGACCGCCGCGACTGCCGCTGTCGCCCCTTGTCTACCTCTTTGGCAGGTGCAACTGATTCAAGATCACTCTCGGCTTCATTGGAAGAATCTGGTGGTATCTGAGGGACTCCAAGAGCAGCCCGAAGGCCAATACCAGTCAACATCATTGAAGTGGTGAATTTCGACGCAATGCCCTGATCCTCAGTCTCAGAACCCATTTCACTTCCGGGAGTATTACTCAATCGGCCGCGAAAATAAGCTACGCTTCCACGACTTACCGTCCGCCGCTTGCGGCTGGCCAATGCTGCTGCTCGACTCTCTTCTTTCAACTGTGCCGAAACTTGGGGCCAGATCCGAACAGCGTCCTTTACCAGCATGTTTTTGCCGCCTACGAGCAATGGAGTGTTATCTAATCCAACCAACGTACCCTTCTCTGTGTCCTTATCTGCTTGCTGCACTTGACGCTCAAGCTCCAAAAATGTGTGTGCCAGTACAGAATCGATGCTTTCGCGGTTCGTGTAGCCCACATAAAAAGCACCAGAAAAGATGGCCACCCAACCCGTCACGAAAAGTGACGCTAAGAAATCCTTGTTTTGACCGCACTCTGCGCCCGGGCCATCGTCGCTTTGTAAGTGGGTCACAAAAAGGAGAGATGCAATGCCAGCCCATACCGTACCGCTCAGCGTAGCAGTGCGCAAAGTGTTGATTTCTCGCACCGCACATGGCTTCTCGCGCATATTATGGAGAAGTAATAGCAAATTTACCGCTAGAAGTGGTGGAATACGAAACTTGTCTTCCACACGAAAAAACAGCACATAGGTTGCTGCAAAAAGGGCCTTGAGAAAAAAATGTCCCTCCAAATAACTTGGCACGAACAGAATATCGAAGAGTTTGTTGCGCATAGTTTCTTTGTAGGTGCCCGAGGGCAGCAGAGCGGCCTGCGTGAGGTAAATACTGAGCCCGATAAATGCAGCTACGCACATGGACTTGTGTGAATCATCCCAGCAACGTAAGTCAGTGTCTTCGAGCACTCGCAGCGAGTATTCGCCGCTTGTGTCATCTTTGACCATGGTGCAGCTGAAGGCTTGAAAAAGGGTTGTGACAATCGTAACGAAAGCAGGGCCGTTCAAAACCCACACGATTTGCCAAAGCGCAAAGTGAGAACTCATCGAGTGCTTTTTGCGACCTCCTAAGACGCCATGCATCACAAAAACTGCTGCATTCACAAGAGCCATGGTAAACATGATCCAAAACACATAGCGCCACTTCACTGTAAAGTAAATTTCGATCAAGTTTTGCGGTGGGAGCTCGAAGTTAGAGAGCTTACATTCGTCTGGTGAGAGCTGGCACTTGGGCAAGCAATAAAATGAGTGCAGGAAAAATTCAATCATTACACCACCAAGTGTAGACAAGTTCGCAGTGTTCAGATTGAGTGTCCATCGATTGTTTGAAAAGAGTCTCATGCGGTAGTGTGGTCGAAAACAAAATGTGCCATCCACCACATCTGTTTGATTGCTCGTGGCGCGCGTTTTGAGCACAATTGCAAATGCAATAGGCAACAAAAAGAGAGCGGAGTAGCAAGCAACGCAGACAATCACCGTGGTGGCCATGAAGGCAGTGCGGTCATTCGCATTATCAGCTAGCCGATCTGCTGACAGTGTTCCATCTTCTGCAATATTGCCGGGCCACTTGCGATCGGCGTAATTTATAGCGTTGCCGAGTACTGCATATACTATTACAATGGGCATGAACAGAAGCGCCAAATTGGATCCCACTACAAACCGGCGCGCTTTTTTGAAAAACCAGGATACGTCCACCGTGCGAAAGACTTTGACTTGGCGATCACCGCGCGTAACTTCAGCAACGAGCTTATCCAAGTCGAGTACCGAATAAATGACGACAAATGGGTAAGATAATAGCACCGCCAGAAAGCGCACGAAAAATGACACGCGGATGCGCACCCGTCCCCAAAAGTAGTAATATGAGCCGCGGTCTTTAACAAAGAAATGCTTCCGCGTGTAGGCGCGTTGGTCATCTACTTCTTTATCACGCTCCTCATTAAGCCCCTGGTCGGTGGTAGGCGAGGGCCGGCCGCGAAATGAACCAACGTGCAAATGAGAAGAAAAGCCTGTCAACGCAGAAGCTTGGCGCGAGAGATTTTGAAATATGCCATTGTCGGCTCCATTACGGTCTTTTGGTGCAAGCCTTTTTTGCATGAGATCCATCAGTGCCACATTGCGCTGCACTTGAGTAAAGTCAGGCAAAAATGTTGATTGATCGCTGCTGCTAATTTGAAAGCTTGAGTTAGAATTGCCGAAGGTCCTTATTTCCGACGCAACTACGTCCTCAAGCCGGCGCTTCGAGAGGTCTGCCTGCAGGCGCACAGCTTTATCCATGTAGCGCATAGCTTTTTTCAGCTCGCTTGTCCACTCTAGTGCATCGATCTGACTCGCGCAACCGAACACGAACCGCACGCCGGCTTTGGGTGCAGGTTTCTCAGAGCCCACAGCGCCTTCATTCGAAGCACCACTGCTGCCATTCTCTGACTCAACATCACTACTCAGGTAAAACACCCAAACAGTTATTTTAGAGCCGCGTAGGAATTGGGTTTGAGATGCGCTTTCAAGGCCAACAACCTGAAAGGTCTTGAGTGAAATTTCAAACGGCGTGACAGTTGCGGTGCGCCGGTGTGGCGAGACTTGCAAGACGGGACCACAAAGTACAGCAGAACATTCCACAAACTCTTCACTTGCAAGGCTCTTTGGTTGGTACCAAATTGTGCCGTGCTTATTCAAAAATGACCCAAGTTTGCTGTTGAGTCGGCCATTGAGTGTCAGATTTGCCACAACAGTCGTAGATGACTGACGTCCAAAGGTTGGGCGGAAGCTACTGGTTCCTTTCGTCGCCCCAACAGCGGCAGACGAATGACGTCCAAAGGCAGCAGGGCGCGACTTGCTGGTTGCACTTGCACTAACGCCATGCACAGGAGAATCATTGAATGATTTGGAAAGTTTGTCCTTGTCTTTTCCAGCTAACGTTCGAAGCGAACCTGGATTATCATGATAAATCGTCGATGTTGTATCCTTTGAGCTGGCTCCGCCAAAGATATTCCCATCCGAAAAAGATACGCTTCGCGGGCCACGGTTAATCCTCTCCTTGCTGGCCTCGCACAATTCCATCTCAATAATTGCGTGCGAATGACTAGAAGGATATTGACTGCCTTCAAAGTTTAGCCTTTCTGCTTCGACTGGCAACGCCCATAATTCACTCTATCCACTTCGTGGTTGCCTGCTGCTGCTGCTGGCAGTCGGACAAGAACAAGACCAACGAAGAGAAGAAGAAGATCATCCGAGCGAACAAAAAGCGATCTTAGCCATTCGTAAAAATACGAATTACCAGGGAGATCAAATTATGACTATAATTTTTGTATTTGTACCAATGGGAGCTCTTGCTCAACTGGAAACTGGAAGCTTTTTGCATAGGGTCGAAGTCGAAACACAGGGAAATGGAAACATAGGAAACAAACCCGGATTTTTCGCGTGTTTCGTTTCCAAGAAACAATAGAAGTACCGCCCTGGGCGTTTCTGGTTTCTAGAAACGAAACA
>Ga0307974_1003961_pt1 | contig 10629 bp, 9 predicted proteins | sample OrgLakmetagen784_FD_201812 | JGI IMG/M metagenome (GOLD analysis project Ga0307974, IMG submission 201812) | Saline water microbial communities from Organic Lake, Antarctica - #784 | ecosystem: Environmental > Aquatic > Non-marine Saline and Alkaline > Saline | place: Antarctica: Organic Lake... | reverse complement strand
GGCAGATTCGTGGAGCTGATGCAGATTTGTGGTGCTGTGGACGCGGTTAAGCTACAGGTGGGTGGGTGCAGGAAAAGAAAAAACTACGCAGGCAGTGAAAACTACTCCCCACATTAATAGGGTTGTCCAGAACCGTATATATACACCGTATATGACCGTATATTTGGTGATTTCCCTGCCAAAAATACCGTATATACACCGTATATATATGGTTCTGGCCAACCTACACATTAATGAAGGAAAAGGAGCCGTTTTGGTACCGGGTACCGCAAATTCCCTCCACCATAAGAACAAGAAAAGTATCCATGGGGATTAGGAGGGTTGCACGCTTGACCTGAAACCGTCCGCTGATGAGAGTTGAGAGTAGTGCTGGAAATGGTGGGTGCGGGCTTCAGCATGGATGTGTTGATTATCTTGTGGCAAGTGTTCGCATCCGGCCCAGCTGAAGCACAAAGCATAGGATGTGTGTGGGAGTCTTCAGTCGGGTGGGCGCAGGCTTGAGCATAGTTTGTTGATGATCTCGTGGGAGGTGTTCCCAACTGACCCAAAAGCTGAAGCACAGGGCATAATTCTATGATATTTAAAATCAGAGTATATGCATTGCGGACGATTTCTTGTAATGTTCCGCTTCTCCAGGTGAGTGGGCGCAGGCTTCAGCGTAAATGTGTCAGTGGTCGTGTGGGAGGTGTTGCCAACTGGCCCAGCTAAAGCACTGAGCGTAGGAGGAACTAAAGTTGATGCGTGGTGTTGTGCGCACGTGCGCACGTTAAAGCCACGGTAGCAGTTTTGTCTTAATACAGTGTAGAGCAACTGCAGTTTTGTCCCAACACACAGTGTAGCAGTTTTGTCCCAATACACACAGTGTAGCAGTTTTGTCCCAATACACACAGTGTAGCAGTAATTGATGGAGGTGTCGCGAATTGACACTGAGGATTGTGCTTTTTGTGACTCCAGTGTTGGCTATTTAGCAGTAGAATGCGCGACCTTGGTACCTGTGAAGGTACGAGCAGTGCCACCGCTGCAGAATTGTCACATGAGTAGAATAAATCGGTGCTAAATAAATCAAAACCAATGTCCCGGGTACGAAGCAGGATGGCAAATAATTAGGGTTGGCCAGAACCATATATATACGGTGTATATACGGTGTTTTTGGCAGAAAAACCACCAAATATACGGTCATATACGGTGCATATATACGGTTCTGGCCAACCCTACAAATAATGGAAGTTGGCTTTTACGGGTTAATTGTTGCATGTTGTTGTGTAGGCCTGCTGATAATGCCAATCCTGGGTTGGGCACCATTTCTGACAATGTAGTATGTGCAGAGCGATCCCAGCATTAGCTATGGAATTGACGGATTTGGGTATAAGACGGGAAATAACTATTTTGCTGGGTGTGACATTGCAGACAGCAAATTAAGGAATAAAGATCAGCAATACCGACCTGTTTCTGTTAAATTGTACCAAGAAGTATAAGTAAAATTCATCTAGCTAAGTACTTGCATGCCGTCACAGCTCGTGCAAGTCAAGCCTGGTCCCGGCAAAGGGTATGCTAATGGGTCTGATTGGTGCCGACCTATACTTAATTTTTTTGACAGCTTTCATTGTTTAGTGATGGGATGCCTGTGCCACCGCAGCTCGTGCAAGTCAAGCCTGGCCCCAGCAAATGGTATGCTAATTGGTCTGGTTAGTGCCGACCTACTTCCTGAACAGCTTTCACTTGTTAGTAACGGGACAATCTGTGCCATCGCAGCTTGTGCAAGTCAAGCCTGGACCCAGCTACGTTGCGGAGCTGAGTAGGGAGATTGAGCGTGTGGATGTGCACCTGTCCAACTTCAAACGCTGGCAGGCCTCCAGCACGACAGCACTAGCGGATCAGGAGCAGCAGCTGCAGGTGTGTGTATGTATGTGTGTTTGTGTACATGTGCTTGTCTTGGTTTCATTTAGTAATGAGCGGGTGAGTGTCCAATGTGTGATGTGACTACACCTTATACTGATGATCTCGTGGGTGTGAGCCAGCGTGTCTTGGTTTTTGTACTAATAAGCATGTGGGCATGCATTCAGCGTGCCAGTTTTAATGTTCTAATGGACATGTGGACGTGCAATCAGCGTGTCTCAGGCTAAAATGCTCTAATGGACATGTGGGCGTGCATTCAGGGTGCCAGTTTTAATGTTCTAGTGGACATGTTGGCATGCATTCAGCGTGCCAGTTTCAATGTTCTAATGGACATGCGTGCATTCAGCGTGTCTCAGGCTACAATGTCTAAAATGCACGTGGGCGTGCATTCAGCATGTCTCGATTTATTATTGTAATGAGCATGAGGACAAGCATTCAAAATGCATCAATTTATTGTGATAATGAGCATGTGGGCGTGCATTCAGCGTGTCTCAGTTTTTATACTACAATGAGCATGCGGGTGTGGGTGTGTACTCAATGTGTGTCAACTGGAGTGTGCATTGAAATGTGTGTGTCAACTGGAGTGTGCATTGAAATGTGTGTGTCAACTGGAGTGTGCATTGAAATGTGTGTGTGTGTGTCAACTTGAGTGTGCATCAAAATGTGTGTGTCAACTGGAGTGTGCATTGGAATGTGTGTGTGTGTGTGTGTGTGTGTGTCAACTTGAGTGTGCATTGAAATGTGCATCAACTTGAGTGTGCATTGAAATGTGCATGAACTCGAGTGTGCATTGAAATGTGCATCAACTTGAGTTTGCATTGAAACGTGTGTCAACTTGGGTGTGCATTCAGCGTGTCTCAGTTTCAATACTATTATAAGCATGTGGGTGTGCACTCAATGTACATCAATTTATAATCAATTGTCTTGAATGTGCTTAACCTGACAAGAAATGTCTGCGCAGCTTTTCAGCTTGACACACTGCTAAGTGGCCATGTGCAACAGGTGTTCTGTTTAAATGCTTGAGTGCAGGGTTGGCCAAAACCGCATGTATAAACAGCATTTGTAGGGTTGGCCAGAACCGTATATATACGTATATATATACACCGTATATTTGGTGATTTCCAAGCCAAAAATACCGTATGTACACCGTATATATATGGTTCTGGCCAACCCTAAGCATATGTGTTCCGTGTATTCAGCGCCAAAACTACAAAATAACCATGTTGGCCAAAACCGCATGTATGAACAGCATACATATGTGTTCCGCGTATTCAGCGCCTAAACTACAAAATCACCATGTTATTACTGTATGGATATCGCTCTGCCCGGTTACTGTTACCATGTTATTACTGTTATTACTGTTATTACTGTTATTACTGTTACCATGTTATTACTGTATGGATATCGCCCTGCCCAGCCCTGCGTGTGGTTATGGCAACCCTGCACTCACGTCCCCAAGACTGCCACGACACATTCCCAATTCTGCCACGATACGTCCCCAATTCTGCCACGATACATTCCCAATTCTGCCACGACACATTCCCAGTTCTGCCACGATACGTCCCCAATTCTGCCACGATACATTCCCAATTCTGCCACGACACATTCCCAATTCTGCCACGATACGTCCCCAATTCTGCCACAATACGTCCCAACTCTGCCACAATACGTCCCAAATTCTGCCACGACTGCCACGACACATTTTCAATTCTGCCACAATACGTCCCCAATTCTGCCCATGCTTGGGTAAGGACCTAAGGTGGCGGCACTCAAGCTTGGAGGCGATGTGATACCAAATCGACCATTAGACGCTTGCAGTTTTGTTGTTTGCTTGCGGATAAGGGTATGAGCGGGGTTGGCCAGAACCATTTGTATACGGTGTATATATGGTATATAAGGCAGGAAATTTTCGTAATACAGAGCCATATATGGTGTATATACACGGTTCTGGCCAACACTAGGTTCGAGCGGAGCCACGCACTGTTAAAGGCTTTTGTATTTAGCCCACAATTAGGATCTGAGGCGGCAGCTTATCCCTTGTTAAGCTTGAGGGATAGGACAGACCCCCTACCACCGAATGGCACAGCAACTGCATCATTCCACACACAGGGGCAATGCTGAGGCGGCAGTTGAATATCTGTCGAGGTTGAGAGAACACAGACGAAATGCGCTGCTTCTTGTCACTCCAACTTGCAGGAGGAAATCGAAGCGTCAGTGTTCAGGATTGAAGATGAAATTGCTGCCGCCACAAAGGCCCCGCAACACCAAGGATGCTTTAACTCCGCAGTTGGCAAGGGTGACCGTGGTGGTGGGAGCAGTGGAGGCAGCGTTGGGGCAAAGGGGCATGGCAGGTCGTCCTCGCCTGGACCTGGAAATGGAGTAACAAGGTAAGCAGTGTAATCTTAAGTGATTATTCACTTGGTGCGGATCTTTTCCATTGTTCTGTACGCTGCAAACACGCCTCTCCAGGAGCTTCAAAAGCTGAGACGCCAAAAGTTTGCAATGCTTGAATAGATTTTGTAGTGGCCTTGGTGATGGTAGTGGAGTCGGCTTAAGGTGAAATGACTCGCCACCTGCCCAGCTCGAAATGGAATTTCAACACGTTTACTCTTCGGCATTTTTTGCTGCAGTTTCACAGTCTAGCAGTTGGATTGTTGCAAAGGTGCAATGAATTGCCACCTGCCCAACTCGATATAGAAAATATGCTGTGGTTTTGCCGCTTACTAGTTGGATTGTTGCTAAGGTGCAATGAACCGTCACCTGAGAAAATTTGCTGTGGTTTTGCTGCTTAGCAGTTGGATTGTTGCAAAGGTGCAATGAATTGCCACCTGCCTAACTCGATATATAAAATTTGCTGTGGTTTTGTCGCTTAGCAGTTGGATTGTTGCAAAGGTGCAATGAATCGCCACCTGAGAAAATTTGCTGTGGTTTTGCCGCTTAGCAGTTGGATTGTTGCAAAGGTGCAATGAATCGCCACCTGCCCAACTCGATACAGAACGTTTGCTGTAGTTTTGCCGCTTAGCAGTTGGATTGTTGCAAAGGTGCAATGAGTCGCCACCTGAGAAATTTTGCTGTGGTTTTGCCGCTTAGCAGTTGGATTGTTGCAAAGGTGCAATGAGTCGCCACCTGAGAAATTTTGCTGTGGTTTTGCCGCTTAGCAGTTGGATTGTTGCAAAGGTGCGTGATGATCTTGACCCGGATCTGGAGATAGCGCACCGTCTAGGAGGTTGCTAAAGCAGATCGCCAGTCAAAGTATCAATGGTCAACTTGATGTGCTCTGAAACACGACAGGTTATCTTGTTCTTTTATGGAAGAAGGATCAAATGAAGTCTTTGTTATTATTAATTCATTTAATACGCGCGTACGCCAATTACGCCGGCGGACCCAAATCCGAGCGCCTAATTTGCGTACGCAAATTAGATGTCCTTATGGGTTTGGTGAAGGCTGGACAAGTCGCTTTAGCATTTTTTTTGAGAAGTTCAGATGGTGGATGTTACACAGCGGGTTCCCGCAATATATTAAAGGAGTGTTCTGGATTTGTAGGCTTGGCGATGAAGAATTTCTAGCAAGCAGCCTCGTGCGCTTCTATGAGCTTGTGCACAACTCTGCAAGTGCTAGCATAGTTTAACAGGGCGCAAAGGAAAACGCAACAGTAGCTCAAGCAACACATGTGACGCCTTTCCCAAATTGATATAAGCGCTCTCTCTGCATGTGCTGGCGTAGCTTTAAAGGACGCAAAGGGGAACGCAACAGTAGCTCAAGCAACAATTGTGATGCAATTGATCTCCCAAATTGATTAAAGTGATAGGTAAATGAATGTCAAGCCTCTCCCAAATTGATTAAAGTGATACGTGAATGTCACGCCTCTCCCAAATTGATTAAAGTGATACGTGAATGTCACGCCTCTCCCAAATTGATTAAAGTGATACATTAATGTCACGCCTCTCTCAAATTAATTAAAGCGCTCTTCACCCCAGGGCGCAAAGACACGCCAACCAGAAGCTCCAGCAGTGACACCATGTTAAATTGTTCAACTGTTTTCACGCACTTGTGTCCTGGCTCTCTGGTCCAGTCCAGTCCGGTTTGATCCTGTCCAGTTTGGTCCAGTCCAGTCCAGTCCAGTCCAGTCTAGTCTAGTCCAGTCCAGTCCAGTCCAGTCCAGTCCAGTCCAGTCCAGTCCAGTCCAGTCCAGTCCAGTCCAGTCCAGTCCAGTCGAATCCAGTCCAGTCCAGTCCAGTCCAGTCCAGTCCAGTCCAGTCCAGTCCAGTCCAGTCCAGTCCAGTCGAATCCAGTCCAGTCCAGTCCAGGACTGAGATGAAGCAGTGGCGTAATAAAGCTGGCTTTTTGCTTTGTCTTTTCTATACTTGTATCTTATTACTGTCACTGCCTGGCAGTATACGCATACTTCTTACGTGTTGTACCTCTTACATATTATACTTCTGACATGGTATACCTCTATCATGTTACTTCTATCATGTTACTTCTGACATGTTATGCTTCTGACATGTTATACCTCTATCATGTTACTTCTGACATGTGTTACTTCTGTAGGGTTGGCCAGAACCGTATACCTATATACACCGTATATAACCGTATATTTGGCGATTTTCCTGCCAAAAATACCGTATATACACCGTATATATATGGTTCTGGCCAACCCTATACTTCTGACATGTTAAACTACTGTCACTGCAGGTCGCAAGGCCAAGGCAGCAGTAGCAGTGGGTATGGGCATGTGCGGGGGGGAGATGGTCAGCCTAGCTCGTCACTGGCTCCAGAGGTGCGCTGTTTGGGTGTGTGCCCTTATGTGTGCACGCGTGTGTATACGCGTGAACCCTTGTGTTTGCATGCATGTATTTGTGTGTGCGTGTGTGTGTGCATGCGTGTGTATACGCGTGAACCCTTGTGTGTGCATGCATGTTTTTGTGTGTTTGTGCGTGTGTATACGCGTGAACCCTTGTATGTGCATGCATGTATTTGTGTGTGCGTGTGTGTGTGTGTGTGTGTGTGTGTGTGCGTGTGTGTATGTTTACGCGTGAGTTTTTTTGTGTGCATACATGTACTTGTGTGTGCATGTATTTGTGTGTGTTAATGTGCATAGGTGTGCGACGTTGTGTGTGCGTTGCTGTGTACTTGCTTGCAGGTCTATTTCGTTTATGTGCTTTGGCACCCATTTTGTGGCCTTTGTGCCAATGAGTGGCTCCTCTAATGCGCAGCTGGTCTGTGCCTGTGTGCATCTGCTTCACCCTTGCTTGTTTTTCTACAATGTGTGCATCTGCTTCACCCTTGCCTGTTTCTCCACAGTGTGTGCATCCGCTTCACCCTTGCCTGTTTCTCCACAGCGTGTGCATCTGCTTCACCCTTGCTTGTTTCTACACAATGTGTGCAAGTGGGTGGTTGAGTTGGTGGCAGATGCGTTGAATTTTACGTACAAGCGCTCTCATGCAACGGTCTTTACTTACCTACCATATGCACGTGGAGTCATGTGTTCAAGGTCTATGCGGCTTCATTTAGGTTGTGGCCGTCTCGCCTTTTGGTTAGAGAGGATTTGCTTTCCTCCTCACAGCTCCTGCAGGGCTCACACTGGTGAACACACCTTTTTTACTATTCCTCCCCCCCTTACTTAAACCCTTACCCCTTAATCCTCAAACCCAGTCCTTTCCTTACCGTCCCTTGTCATACCCTTGACCCACAAATCCTAAAATTAAGACCCTTTTCTTACCGTCTCTTGTCAATGGTTTTTCAAGATTTAGATTAGTTCAATCTAAACCCAAACCTTAACCCTAACCCTAAACCCAAATCTCCGAAGCCTTGATCAGCTCCTGACAGCTGCCAGCACAAATCATTCCCACCCAGGTCATCGAATTTAAAAAGTCCCTTGAAGAGAACAGTAAAACGTGGGGCACCGTCACGACAAATCTGATCTTGGAACGCAATGGAAACATCATCCCTGCAAAGGTTCCCAAATTTAAACAGCCCCTCAACAAGCTTAATTAAACAAGCTTAGTAAAACAAGCTTAGTAAAACAGGGGGGTGGCACCATCACGCCAAGTCTGACCTTGCTTTCATAACCGTTTACTGCACCTCCTCCAATTATCAAGCAAATGCTTCCCACTGCACCGTAAAAGCCACGTTTAAGGATCACGCTTTAGGATCACGCTTTAGGATCACGCTTTAGGAATCACGCTTTAGAAATCACGTTTTAGGATCACACTTTAGAATCACGTTTTAGGATCACGCCACCTGCTCTGCCACCTCTTAGGATTACGCCTTAGGATCACGTTTTAGGATCACGCCACCTGCTCTGCCACCTTGCGTGCTTTAGGATCACGCTTTAGGATCACGCCACCTGCTCTGCCACCTCGTGTGCCTCCACCGGTAGGCCTCAATTCGCCAGCACCTCATCCTGCTACGAGGACGACCTCTACGTTTCACTCAATGCACTTATCCTTCTTGTTCAGGTCATCGAATTCGAAGAGTTCCTTGATATGCACGGAGAGACGGGGGGGTGGCACCCAGATGACCATGCTGAGTTTGTCAACCTTCTCAAGGCCTGTGGTGGGGATTACACACATGCTGTCAAGCTGACCCTGGAAAACTGCATAGGCTACAGCCAGCGAGACGTTATTTTGCATTCCAGGTGTGTACGTAGGGTTGGCCAGAACCGTATATCACCTTTTCAAATACCGTATATACGTATATACCGTATGTATATAGGTATATACCGTATAAAACCGTATTCCGTATACACGGAAAAATCGGTACCCTTCAGATTTAAATCATAATGGGCTCAGTTTGTAGCTCTTAAAGAGCTGCACACCTATATCCAGCTTTGTTGTGCCAAAAAATCAGAGTTTGAAGGGCTAGGCCTGTCCAAAGCCAAAAAGACCCCCAAATGGCCATTTCCAGTGCAAAAAGAAGCCCAACTACTCTAACCACCAATAGAACATTGTGATTAATGCAAAAACGTGCATAAAAACAAAGTGGGAAGCATAGGGAATGCTTAATCAAAGGAGTCACAAAGGAAAAGAATCGACCCTAAAGAGCAAAATATGACTGTTCCTGCTGGACTTCGAACCTGAGTCTGGGGTGTACAATTCGAAGTACGGTTTTGCACCGTATCTGTATACGGAAATACGGCATATACACGCCGTATAATACCTATCGATTTCTGATATGGAAAATACGGTACGTAGATACGCCCCCCCTCCCCCCCCTGTATTATACGGCGTATATACCGTACCGTATAATACCTATCTTTGGATCTTTCAATTACATATCAGTATGCTTTTGGACCTTAATTCAGCTCACCAAAACAAGTGTGCAAAGTGGGATGGGCAGGTAAGGGAACGGATGACTAAGGGACAAGCGGGAAGTACCAATTGGTAGGTTAAGTATGAAGGGGTGACAAAGGAGGCTAAGTAGAATGGGCATGTGAGGGAAAGGATGACTAAGGGATAAAGTCAGAGAATGCTACATGTGGCCCGTAAACTTAGTGAATGTGGCCATAAAACGGAGTAGAGAATGCTAAATGCGGCCAATAAATGACGCGAATGTGGCCAATACATAGGGCAAAGAATGCCAAGTAGGAAGGGATGACAAAGCGACAAGTCAGAAGGCGGTCAGTTTAAGTACAGTCATAGAAAAGCAGTCATTGACACCTGACAGGATATCGAAAGTGGACACGGCCTGCACAAAGAAATAAGGAACACGGTCTGGATGTTGCTTTCCGCTTCATCTCAAAGAACAAGAAAAGAAAGAATAGAAAATAAAAGCCCACGCCAATTCCATGCTTTGTTGGGGTGTTGTTCATGTTATATTTGGATTTTGACTTAGACTTTCCACTTCATTTCAAAGAACAGAAAAGAAAGAATAGAAAATAATAGCCCACGCCAATTTCATGCTTTGTTGGGGTGTTGTTCATGTTATATTTGGAATTTGACTCAAACTTTCCACTTAATCTCAAAGAACAGAAAAGAAAGAATAGAAAATAATAGCCCACGCCAATTTCATGCTTTGTTGGGGTGTTGTTCATGTTATATTTGGAATTTGACTCAGACTTTCCACTTCATCTAAAAAAACAGAAAAGAAAGAATAGAAAATAATAGCCCACGCCAATTTCATGCTTTGTTGGGGTGTTGTTCATGTTATATTTGGAATTTGGCTCAGATCATACCAGTTCCATGATTTTTCAGGGCATTTGTGAACTAGCCCACTTCACTGGTAGGGGTGAGACAGGCACTGGTAGGGGTGAGACAGGGAGGGGGATCGAAAGGAACAGGTGTCGCTGGGGTACTAAGCCTACCGTACACCTCCCCCACCACAAAGCGAATGAAAGAATCAGTCAGACTGGCAGACAGATAATACAAAGAGCAGAATAAATCTCCTAATGTGCGAACGCGTGGCCTTTTCAGCAGCCCATCGCATCACCTCATTTTCATTGCATTACCACATTTTCATTGCATCACCTCATTCTCATTGCATCACCTCATTCTCATTGCATCACCTCATTCTCATCGCATCACCTCATTCTCTTTGCATCACCTCATTCTCTTTGCATCACCTCATTCTCATTGCATCACCTCATTCTCATTGCATCACCTCATTCTCATTGCATCACCTCATTCTCATTGCATCACCTCATTTTCATTGCATCACCTCATTCTCAATGCATCACCTCATTTTCATTGCATCACCTCATTCTCATCGCATCACCTCAATTCTCATTGCACC
>Ga0307974_1003956_pt1 | contig 10632 bp, 8 predicted proteins | sample OrgLakmetagen784_FD_201812 | JGI IMG/M metagenome (GOLD analysis project Ga0307974, IMG submission 201812) | Saline water microbial communities from Organic Lake, Antarctica - #784 | ecosystem: Environmental > Aquatic > Non-marine Saline and Alkaline > Saline | place: Antarctica: Organic Lake... | reverse complement strand
GTGTGGGGGTGTGGGGGTGTGGGGGTGGGGGTGTGGGGGTGGGGGTGGGTGTGGGTGTGCGCGTGTGTGTGTATGTGTGTGCGTGTGTGTTTGTGAGTGCAAGCGTGTGTGTGAGCACCGCTCGTGGAACCCCAGAAGAACCTCAGGACCTGGAGGCTCCGCGAATTAATAAATATTTTCCCTGTTGTGCCAATTTAATTATTTTAGTTTAGGAATTGCGATGCGGAACCAAGTTCTTAGCTTGCTAGTGCTGTATATTTCGTCGGGTTGCGCACAACGCGGTGAATCGGGAAGCCAGCAGGAATGCTGGAACTCCGTGAAAAGCAAAGAGAAGGATGTACTCGTACGCGGATACCGCTGCGAGGAGGGATCTGCTTGCGCTATCTGGCGGGTGTGTGAGCAATGTTGGAATGGGGACCAGCTCTCTCTCTTGTCCTCAAGCACAAATGCCGGCATGGCCTGCACAAGCACAACACACACACACACACACACACACACACAAACACACACACACAAACACACACACACACACACACACACACACACACACACATACACACACAAACACACACACACTCACACACACACACACACACACACACACACACACACACACACACACTCGCACTTAAACACACATACACACACGCACTCACACACACATACACGCACACATGCATGCGCACGCACTCGCACACACATTAGCGCACATATACACACACATACACATACAACGCACACTCATATACACATACACATACACATTTACATACACATACACATATACACATTCATACGCGCACACTTGCATGCGCACGCACTCGCACAGGCATAAGCGTGCGCACATTTACATACACACATACACACATACGCATACATACACACGCGCACGCATAATACAGGCACGCACGCACACACATAAATACACACACATACATACACACACGCATGCATACACACATGCACACGTGCATGCAAGCATCTACACACACACACACACACACACACACACACGCACACACACTCACACTCACATGCAAGCTTGCAGCTTCCCACCATCTTACGTGGGTTTGCACGGATACATTTGATAGTTTTGAACGTCCTGTTTTCTCCCGCCACCAAATTTGCGCAGGCTGAGAGCAGCACTGTGGTCCACACTTGCTGGGAGTCTTTAGCATCATGCGTGCAAATACAAAACAGCACGAACGCGGATCTGATGAGGCAGTTTGAAGGCATCCAGTGCTGTTCTTCCAACAATTGTAACTCCCTTGGTAGGTCTGTAAGCATTTGCCTTGGTGGGTCTGTATACTAACAAGTGGACACTGGCCTTTGACCTGTGTGTGCGTGCAACATGTTAATGCGTGTGTGTGCAACACGTATATCCGTGTGTGTGTGTGTGTGTGTGCAACATGTTTATGCGTGTGTGTGTGCAACACGTATATCCATGTGTGTGTGCAACACGTATATCCATGTGTGTGCAACACGTATATCCGTGTGTGTGTGTGCAACATGTTTATGCGTGTGTGTTGTGTGTGTGTGTGTGTGTGCAACACGTAAGTCCATGTGTGTGTGCATCACGTATATACGTGTGTGCGTGCAACATGTTTATGCGTGTGTGTGTGCAACATGTATATGTGTGTGTGTGCGTGCAACACGTTTATGCGTGTGTGTGCAACACGTATATCCGTGTGTGTGTGTGTGTGTGTGTGTGTGTGTGCAACATGTTTATGCGTGTGTGTGTGTGTGTGCAACACGTATATCCGTGTGTGTGTGTGTGTGCAACATGTTTATGCGTGTGTGTGTGTGCAACACGTTTTATCCTTGTGTTGTGTGTGGCATCCATTTCGATCCCTTTTGCTCTTACACGGTGAGACCTATATGTATATATACACCGTACATGACCGTCTATTTGGTGATCTCCCTACCAAATATATCGTATATACTCCGTATATCTATGTTTCTGGCAAACCCTAGACTACCGATTACCTGCGCCCTTTGCACCACTGTTACTGACTCTCATCAGGAGCCGGTTTCAGGCCAAGCCTGCAACTGTCCTCCCTGAAAGAAAAGAAAAGTAAAGAAAAACTACGCAGGCAGCAAAACACTCCCGGCATCAAGTAAGGGAAAGGAGACACTTTTGCCCAAAATGTGCCGTGAGTCTCCCCCACCGAAATCCTACCTTCTTTGATCCCCTCTTTTGATTCGTAGTCAAGGAAGTTCATGGGTTACTCTCAGTACCTCAGTACCTCAGTTACTCTCAGTACCTCAGTGGCTCTTTAGTTACTCTCAGTACCTCAGTACCTCAGTTACTCTCAGTACCTCAGTTACTCTCAGTACCTCAGTTACTCTCAGTACCTCAGTGGCTCCTTAATCGATTGCCTTGAGTGGATTCCAATGCCTGTGTGACTCCTCCTTTTCATATCACGCTGCCTAACTCCTTTTTCTCACTGCCTGTGTGACTCCTCCTTTTTATATCACGCTGTGATGAATTGTGTGCTTTCGTACTAGCGATGTGTCCAGACAATGGTGCGAGTGTCACGTAGGAATGATATGATGTGAAGTGTATAGGGTTGGCCCATACCGTTTATATACGCCGTATATTTACATCGTCGAAGAAAACCCTAAAATACAACTTGTTTATACGGTGTATGTCGGGTACAAAACATAAGCGTTAGTGTATAATTTGAGCCTATCCAAAATATACGGCGTATATATACGGTTTGGGCCAACCCTAGAAGCTTAGGCGTGTGGAACAGGTGAAGTCTGAGATGAGCACGCTAGCTGGTACAGGTCAGCTGTTCATGCAAGTTTTAGTAAAATGTGTGAATGTGTAGGATTGGCCACAGGTCGTCCCCATGCAACCCCCCCCCGACCCCCGGGCAAATAGGGGCAATACCCCCTAGTTTGGACATATCTAGTATTTAATATCCTTGATAGTTCGGACCGCGACTCTGGTGTGAAAGAGAGGTTGTGAAATGGAGCCAAGGAAGCCCCAGCCAAAATGCTTGCAAAATTTCGCTAGAATTCAGCCAGGCCGCCGACTGGCCCCAATTAAATTATATATTATCCTGTGTATAAGAAGCAGGTGTGGAGCTGCAGAGTTTTCTTTTTCCCCTGTGTCCCCTGTGTGAGTCCCCTTCACCGGCTTTCCCAGTACCCCTGCCCCAAATACAACATTGCTGCATTGTTATGACATTTACAATGCTTCTATCCTGAAGCAGATGTTGATCGGTGTAAGTTCAGAAATGCACCTTTTCCCTGCCAAAGTGGGTGCAAAATCACACCGGGCCCCACACAGCCCCCCAGAATGCCAAATTCACAGCAAATGTCAATGGCTTAGACATGAAATCGAGTATCTTGCATTCAGATGAGGTACAGGGGGCTTTGGATTGACTGAAAAGCTTATTGGCCCTGTTTGGGGTGACTTTGGCACAGGGACGATCCACAAAACCATGTTTGTTCAATAAACAGGGTTGGCCAGGGCCGTATAATTCCCTGCCAAAAGTACCGTATACACACCGTACATATATAGGGTTGGCCAGAACCACACATATATACGTATATACGGTGTATATATGTTAATTTTGCCGAAAAATCACCACACTTACAGTCATATACGGTGTGTATATACGGTCCTGGCCAACCCTATATATGGTTCAGGCCGACCCTAAACTTATAACATGGATTTCTTGTCCTGCTAAAGATCCTCGTATGTTTGCCATGTGTATCTATATACACACTTAGGGTTGGCCAGAACCATATATATACGGTGTATATACGATATTCATGACAGAAAAATTACCAAATATACAGTCATATACGGTGTATATATACGGTTCTGGCCAACCCTATACACACTAGATACCAACCAACCTAGTGCTCATTCATTCTTGTTCTTACTGCATAAGGTGTTCTGGCGCATGGCCTCAATGCACCTCCTTCCACGCATCACACCAATCTTGACAAGGGGTTTTTTGTAAACTGATGGTTGCGACAGATATGCTTGTGGGGTTTGCAAGGGACTTTTGCTTCAAGTATTGCCGCCGAATGTAATTGCTTTCAGCTAATTCTGAAATGTATGAAACAGGCAAGCTGCTGAACGTCACACCAAGTTTTTCATGTACTTTCTTATGTATCTAAGAACGCAACTGTCTAGGGTTGGCCATAACCATATATAAATATATACACCGTATACCGTATATGACCACATACTTGGTGATTTCCCTGCCAAACTACCGTTTATGGTGTATATATATGGTTTTGGCCAATCCTACAAATGTCTGATCATCGCTTCCTTGCTTGCAGAGCTCTTCACATCTAGCGGAGCTAACGACGGCAAAACCAACGTGCCTCTTCTCTGGGTGCTGCCCTTTTCTATAACCTTGTTCGCTTGGCAGATATTGGCTGGTTGAGTGTGAAAGTGAGGTATGGAGAGGGGTCGTGAGTGAGTTTGTGTGTGTGAGTGAGTGAGTGAGTGAGGCAGTGCCGTGTGTGTAGAAGTGAGTGAATGAGAGCAGGGCTGTGAGTGCGAGACGATGTATGAGCGCATAAGTGGTGGAATGGCGGGAATAATAAGCCCACAGAAGGGAAGGAGCAAATCCAGTCAGGTCCTTTGTGTGTGTGTGTGTGTGTGCGTGTGTGTATGTGTGTGTGTGCCTGTGTGTGTGCCTATGTGTGTGTGTATATCTCACATGCCAGCCTAACTACCTGTCAGTCGCCATCACTGCTCAGGGCTGCTGACAGTGCTGTGCCCTTCTTTTGCAGATTAACTGAAATAAGGCCAAGCTCCTCTTTTATGCAGCGCACATGGTAGGAAGAACGGCTGAGAATCCCAGTTGCGCAGATGATTTTTGTACAAATGGATGCGGGGTGGTGCCGCTGCTGCTCGTGAATGGGAGATGAAAACGGCGCCTGTGTTCTGACAGAAATGTGTGTGTGTGTGTGTTTGTGTGTTATGTGCGTACTTGTGTGCGTTGAATGCCTTGCCTTCCAATGCCAATGCTCAAAATCGGTGTCGTCAAGGGCCCACACAGGTTTGCGAACGGGCACTTGTAAGTGTCGAAAACGCTGAAATGGTTTATAGAGAACAAAGGACGTGCAAAAAGAAAAAGACCATCGTGGGAGTAGAGAATGATGGATGAATAAAAGCTCGCTCTGGAAGTAGGGCCCCTACGAAGAATGAGAGGTGAAGCAGGGCGGGGCATACTCTGCCTGATGTGAAGGGTGGGTATTTGCTGTGCTTTGTGTAAGCATATGTTGTGCTCAAGCAAGTTCAGGGCAAGTGAATACAGTGTGCCAGCGGTAACAACTGGAGGCTGTTAAGCTCCGGCTTTCTAGGGATCCATGTGTTGCTTTGGTACATCTTAGTTTAGACTCAAGCAAATGCGTTCAGCCACAGTGTTACCAGCTAGCTGGGTTGTCCCTGACGGTGTTTTTTGTGGGTGGGGGGATTAGGCTATGAATGCGCACAGGCCAGTAGCGATTAAAATTTCTTGCTTTCCTCGTCTTTTTCCAATATTCCTTTCTTTGCACACTGACGAAGGTGAAAGGGTCAAGGGCGTTAGGCTTGTTGCCACGCACCAGATCCCGCAGCACACCGCACTTGCAATTCATCATACAAAAGCAAACCCTGCAATCTCGGCATTTCAATTTTTAAATTTTTGGTTCGGACCTTGGCTCTTAGTGGGCTGACAGTATTAATTAGGTTAGCGAAGTAATGATAAGTTGTCAAGACCTGCTTATTGTTACTGGTCATGCTGATAAACTTTTCTCTTGGACCAGTATGGAGCAGGTGGAATTGCTAAACTCATTGATGTTGTTGCCAAACGGCAATTGTGATCTGATTGATGTCACATGCCATTGTCTGTGTGAGTTATGGCCCCTATAGACATTTGTTTCTCAGCTGCCTGAGCTAAGTGAGTATGATGGTGTTATAAACATAAATTTTTATCAGAATGGCCTTCAGCCAGGTTGTAAAGTTTGCAGCGTGTCTGTCTGAAAGCAAGTATTCCCACTAGGTAAGGTTACATCCCTATATATGCCTCTAGGGCATCTGAGCGGAAACTCATAAAAAGCCTGCAACCAGAATCTCATAAACACTGAAAGTATATTAATGAGAAAGGAGCGCATTTAGGAGAGTGTCTGGAAAACCCCACCCACCTGATATATGTTATAAATAACCAATATATATAATCTTTTTAACATCACCTTTACCTGTGAACTCCGAATGGCCCACCATCTGCCTAATTGCCTCCTCGTCGCACAAAATCATGTAAAGTTTCATGAACTAGTAGTGTATACATTGTGCTTCGAGTGAAGTGTGTGTGTGTGTGTGTATGTGTGTGTGTGTACTTTTGTGCGTGTGTGTGTGTGTGTGTGTGTACTTTTGTGCGTATGTGTGTGTGCGTGTATGTGTGAGCATCGAGGAATATAATCTTTATATTCCTGTCAATGTGGTTTTTTTATAATTGCACGTCTCACCTCCTTGAGCTAGAAGCACTTGCCATTTCTCTGTAGAGAGTTTCTTAGGTACTTTGGACAAACCAGATGACAATTTAGATAATGTTTGGCACAAGGTAAGGTAAGGTTACATCGCTATATATGCCTCTGGTGGGCATCTGAGCGGAAGCTTGGAAAAAAGCCTGTAACCGAACCAAAAAAACGCTAGAAAATCAAGGGAACAGGGCTAGGCACTTAGCTACAAAAGAGGCAACACCAAAATTATCAGGTTGGTTCATAAAGGTCCTCAAACGAGCTGGGCCATCCTCAAACTGAGGTAGTGGGAAGATAAGCTGTTGCTGTGTGCGAAGTCTGACTAGATGTTCATGCGGACAGTCCAACAAAATGTGTTCCTCATCCTGAATAGTGTGCCAGGAGTCACATCTGTCACACATCCTGAGCTCATAAGGCCTTCCATTCCTGTCATGACGCATTCTTTGGACTAGATGTTTGGCATATACTAATATTGGACTATATGTTTGGCATATACTAATATTTACTACATGTGCTAGTACTACGTATGCACTAGCACTACGTGTGTGCTAGCACAACGTATGCCCTAGCTCTACATATGCCCTGGCACTACGTGTGTGCTAGTACTATGTATGCCCTAGCACTGCGTATGCCCTAGCACTAAGTATGCGCTAGTACCAACAGCCTAGTACTAACAGCCTGGTATATGTTTATACTAATATTTGGACTATATGTTTGGCATAAACTAATGACCAATGGAAAAATATTCCTGGTCACTTAATTCTGGGAAATATGTAGAATACTGAAATATTACTGATAAAATATACAGAATAATTCAACCACACTATATATCATTATTCTACGACAAAGTTTCACCAAAACGGCCGACAGAGTGGTACGTGGCGGATTTTCTTCTTGGGACCGATTTATGACGCAGAACCAACATGGATTGCTCTATCAATAGCGATAGAGATGGTGGCCAGCGTAGAGACGTCTTGGTTCTAAAGTTATTCACACCGGGATGCTCGTCACTATGTGCACCATAATTCAATAAGAAAGGGGTTGCTATTGCGCGTCCAACTCTATGCAAAGGATTTCCAGCAAAACTTCACACTGGGATATAAAAACCAATTTTTATGACAGGTCTGTATCAATCCGATGAAAAGCCATCCGAAAAGTTATAAATGCTAAACAAATCACGGCATTTGAATTAATAGCTGAAAACACCCACGCACAGCAAAGTAAATGGCAACGGTCCGCTGATGAACTTCATGGACTGCGCATCTGAAGGCTTCATATGTCCCGATTGTACACTAGGCAAGGAGCAGCAACGTTCCCTCACGACATGCGATCACTTCTGCTACGCATGCTAGCTCTTGTTACGCACCTCCTGTTTCTGCCGCTGCTTGTAGTGAGCATGATAACATCGCAGCTTGCAATGAGGGGGAAGGTAGGAACAGAGGGAAAACAAAGGGAAGGCACAACAAGTGGGTGAATATGCAGAGCAAAGGCCAAGGCAAAATTAATAGAGGCACTGTTTGTATTTGCACCGCAGGCAGTATGCTGCAGGAGCAGCAGCAACAGCAGCAGCAGCAGCGCCTGCATCCAAGCCAACAGATTGATATAATGTTGAGCAGGCAAGGACTCGGCACATCGGTAAGTGTGGGAGATGGGTGTGATGCTGCTATGAGGCCGACAAGTAAGGTCTGAATTGGGTACACCAGTATTTCTGTGTTATTAGTAAACTTTGTCACGCCCAATTGTTGGCAGCGACGAATCGTGTGACGGAGCAGTTAAATTGGTTGACAATTGAGAGTTTCTATATGTCTTGTTCAATAAGACTGGCCATCCAGCAGTGACCGTAATTTGATCTGACAACTTGGTATACCTGAGTAAACAAGATGAGGCCTTCACCACGAGCGCTTGCGTGACACAGAAACAAGCACTTAGTATTCGTGTGCAGGGGGGGCATTTTTGTGATGTTTTCAGTTCCACTTCTTTTCTGTCTTGTGCAGTTTACTGCCGCTCTACTAGTTGCAACAGCACTTGAGCTAATATTTATGAAGCCAGTGCCCGGTGCTATATATAATATATGACATACTCATCTTGTACGGAATTCAGACGAGCAAGAATTTTGAGATGAGCTTACATCTGTCTGCTCTTATTCATGTATTCGATTTCTTCTGTTACAGTCACACCATGCATACTGTGCTATCTCGAGACTTGTTAGGGATATCAAGCTGAGATCTGTGCATGAATTACATAAGATCAGTGACAGGCCTCCTAACCAGTTCTGGCCTTAAACCAATGGCCCCCCATCGATGACAATTCAAGTGAGATTTGTCAATGTGTGAAAGTGTGTGTAAGTGTGTGCAAGCAGCAAGTAAGCGTATACAACTAGGTATGCTCATATACTGAGGATTGAGGAAACCTTAATTAATTCATTTGCACAGGTCTCGGTTCAGCATTGGCCATAGGTCAGCAAAGGCCGCCTTTCCTGAAGCCCCGATTCCACCAGCAGCCATTTGCACACCAAGGTGCGAAATGTGACGGGGGCATCCCATAGATGAATGTACACCTCATGACCAGCATAAACCCTGAGCTTCAGCCTTTATGCACACAACACCCCCAGGCCCCGTGCCCTCAACTACCCCTATGCTCCATGCCCTAAATTTGCACCTCTGAAGTGGTGATGCTGCGCTGCAACCATAAAGCATGCAGCTATCCAACTAGCACATGTGTTTCATTCATGCTTTACCATGAACATTTCATCTGGTATCCTTGTATCTATCTGATCAAGAGGTACGCGACTGTGCAGGTGTCAATGCAGTGTCTTTGGTCCCTGTATCAGCAGTATCGGGGCAACAGCAACCGCCCTTCTACCAGCAGCAGCAGCCGCAATTGCCTCCACTCCGTACCCAACTTGTTGGCAGGGCGTGGGAGGGCCTGGTCAATATGGGCTTGGCTGTCAAGACTGTGACAACAGGTTGGTGGGTACTGTCCTCCTTTCCGCCTCCAGAGGATCTCCAATCCTCACACGTGCCTCCTCCCTCCGCGGTCCCTCCCCCTGGCTCTGCTCCTTCTGCCCTTGACGTGAGTATTGTATGTGCTGTATGTGTAGGCGTGTATGTATGGGAGTGTGTGTGTATGTATCCGTGTGTGATCATGAGCGTGTGCACACAGGCTAGCGACACACATCCAGCTGCAAGTTAGAGCTTTAGTGCTCTCAGATACAGCCCTACTGGAGTCCCCCCCTCCATACGGAGGTTATACCCTCCATAAAGGCCTCAATAAAGGCCTCCATGGGAAAGGAGGCTATGGTGGTCCGTAGATTTGGCTGTGCTCCCTATTGAACTCCTTATCTAAGGAACTACGTAAGGACCTCCTTATCTTTCCAAAAGATCCCCCTAAGGCCATCCTATCTTTCTTTGCAACTCTTCAGGACCTACGTATCTTTCAGACCCGGTAATCTGACATCCTTTCATGACCAAGATCAGGCACACTATCTCAGATCACAACCCTTTTTTTACAGTGACTGATCAAATCCACTTATACAGACATATAGGCTGGTATTCAAAACATAAAGAATTGCAATACAGAACTGCAATTTACATGTTCAAAACAAAAAAACTACCAGTAATAAAAAGTATAATGGCGTTGCCGAAATATCATTTAGGGGCACCCAAGATAAGAATGTAAAGCGGTTGAAGCAATTGTAAGTGTAATAATGTGCAGTTCAAGGAGGGTGCCATATCCTTCACACATAGCCATACACACATGCACGCCTGTACATGCTTCTATGTTGTCTGTCACATGCAATCATGAGTGGCTTAGTAAGGCTTGAAGGCCCTCTCATATGCAGTGGACGAGATATGTCTCCAATGTTGGGACCATTTTTCTGCCTCTCCAAAGCTTGTACCTTGATCTAAGTTAGACCAAGCATTTTAGCAATCATTCGTATGCGCATACCACCTCGACCTCTGCCCAGCCCACCCGGTCCCAGCCCATCCCCTTCCCCTGTCCAGCCTACCCTGAACCAGCTCACAAAGTCCCAGCACACTCCATCCCGTGCCCATGCCTCCCAGTCCAAGCTCACCCCTTCCCCTGCCCAGCGCACCCCATACCTGCCCACCATGTCCCAGCCAACCCCATCCCATGTCC
>Ga0307974_1003953_pt1 | contig 10634 bp, 16 predicted proteins | sample OrgLakmetagen784_FD_201812 | JGI IMG/M metagenome (GOLD analysis project Ga0307974, IMG submission 201812) | Saline water microbial communities from Organic Lake, Antarctica - #784 | ecosystem: Environmental > Aquatic > Non-marine Saline and Alkaline > Saline | place: Antarctica: Organic Lake... | reverse complement strand
GATTAATTTAAGTAATAAATTTCAGCGGTGATGCAGTACCTTCTTGTCAGGGCTCTAATAGAGCTATAGATAATGACCCCGACTAGGTACTTCCAGCTTGCTGCAAGTCCAGGCCTCTCCCTTCCTGGCCTCCACCCGCACCTCAGGCTTCCCTGTTGGCACTCAAATGGTGCCCAGTGGGACGATTGGTGAACGCTTCCTGAATCAAACAGCCTCGTTCCTTCCATCTGGCAGCGACAGCTATGTGCAGCGTTGCAGCAGCAATTCCCCTTCCCACAGTCAAAATTCTCTTCCCCTGCGTGTCAGGTTCAGTGCCTGGTCCAATGGGAATGCCCGGTGGGCAAATGGCAGCGGCCCCACGATTCATTGGAAACGCAGGGTGATTAATTCAGGGGTGATTAATTCAAACGTGATAAATTCAACTGACTAATTCAGTATTAATCACAAACATTAATCACGAAACGCACCGTCAATTGCCAAAAATGACACCATTATTTATTTTTATTCAGAATCACCTTTCATTTACTAATCACGGTATGTAATCGCCATCGGAAACGCAAAACGTGATAGATTAATTCCCTTGGATTTATTATTAATCACCTATCACCCTATTGGAAACGCACCGTCAATTGCCAATAATGCGCCATCGCAGGGGGCGCTGGGAAATTTTAATATAAATTGGTGATGGCCGTTTGCCGTTTGGCAATTGGTGATTAGTATCAATATATATCAATTAGTATGGTAGTATAAAATTATGAACTCCCTCTTGATTTTTGTTAGCACGGCTCAGGAGAATGCCGCTAGGAGAAATTCCATAAGAAATACCTGGAAAAGGTATCTGCTTGAAGGAGAAACTGCTGTCGAAGTCAAATTCACATTCCTCGCGTCTAGGTCATCGTCCATGGAAGAAGAGGAGGTGAAGTCCGATGCATAACACACACACACACGCGCGCACACATACACACACACACACACACACACACACACACACACACAAACACACACACACACACACACACACACACACACACACACACACACACATACACACACACATACTCACACACACACACACGCACACACATATACACGCACACACACGTACACACACACACATACACACACACACACACACATACACACATACATACACACACACACACACATACACATACACATACACATACACATACGTTCAAAATAAGTGCACGCACCGTATAAAGAGCACGTCTCACGCCAAACAACGAACGAACACACACACAGGCGTGCACAGTGCAACACCTCATTGTTTAATCATTTAGGAGCGCTTTGGCGACATGACCCTGGTTTCTGCGCCTGAAGGATACCACGAGCTTTGGAATAAGGTGAGCTCTGGAAAATGCACCTTCTTCAATGTAAGAAGGAATGGGTACGGGAAGCATTGTCAACAGCTGTAAAAGCCTAAACAATAGATTTTTAATGCGCTCATTGCTGTGTCAACATAGCTTTCCTGTCTCCTACCTATCTTGCAGGCGCTTGTGTTTCTACAGCAGCTTGCAGCAGCGCACTCAGCTGCGTCCAGCGCTGCTCCCCGTTACGTCATGCATGTAGACGGTAAAGGACGGTTTACAACATGAGTTATGTAACAGAACTCATCAATACTAGGTCCTCATATCAAAACCCCCTCGTTTCCCCGCTACACACAGATGATTCCTTTGTTCGTCTAGATCTGTTGAAGCTCGAGGCAAGTACCGTTGCGTTGGTTCACAGCTCTGTTTAAGTTATTACAGTTCAATTACACACACTTTTGCAACTACCCAAGTATGTACTTGTGTGATGTGTTTGTCTGGTGTTTGTACGCAAATTGCACTTGTGTGTGTGTGTGTATGTGTGTGTGTTGTGTGTGCGTGTGTGTTTTGTGTGTGTGTGTTGTGTGTGTTGTGTGTGTTGTGTGTGTGTGTTTGTCTGGTGTTTGTATGCAAATTGCACTTGTGTGTGTGTGTGTGTGTGTGTGTGTGTGTGCCAGCCCACCCTTGCAGTGAACTACATACAATGCATTCTATGGTGCTTCCAGATGGCCAAATGGCCGAGCCAGCGCTTCTACTATGGATACATTTGGGATGGAACTGGCAACCGAAAGACGCACCCTATTAGGAACCCCTCCAACAAGTCTCATATGCCAGAATCGGAGGTATGTGGTCTTTAGACATTGGTATTTCACTGGTTCATTAATTTCTCCTACGAGGCTTTCCGTACCTATAAAAACAAGTTTCGGATATTGCGTACTATGGAGGTGAGCAGCATTACGCATGCAGCTTGGGGCTTGTACTTTAGAGGTACATTTTTAGGCTTTTATACCTGGAACACGCTGTGCTCTCTCATGACCTAGAATACAGCAAAGTAACACGTAGCATAGCATAGAATATAGCACAGAAACACGTAGCATAGAATACACCATAGAATACAGCATATAAACACGTAGCATAGCATAGAATATAGCATAGAAAAACACGTAGCATAGAAACACGTAGCATAGAATATAGCATTATGTTCTATCTCATTATGTTCTATGAATCTACACAATTTTCATAGTGTAGCGTGCTTTGCAAAGTACACAGGGTTTGAAAGATGTGGGTAGCATGCGGGTAGCTGCCTTGAAAGCCTAGTAGTCCATAATTCGGCCAGGCTCTTGGGGTTGTGGATTTGAATCCGTCTGGTAATGTGAGTGCTTTGCTGTCCGACAGCAGTGTCTCCATTTCCTTAACCCATGCTTGTGGTGATATCACCGCTTGCTTATGGATTTTGCCTCTGAGGTTTGTCTGCTTGTTAATCTTACTTGAAGCTTGAAGCAACTTGCAATAAATTAAGTAGCTCTGAAACCTGGCTTGGTGCTCATCCGTGATCAGGGAAATAAACAAATGTGTTACTATGGCACTTATTAATACACAAAACGCACAAATCACGCATGACGTGCCTGACATGCCAAACCAGATCATGTGCTGCAAAGGACGTGCCTGTTTGCAAGCTACTGTGCTTCATCCTTTATCTAATCTTGTTAGTTTACACACAGACCCTGGGTCACTATACGGAATGCACTGCTTTCAGCCTGCACTCAACCTATTGTTACCAGATATCATCAAACAAAAAAACTTTTCTATATGTTACACACCGCTGCAGTGGCCATTTAATTTTTACCCCCCGTTCGCGTCAGGCTGTGGCTTTGTGCTTTCTTGGGATTTAGTTTTGGCCCTCACCTCTGCTCCTCTCCCGAATTACCGCTTGCTGGACCCTCCCTTTGGCATTCATCTGTGTGGACCTCCAGGTTGGTCACGGAAGTGAAGCGAGTCAGGCTTTTTTTCCTTTGGCTCTTGTGCTACCCCTTTAAGTCAGCCTGCAAGCTGATACCACGATTAACCCTAAAATACGTTGAAAACTGCCGAGGCATCCAATGTGTCAGTCATAGCAGCTTTTTGCTCTTTGGATGAACTCAGTACCCAAGGCACTTTCTTTGTCTCTGCTGGCACCAAATGCAATAAAATGTGCATGCTAGAACACCTGCCTTTTCATTCGATAGTTAAGAGACCTGTGTGCTCCCTGACTAACTGTTCTCTGCAGAGTTCTGTGTGGTTCCAGATCCTGTCGTGCCTGTGCACGATGATAGGATACGCCCTTACCGGCCCTTGCCTACATTCGGGTAAGCCTCGTACCTGCATGCATGTGGCTGAATAGAGCTGTAGGTTCGTCATACTGCCACTGCCAATACATAATGCACAGAGCATTGCTACTGTATGTGAGGTCTGCACTATGATGTGTTGGCTTTAACATAACTGATTGCCAATTGGGACAGTTGGTGAATCCCCTTTGGAAGTGGCTGTTGATATGCAACAAGAAGCAAACACAACTATCGTACCTTACCGTACTCACCCCAGAACCTACATTTCATAAACATTAAAAGTAACCCCGGACCCTTGAAAGAAAAATTTTAGCCGCTCCCCAATTTCCGGTGGGGAGTTCAGCCCAGCGCCTGCGTGTGTGTTATGCGCATGCGCACGCATATACATTGCTTGTTTACGTGTGTGTCTATGTGTGTGAGTGTGTGTGTGTGCGTTGATGTGTGTTTGCATGAGTGAAGTGCATGTGTGCGTGTGCACATGCGCTTGCATGAGTGAAGTGCATGTGTGCATGTGCACATGTGCTTGCATGTGGACACACGCTTGTGGTTGCGCATTCAAGCGCGCGTGTCAGCTTGTGCATGTGTGCGTGCCTGTATACCAGTGCGTGCATCTGGTTGCCTGTATTGCTTGAGTGTGCATGTGTCATGGTGGTAGGGGCAGCTGGAGTTCGACTGGGTTGGGAAGGGGGCAGGGACGGCAGAAGAGACATCTCCTCTCTGTTTGGCCACCCACCAAACTTGATTTTCGGCAATGCCGGGCAACTTTGGAGCTTTAAAATAAGTAGGTATGTAATAAACGATACCGGAATCATTCCGGAGGGCAAACACCAGAGGGGGTCAACTGAGCAATTGTCCTGAAATGTGACTTTTTTGATGCAAATCATGTTTGAATGATATAACTATATGGTTCATGAAATTTGGGACCAAAAGGATCACCCCAGTGGTCTGGACAGAAATACAGTTCAATGTTTGGCACTGAGTTTCCACATTACAGGCCACCACGCCCCAACCATGGCCTCTTTTCATCTCAAAGCAAGACAGGGGGACTTTTTGCATGATACCAAATCATCCTGGGGTTTGAAAAGCAGATTAGGTGAAAATTAATTTTTCACCTTTTCGGCACCCCTTTTGCTGATTTTCTCTAAGAAAATTGGGCCAAAATGAAGTATCTGACCAACTACTGGGCCGTTTCGTTCCATTTTTATTGCAATGATATTTATTTGCCAAAGTATCATCATTGATTTTAAATGGTCCAGATTGGTGCAGATATTGGTGAGATCTGGCGGATTGGAAGTGAAATGTTGGGTTCACGCTACGGGCAATTAGACGTGTGCGCCGCTACTGGCTACTTTCAGGCTCGGGTGTTCAAAGCAGCATTTGGGTGCTGAGCTTATAAGTAGCCAGCTCGGCGCCCATACTCAATTCACATTTCAAAAGTACTCCCATAGGGGTCCTCAGTTGACCCCCTCTGGCAAAACACGTTATTTACCCGGGGTGATAAAGGAAAGTTACGGCACACAAGTAAGCAAAGCATACCCCAATTTATTACAAGATTATGGGCAGTGCAATTGTTTCATCTTGCATTATCCTGCATTGAATTAAACTTGCATCCCTACAGTGGGATCATCGCTAGCAACGCTGAAAATTTGGCGAAGCCCACCACGCGCGCAACGTGTGCATGCATGTGTGCGTGTGTGTATGTGTATGTGTGTGTGCGTGCGTGTGTGTGTGCCTGTGTATTTGGGCGTTTGTATGTGTGCACGTGCGTGTGTCTGTGTGTTTGTGTGTGTGCATGTGTATGTGCGTGTGCGCGCCTGTGAGTTCGTGTGCGTTTGTGTTTGTATCTGTGTATGTGTGCACATGCGTGTGTGTATGTGTATGTGTGTGTGCGCGTATGTGCGTGCTAGCCTGTATGTGGTTGCCTTGCTGCCCCACAGACGCTGCAGTAGTGTGCGTGATGCTGTGCTAGAGCATCCTTTGCTGAAGCAGGCGTGAGGATGTGCTGTCTGTTGAGAGGGCAGGTGTGAGCATGGTGCCCGGGCTGGCTACAATGTCTAAACTCTGCTTCAACACACAGTGCGCAGCAAGCACCTGCACTGTGCGCTCCATGCCCCGCAAACAGTCCAAGCCAACACAGATCGCGTTCCTGAAGGGTCCCGTCCAAGCAAACTTCTGCGCATGATGAACATCTGACTAAACTAAAATCATATAGCCAACGAAATTAATTTTACACAATCTGCTTGCATGGTCAACCGTGAACTTTGCAGTCGGAACACAACCAAGGGACTCTGACACAGCATCTGCAGCCAGGGAAGTGTGCTGATGGATACTGCACCATCAGGAAGTGGTCCGGAGGCCTGACTGAGGAATCCTAGGCAACTTCCTGGAGCTTCCAAACATAAAATGTTGCTCCAAAACTTTACACACGGGACCCCAGGTTCCCGAAATTCACCTGACACGGTACGAGCTTTAGTTAGGAGCCTATGTCGAGTCTCAGCCCGGGAGGTGCCCTGGGTGGGCCTGGGGAGGAGGGATGGACCCCCAAAAATACAATTCTGCTCTACATCTTCACACACCGCACCCCAGGGTCAAAGAGTTCATCTGACATGGTGACGGTTTTGGTTTGGAGCCTATGTCGAGTTTTAGCCCTCGGGGTGGCCTGGGTGGGCCTGGGAGGCTTGTGTGAAGTGTGGTGGGAAGAAGACAAGGCTAGGGGCTCACGCCCCCACAAGGGGGGCTTCGCCAAAAAATGCAGGCGACTGAAAGCACTCCCTGCATTATTAGAATGGCGCTTGCAGCACGTTGCTTAAGCTAACACTTACGCATTAGAACAGTCCGACGGAGCCTGTTTTGAATGGTTTTGCAGGGCAGCATGGTTGCCAAAAATGTGCCTTGTCTGCATAATTACTTTGGGACATGAAACAAATCCAAGGCTGCGCCAACCCTTTTTGCTTGTGCAGGCCAGATACCCTCGTTCAGCACTACCTTCGACCAGAGGAAATGAAGCCTTTTTACATGCAGGTATGGTTTGATTGCTGGCAGCTAGAAATCCCCACTTACTTGTATTCTACCGTAGATATGAATGTTGCATGCCATAGGTATTAGGTATTAGGTATTACATACCTTGGGTATTTAATATGAGTAGGGTTGGCCAGAACCGTATATGCAGACCGTATATGACCGTATGTATGGTGATTTTCCTGCTAAACATACCGTATGTACACCGTAGATACGTATAAATATATGGTTCTGGCCCACCCTAAATATGAGGAACATCGTTGGAGGCGCGGTTATAACTTGACCTTTGACCAGGACCCGGACTGCAGACCTGCAGCTAGAAGCTTGAGGTTCTTCAGTTAAGGCGTAGATGCTAATACATCAGGACTGAGACAAGCTGGTCAAACCTGTAACCTCATCATAGTTAAGCATGTAACCACACATGCACACACAACACAAACATGCACGCACAACACACGTACTTTATGCACACAGGCATACACACACTCACACACGCACACACACGGACATACACACAACACACACATGCACACACAGCACACGTACACTACACACACAGCCATACAGACACACTAACAATCACACATACACGTACACACATAAACACACACACACAAACGATACAGACACGCACACACGCGCACACACACACATATACACACATGCGCACACACATACACAACACACACATGCACGCACAGCATACGTTAACTACACACAGACATATACACACACATACTCACGCACACACACATACACGGACGCACACGCAACGCACACTGCATGCATATAAACAAGGCACACACACGCACATACACACACAACACACACAGCACACATATGCTACGCACAGACGTACAGACACACTCACACTCACACATATGCGTACACACATATACAAGCATATTCACCCGCTCACATACACATACACAACACATGCACGCTCGCACAGCACACGTACGCTACACACGCACACGCACATGCACACACAACACACATACAGCACACGTATGCTACACACACAGAAATACAGAAACACTCACTCACACACATACGCACACACAGAAACACACACACACACACAAATGGGGCCTTTAAACTTGCAGCAGCTACTTGCAATTTCCCTTTTATTTCTATAGGATAAACAAAGCGGCTGAAATCCGGAATTGAAGCGGTTGAAATCAATTGCGGTTGAAATTTGCGGTTGAAGTGGTTGAAATCAACTGCAAATTCCTGTACACAAAAACACAGTTGAAGTGCGGATGAAGCGGTTGAAATCAATTGCAGTTGAAGAGCGGTTGAATTTAACCATTTAACCGCTTCAACCGCACTTCAACTGCTTCCTGTTTTGCCTGACGACTGCAATTTTATTCGAGTCTCCATCACTATTTTGAGTGCTTACAAACTTAGAACTCCCTGCTCAGGCCTTGGAACACAGTGCGAGGCACCACGGATCCGGCACAGACAGCATGGACACCGCATCTCAGCAGGAGGAAGGGGCACCTGAAGCGTTGTACAACCAGTTGGTTTCTCTTGGTCTACTACGGAGGTGATAAAGGTGCACGATGCCTGACACAGGCACTTGGGTACGAGAGAGAAAGATACGGAGGTCCTTAAAGAGTTGCAAAATAAGGTAAGGAGGTCCTTAGGGAGCTCCTTAGGAAAGATAAGGCGGTCCTTAGAGAGCTCCTTAGGAAAGGTAAGGAGGTCCTCAGGAGGTTCAGCCAAATCTACGGACCTCCATAGCCCCCTTTTCCACGGAGGCCATTAAGGAGGTCCGTGAGGAGGTTTTACCCTCTGTATGGAGGAGGGGGCTCCAGGAGGGGAACACTGTCGTAGGCAGCAAAGAGGTCCAGAAAAGCAGTGTACCTTCTTCATTCTTTGCTTCTTTTTAAGCAGTTGCGAGAATGTGGGGCACAATTTATGCCATATGCCAAGCCCAAGATTTGGCATTTATCATTTATAGTGCTTTTCAATTATGATTTCCTCCTGGCCAACCACAGTCCCCACGCTTGGTACAGATGTTAGTTGCAAAACCTCTCCATCCTCTTTCACCAGAAGGGCAGCACCATTTATTACAATGAGCACACCGTTGGACGCGTATTGAAGCCAGCTTTCTAACGCAATAAGTTTCAGACTGTCCTTTTGATTAATGGGGCAGCTAGACTTGTTTGAGTTTGAAGTTTGAGTATTGAGACTTGATTTAAAGAGGGACAATATTTGCAGGTTTCCGGGGAGGACTCTCCGCCCTAGTTTAATTTCATGTAATTACTTAACATAATTAATAACACAGAATGCTTAATTCCGGGGTCCCCTAAGTGGCATGTCCAGGTTGAAAAACCCCTCAACTGCCAACCAGCAGCTCACCGTTCTTTTCAGGCAATGAGCACACCGTTGGACACGTATAGAAGCCAAATTTCCAGTGCACTAATTTCTAGACTGTCTTTTTGAGAAATGGGGCAGCCGGACTGTTTGAGTGGAAGGGCTGGCAGTTCCAGGTTGCGCAAAACCCCTCAACTGCCAACCAGCAGCGGTGAGCACCCATATGGAGCTTCTTTTCAGGCAATGAGCACACCGTTGGACGCGTATTAAAGCCAGGTTTTCAGCAAACTTTTTTCCTGACAGTCCTTTTGCTGGTAGACTCATTTGCGTGGAAGACTCATTTGCGTCGCAACCAGTAGCTGCCCCAAGGACTGTCTACAAATTAGTGCGATCGAAAGCTGGCTATAATACGCGTCCAACGGTGTGCTCATTGTACGAAACGGTGCCTTCCAAGTCGGTGAAAGAGGAAGTGACTCTCACTTGGCTGGGGGGTTTACCGTGGGGACTGCAATCATAATTGCGAAGGCATAAGCTAAACCTAATTGCGAATTCGCAATCATAAAGATGCGTAATTTTGAAAACCGCCATAATTACAAAAAAGGTGCGCCATAATTGTGCGAATTTAATAATATGAATTAGCTATTTCGGTATTTCTGTTTGCTATAAACTTGTGAGGGTGTTGTTACAGCAGTTTAATAAACTGAAAGGAGCTTGTATGAACCTTTTTCCTTCCTACAACGAGGGCGGGCTGAACGAGGGCGGGCTGAATGTTGACTGCTACAACAGCGACATGGAGGCCAGTCAGAAGGAGGAGAGCAAGGAAGTCAGTGGACAGGATGTCAGAGAGGAGGAGGGTGAGAAAAGCAAGGACGCAGTAGAGCAGGCCAGCGGCAATCCTGAAGAGAAGCAGGAGGGCAGCATTCGTGAGATTCAGCAAGAGAGCATCAGCAAGGAAGAAGGCAAGCGAGAGGGGAAGGACACAACACAAGAGGGTGGAGAGGAAGCTCAGTGCGTCCGATCGCAGAGGAGCAGAGAAGAAGAAAAGCCTGCGGTGAGTTGTGGGTCGGTCGCGCTGCTGAACACTTGCATGCACGCACGCACGCACACACACACACACGTACACACACATACACACATTTGTACAGACACACACACAAAACACACACGCTCACGCACAGACACACACTCATGCACGCATACACACAAACACACATGTACGTGCTCAAACATACTCGCACACAAATGCACACATGCACACACACGCGCACACAAACTCCACACACACAAATACACAGATACATGCAGCCATTTCAGCATATAGACGCCTAACACACACACACACACACACACGTACATACGTACACGTACACATGTGCGCATACACTCACACACACACTCACACACACGCACACGCATGCGACCATCTTTGACGCTAGTTCACTCCTTTGTGCGCTGCTGTCAGGCTTCTAAACAATCAAATACTTACATGAATAAGCCGACACGTGCATAATCATCCACTCCTTCTGTACTCTTGCATGTTTGTCCACAGTCTCGCCGCCGAGAGAAAAGCCCAAACAAACCCAGTGATCTCTCCTGGGCGTACAATGATGACGTACCCCCCCCACGCAGCAGCAGCCACAGG
>Ga0307974_1003945_pt1 | contig 10643 bp, 13 predicted proteins | sample OrgLakmetagen784_FD_201812 | JGI IMG/M metagenome (GOLD analysis project Ga0307974, IMG submission 201812) | Saline water microbial communities from Organic Lake, Antarctica - #784 | ecosystem: Environmental > Aquatic > Non-marine Saline and Alkaline > Saline | place: Antarctica: Organic Lake... | reverse complement strand
TTGGATTTGGGGTATTGTGAGGAGAGTGGCAGGATGGGCAAGCACTGCACGCCACGTGGCCTCTCCTGTCCGGATGGGGTTGAGGAGGAGCACAGTCTCAATGCACAGCAGCAGTTGCAAGAGCAGCACATGCTTCAACAGGCCACGGCAGTGCTGGCGGCACAGAAGGGTGGGATTGGGGGTGGGGGTGCGGCAAAAGGGAGTGTGAGAAGAGAGCCGGATAGCTCTTTAAGCACCAGCAATTTCCATGAGGCAGCAGAGCCTGATAGAGATGGTGAGCTAGGAATGCATCGACTGTCGATGACATCCCACGCTCACTCACCCCTGCTCCTTAGGGAGGTAAGAGCCAAATGTGGTTGTTCAGGAATCTTTGTGGGAGGGAAGCAGTTTCAGAAAGGAATAGAGAGGGGGGGGGAGAGAGAGACAGAGAGAGAGAGAGGGCTTGAGGAGCTTTCAACATACGTTGCACACGTGTATGTTTATGCCTGACATGTTGATGTTAAGGGGGGCGTGAGCGTGAGAATGCTCCTGTCCTCCTTGTAAAATTTGTGTGATGTATGTACTCACATAGGAAGCGAGTGCCGTACACGGGTAGTTACACAGCAATGTAATATGTAATAGCATTATTTATTAGCAATGTCACCAGTATTTATTGCATGACCAGTAGCCTTTAATCACCAGGTGCGCCTCGCAGACACCAGGCAAGGGTAGTTGGCAGCGCACGCACACATTCACATACATTTACATACACACATACCACATACAGCATACACAACCTACACTCACGTACATGTATATACGTACACACGTATACCAGGGTTGTTCAGTTCGGGGTTCAGTCAACAATTTAAGTTCGCAAACTTTCACGCATTTTAACGAACCCTAAGAATGCCATTTGCAAGCCATTAAACGTTCGTTCAACTTTAAGCCCTATTTTCAAATTTCCGGGTCCGAAATTGCAGTCCAAATTGCAGAAAAGGGCCTTAGATGGCCGTCGAACTTTTTTTATTGATTAAATATGTTTTCAAGATAATAAAAGCATTTTGGACGAGCATGATTACGGAAACCAGCCAAATCCTCCATGTTTAAAATTGCGCACCAAACTGCTTGAACAGTTTGATGGTTCTGCAACTTTCCTGGACTTTAATGAACCCTAGCTCCCCAAAAAATGAACTGAACAATCCTCATTTATGCACACTTGCACATGTTTGCATTCCTGTTCTTCTCACAGGCACCAGGCAAGACTGGCCAGCAGCAGCAGGGAACCCTCAGGAGTATGAACAGCGGGAGGCAGTCGGTTGACCCTGTACCTCCAAATAGTATGTTGAGAAATTACAGCAGCGGTGGGGTGGGGGGTGGGAGTTCTTCCAGCTTGGGACTTCCTGCATCTAGCCCAGGGGCACTCCAGGTGCACGAGCTGCATGTGTGTGTGATATGTGTGCGTGTGCAATGTAAAGTTGCTGAGCTGCATGTGTATGTGATATGTGTGCGTGTGCAATGTAATGTTGCTGAGCTGCATGTGTATGTGATATGTGTGCGTGTGCAATGTAAAATGTAAAGTTGCTGAGCTGCATGTGTATGTGATATGTGTGCGTGTGCAATGTAAAGTTGCTGAGCTGCATGTGTATGTGATATGTGTGCGTGTGCAATGTAAAGTTGCTGAGCACATGCATCACCCACCCCTCTTCCAAATGCTATGGCATAGCACATCTGTGATATATGCTGAATTTTTGAAACATGTTATGCACTGTGCAATGTACATGCTGTGGCTATGTGACCAGCAGACTGTATCACTTGGAGCAGCCTGTGACAGAGTAGCTTCTGCCATTGTCCCCTCAAATATGAGCTGGTAATGCTGGTGCAGGTACAAACGTCAATGAGACACAGCTCCGTGGGAGGGACCAGCATGAGCAGCCAGGGGGGGGGGCTGGGAGATAGCAGGTGTGCGTGTTTTTGTGTACGTGAGCATGACACGAGGAATGCAACATTGCTAGTCTAGACCTGAAAATAAGAGGGATCAGGGCTCACACAAGGCTGACGCCTGTTTGGCTACCACAAGAGCTTGCTGCTCGAGGGTGCTAGGATGGTTTTAATTTAACTATTGTGCCTCCTTCTCGACCACGCTACCCACCTTGTTTGCTCTCTTGTACATGATTGAACATAAACGCACTCTCACGCATGCATGCGCACACACACACACACTCACACACACACACACATGCACACGCACACACGCAAACAGACACACATAGACACGCACTCAAACATGCACGTATGCCACCTAGAAAAGATGAATTTTTGACCAGCCACACAGTTGTCCCTTCCTGGTAATAACCAAACAAGTGCCTCCTTCCCTAGCAGTTAACAACAACGACTGTCTGTACCGTACTCCCTACCCTCCAGCGTTGATGGCAGCCAGCGATACACCCTCCCCCGGGGGAGCACTCTAGACATCGAAGTAGATGCTGTGGGGCAGTACAGCCGCAACAATAGCAACATGAATCACTCACAAGCCAGCCCAAGAGCAACTCGGCCTCAAGGCAGTGGGCATAAGGAGAAAGGATCGGAAGGTGCGTGGCCTGAAAGATGACGGAATGCCTTGTCATACAAGTGTAAGAAGCAAAGGTGATTGGATGCGTGGGAGGCTCTAAGGGGATCAAAGCAAGCACCATGGAGGGTGCTGCATCGGGCGTGTTATCGCTGCTGGAGTGAGGAGTGCGCTTGAGAGGCGTGCACCTTGGGTTCAAGTCTGGGAAGGTAGTAGGCACGAGTGTCCCAGGCAAACAGGCCACAAGACTATCCTTGTGAATGCTTGACGCTGTCGTGGATACAAAAGGATTCCTGATCAACTCAGATGCAGCACGTGTACGTCATGCAGCTCCTTCAATAAATGATACCATGCGGTTGTGGAATGACATGAACTAGCTGAGGATGGAACCAGCCATGATCATGTCGTTTCCATGCAGATTACCAAGCAGCTACCAGCCCTGGAAGCGTGCACAGCAGCAGCCGCTATGGCTGGGGCAAGAAGAACAGGCATCACCATACCACAAGTATACAGAGCTCTGCAGGCGTGTCTCCAGATGCCAGCCACCACGGCAGGTGAGCAGAAGAGCCATGCATGACCTGTGTGTGTGAATGTGTATGTGTGCATGGGGTCACTCATGCCATGGAGCTGCTGCGCTGTTGGCTTCAAAGCCCTCGCTAGCTGAAGGAGATGTGGCGAGCTCCAATCAACTGTGCTTCGTATTGTGTGTCGTATTTCAAGGCTCATTTAACGGGTTTAAAAACGACCTTTTGTCATATACTCCCCTTGTGTGCCATCACAACCATATGGTCCAGAGACACAACTGCAGGCAAAATCCCCCCTGGCTGCGCACCCACCTTTATTGGTCTGGGGCACCTTGCCGTGCCTATTTGCTGCCTGGGCTTTCTTGTCAATTTTTTTGGAGACTTTCAGAGGTTTCTGTGGCATCTGTCTGCACTGTTTGTAGCAGACTTCTGTCCTGAGGAGGGAACCAAACAATGTTGCTGTTAACGTGTTATGTAATAATTAATTTCAATTGATAAATAAAAAAGAGTGGTGAAGAGCACAAAATGATAAGGAGTAACTGAGGCTGCTTTTGAAATGTCAGGATTCCTCAAAGACGTCCCTGCCTACAAAGTGATTCCAAACACAGGTAAAAAGTGTCATCACATACATTTTAATCTTCACTGATTCAGCCCACCATACAAAATGCACTCAAAACACACATACACACATATGCAGGTGTGCCGCACCCAACATCACCAGCCGGCAGGGCGTTTCCAGATCGCTGGGAGGCATGAACCGCTCCGGAAAGAGTGTAAGTGGCAAAGGGGTGGACAAGGCCAGCAAGAGCAGCAGCCGGTCTGGGGGCCGCAGTGCAGCAGCAGCAGCAGCAGCAACGGCAGTGCCAGGGAGTCAAGGGGAGCCAAAGGTGAGTGTTTGGGAAGGGGGGGGTAAAGTAGCTTCTAAGCTGGGATTGTGGATTGAAGCAGAGGTCAGCCAACTGTGGGAATGAGGTGGTAGGCTTTTGCAGAGGCTAGAAGAAGTACTCAAACACCGTAACGTGCTGAGACAGCTGGCAATGGAAAATCGCAGTGTCCATTTCCATGTTACTTCATGGAAAATTAACCGATCCCTCTCTCTCTATATACATATATATATAATATATCCATCCATCCATCCATCCATCCATCCATCCATCTATCTATCTATCTATCTATCTATCTATCTATCTATCTATCTATCTATCTGTCTTCTCTCACTCACACACACATACACACGCATAGGTTCACACAATTTTACACAATCTCTTACAGAGGTGCAAACCCTATCACTCACAGGTTGATCATCACAAGGACGTCGTAGACTGCGTCATCAGCTAACAGGGCTTCCTTTTATTCTTTGTTGCGTATTCCTTCTTGAGAAACTGAGAGGACTAGACCGATTGATTTCTGGAATATTGAAATTGGGTTTGTCTGACAGGTCTTTCAGAGAGGCAAGGTTGCTTTAACGTGGTTGTAACTTGAAATTCTAACGCCCTTTTTCTTTTGGTTCCTTTCACAGACTGTCTAGGCCGTGTGCTTCAAAGCTCAACGGCTCTTATGCGATACTTGTTATATTTTAGGAGATAACATGCCACAATTCCTGCACCTGCTGAAGAGTAGTAACATAGTGATCTGATTGACTTGTGACGCAGCTTGCAACTGTAATTTTATCGTCTATTTTCAAACTCATTGACCAAGTACCAGATTTGTCTTCTTATTGGTCCACCAAGGTGTCTATTTTAACTTTTGAGGCATCTTTATATTCTGCATCTGACGCTTTGTTAGTTCCAATCTGCCTGCGTAGTTTTTTTTTTTTTCTGGTGTTTGCGTGTTACAAATTCACCAAAAAGCTGATACCTTTCACCTGTGGCCTATGCAGGTCACAGTGATGTTCGACATATCACGATCCACCTTAAACATGGTATAGGACCTTCTTATTAAGGACAAGGAAAAGACAAGGCTACACTAGTGGGAGGCTCGCATCACCAGAGCCAGAAAAAGAAGCAAAGGAAGTCGCCCGGACGATGCGCAAATGCTGAGGTGGTTCTTATAATGGCCGGGATCCCAAGTGAGGGACTGGAAGCACCCGACCCCCATTGAAAAGCCTCTCTTTTTCTCCAGGTTGAATGTTGTGTGGCTGCATCCATTAGAATTATATTTACATGGGGGACCTTCAGCCAGACTCGGCCTGTGTAACATGCATAATAAGTAAAGTACAATTTACTCATCGCTCATTCATCCGGTTAACCATTTTGGGCCACTACGCTACATTTGGTATCAAAGCCGAGGTTCTCGGTTCGAGTCCTCTGGCCCGCAAAAACGTTGTTTTTGCGCACGCTTTACACCTCGCTGCATAACCTCCTGGTGGACTCCGTCTAAAATCGAAAAAGCCTCTATCATGTAAAAACCATACAGGTTTAGGCAGTTGTGATATGCTTACGAGGACGCAAGCACTTGAGGGTGGGGCGAATGTAACATGCATAATAAGTAAAGTACAATTTACTTATCGCTCATTCATCCGGTTAACCATTTTGGGCCACTACGCTACAGCCTGTGACTGGTCCTCGCCAGTCAACAATAAATCCATGAGCTCAGTCACAAATAAAAAAGTGTGTTGCTGTGTTGCAAGGGGAAATCATAAGCCACCCGAGCACTGACATATTGTCGCAAATGAGGTTGCTGGAAAATCATCCGAAAATTGACTGAACAGGCAAGCGAACTTTTTCATTGAAGCACAGACGTCTGCGTCTCTACACATCAAAAGGGCATGGACTTCATCTTGAATCTGCTCACAAGCACAACAGTCACATAAAAGAGAAATTACATGATCCAAGATGCTGTATCCGCTGTATGCACCCTCCGAGCCTCAGCCTCCGAGCGTCAGCCTCCGAGCCTCCAAGCCTCAGCCTTAAATGGCTAATATTTCGCAAGACATATTGAGACAGGTCCAAATGCAAATGTCTCGGCAAACGAACAGGGCACGCACATTGAGATCAAGTGCCATTGCAAAAAGAGATTGATATGTTGCCAACTTGCTGTTTGTGTCCCATGGGTTCAATCCCTCAACATCTCACCACACTGTCCGCAATCTGTGCCTGAGATCATCAGTGAACTCTTGATTAGAAATGGTGGAAGTACCCTGCTGCACTGCTTGCTCAAATGAATCGCAACGCCGCAACCCTTGAAGAGCATCTAAAGACCCAAGCAGTCCAGCAGGACGGGTCACGTGAATGTACGCTCAGATCCTCTTTTAGCACCCTACCCTGCCTAACGTCTCACTGTTTGACTTAAGCATGCTATTATACAACTTGACAACAGACCTGAGCCAGTAAAACTGCAGTGGCTCGTGTCCAGCCACACTCCCTCAAGACAGCCAAATTCGTGATGGTACGCTTAACACCACCCAGCGTGCCCTTTAAAAACTCATGTGTCGCACTTGCAAATCAATCGTGAAGACCTTGTCCTCTTTAATAAACTCAGTGCCCCACACCTGGCCAGCATACATACCTGCTGGGAGCACATACGCCTTCCCAAGCCACAGATACACATACGGATTTTCCACCAGAGAGTTCTCACGTACAAACTAACAAACCCGAAAAGCAGATGCCATAAAAGGACCAGCTGCGTGGCTGTTTAGAGGTCTTTATCATGCTCATGCATCTGTGAAATATAGCACCCAGATACTTAACATTATCTTTTTGTGCGAACAGAAATCTCCCAACGTTGAATACAAACACATTTGAACCAGAGTAATTAAAATGAACCAACTGAGACTTTGCAGTATTGATAAGAAGGTGCTTTCTCTGAGCATACCAGTGTAATCGGTTGAGCATGGTCTGCATCGCATCAGGATCGCTAGCCATCAGAGTCAAATCATCGGCGTACAACATATGCCTCACAGCGGAACCAGTTGTGCCTGTGACAGCACCTTGAACACCCTCTGCAATTTCATCAACGTCGTTAAAATACAGAGAAATGCAAAGGGGACAAATGGCAGCCCTGCTTCACACCTGTGTTAGGGTACACTCGAGCAGTTTTCTCTCCATCCTTCAAAATGTACTCATCAGCATCATACATGTTTTAAATAATGGACAAAAAAATTAAATTGTTCCCAAATGGCTCTTCCCAACCCGCTTCTCAGATAAAGACAGATTTACCTCCAGCCGCCCAGATATTGTGCTGGTTACTCCAATCTCTGCAAAAACACAAAAACAACAAACCACTGCATGGGGGTGGGTTCTTCGGAGTGGCAGGGGGCAACTGAGGGAAACTGGGAGCACCCCAGCAGCACCGCCAGTCACCAGCAGAACCACCAACCCCAGACAGCACCGACCCAAAGACCTCAGCAAACCTCAGCGTGGCATCCACCTCGTCGAGATCAAGTACTGTGAGGACACCAGACCTTAGAACCAGCTGAACGCCGCAAAGGAACAGCACAAAGACCTCTGCAACATTCTCCAAGGAGCCTCCGCTACTCTCCACATCATCCTTTTTGGGTGTGGGCGGCATTATCTACAACACTCACACTCTGATGCCTTTCAAGGAACTGGGTCTGGATTCTCAAAGAGTTAAGAAGCTTGCCTCCAAGCTCCATGTGCACACTGTGAACTTTGCTGCTAAACTTGTCCATACCAGACGTGCCCTTTCCAGTACTGTTATCAACTCTCAAGGAGCCGGTTGCAGGCCAAGCCTGCAACCCTCTTAATCCCCATTGATATTTCCTTTCCTTTTCGCGGTGGAGGAGCTTTACGGTACTCGGTACCAAAGTGGCTCCTTTTCCTTAATTAATGTGGGGAGTGGTTTTCACTTCCTGCGCATTTTTTTCTTTTTATTCTTTCTAGAGAGCCTCGGTTGGTCTATGGGGCACCCTCACAACTGAGATCAGAACTCTACGCAGACGAAGATCAGTAAACATCAAGGAACAGTACAGGCAAAAAGAAAAACTACGCAGGCAAGGAAAACCACTCCCCACATTGATTAAGGAAAAGTAAGCCACTTTGGTACCGAGTGCCATACAACTCCTCCACCAAAAGAGTAAGAACAAGATCAATGGGGATTAGGAGGGTCGAAGGCTTGACCTGAAACCGGCTCCTAATGAGAGTTGATAAAAGTACTGGAAAGTGCGTGTCTGGTATAGACAAGTTCGGTAGCGTAGTTGACAACAGTTACATGAAGCGTGGAAGCAAGTTCTCAGCTTTTAGAAAGCCAAGACCCAGCTCCTCCTCCTGAATTGACCCTGCCGGCTCCAGTGCGTGATTGTTGAAGATGGTGCTAGCAGTACAACAATATCACAATATTATAAAGTGGCACCATACACGTGTGGAATTTAATTTGCTTCCCGGGCCTGTTTTTTCATTGAGTAATCACAGACATGCATGCTTAGGAGAAATTGCGCTGAAGCTGCCACTGATTGAGTGAGCACATCCTCTTCCTTTTTCAATTCTTGCCTGCCATAGTTTTTACGGAGCCTCCCTGACCCAGGCCAACCCCTCCCACCCCTCAGCACCGCTCTCCTCAAGCATCAGCTCGACAGGCTTCGCATGCCCCCGCCCTCTAAACCAGCAGCACCAGCCAAGCCAGCAGAATCAGTCGAGCCAGCAGCACCAACATCAGCGAAACCATCCCAAGCAGCCCCAGCAACAGAATCAGCGACAACAACCGGCGCAAGCGAGCCTTGAGCTAGTTACGGCAAAGATGCGATTTCCTGAGACTTTCATAAATGGTTTTTTGGCTCGTGTAGATAACAAGTTTGACTCTCCACGTAGCGCTGAAACAGAGTCTGCTTGCACCTGCCTAATTGTCTCATGCTGCCTGTTTAAAATGCATGTTAATAATGAAAAGAAAAAAAAAATACTACGCAGGAAGTGAAAACTACTCCCCACATTAAATAAGGAAAAGGAGCCACTTAGGTACCAAGTACCGTAAAGCTCCTCCACCGCGAAAAGGAAAGGAAAAAGCAATGGGGATCAAGAGGGTTGCAGGCTTGGCCTGCAACCGGCTCCTGATGAGAGTTGATAACAGTACTGGAAAGGGCACGTCTGGTATGGACAAGTTTAGCAGCAAAGTTCACAGAGTGCACAAGGAGCTTGGAAGCAATTTTCTTAACTCTTTGAGAATCTAGACCCAGTTTCTTGAAAGGCATCAGAGTGTGAGTGTTGTAGATGGTGCCACCCACACCCAAAAAGGATGATGTGGAGAGTAACGGAGGCTCCTTGAAGAATGTTGCAGAGATGTTTGTGTTGTGCTTTAGCGGCGTTCAGCTTATTCTGAGGTCTGGTGTCCTCACAGTACTTGATCTCAACTAGGTGGATGTCACGCCGAGGTTTGCTGAGGTCTTTAGGTCGGTGCTGTCTGGGGTTGGTGGTTCTGCTGGTGGCTGGCTGTACTGCTGAGGTACTCCCAGTCTCCCTCAATTGCCCCCTGCCACTTCGAAGAACCCACCCTTCTACATTAGTTTGTCACTTTTGTGTTTTTGCGGAGATGGGAGTAACCACAACATCTGGGCGGCTGGAGGAGGTAAATCTGTTTTTATCTGAGAATCTGAGAAGCGGGGTGGGAAGAGCCATTTGGGAACAATTCTACTTTCAACTGTTTCAGGAATCTGGAGATTTTGCATGGTCATCCGTTCGTTGCTGCATATATCTTTGGAGACAATGCATGATCCTAAGGAGCCTGTTTTGCTGATAGCCTTAAAGATCATGCGGCATGCTATGTTTTGCCTTTCGGTGATCGTGTTCCTTATTTGCGTGTGTTGGCACCCAGAGAGGATGTGCAGGGCACTGTCTACTTGTGGGCAGAGGGGGCAGGTTTGACTCGTTGAGAGTTTGAACAATACCGCATGTTTTTGATTATATAGGGTGCCTGTTCTGTATTTCATAATGATACATTTGGTATTAAAGGGGACATCGGATGATGTTAGGTAAGCATTGCTAGTGGCTCCATTGGCAGTGCCGTCCATTATGAGGGTCTGGTAGTACGCATGGTAGTTCGCTTTAGTTTTGGCATTTCCCAGTTTATGGAGAGAGTGCATGTGTTCTTGAAGGGCGTCACGGTGGTTTGGTAGGTACCAAAGCTTTGGGGGAGGAGGATGGGCCATGTTTTAGGTAACCCTGGAAGTATGGTTATGATAATGGGTTTGTGTTTCGTTTTCTGTGCGTGTCTTCTTTTGCAAGCCAGTGGATGCTGTGGAAGGGATTTCCCTGTGGGCTTGCTGTTCTGATTGAAGTGTCAGCGGTGTCAGAAAATGTCGTGACTTTATAGCAAGGGCGTCAGCATGTTCATTTCCATTGATTTCGGGACATTGAATAAGTGGATGGGCGATGGTGATTGGCGGATTGCTTTAGCAATGGATCGCAGGACATCTCCTCCTTGGATGTGGTGGCGATGGAGATTCGGGTGCGACAGCTGCTTTTTGATTTGGTGCAGTGATGTAAGGCTGTCTGTAGCTATATGTGAGTAGCCGTGTATGACTGCAGCTGCTATAGCTGCTAGCTCTGCACGTGAGATGGTGTTGGTTATACCCATGCCTTTTGGGTTTACATAGTGGGAAACATTTAAGTGAGGGTGGTATA
>Ga0307974_1003943_pt1 | contig 10645 bp, 11 predicted proteins | sample OrgLakmetagen784_FD_201812 | JGI IMG/M metagenome (GOLD analysis project Ga0307974, IMG submission 201812) | Saline water microbial communities from Organic Lake, Antarctica - #784 | ecosystem: Environmental > Aquatic > Non-marine Saline and Alkaline > Saline | place: Antarctica: Organic Lake... | reverse complement strand
CTTGGGTATAGGTTCGTCACCCATGGTGTACGCCAGGATGCTATAACATGCAAAGGTGCGTCATGGAATTACCATTACCAGGTGCTTTAATTTACTGGGGGGTGAGTTATTTCACTTGGGGGTGAGTTATTACTTGGGGGTGCTTTATTTTACTTGGGGGTGAGTTACTTTACTTGATCAACGCAACATTGATCAAAGCAGACATATAGCTTGGTCATGAAGAGAAGCAAGGGGCAACGTTCTTAGGTGTTTTGTGCACACACGTCAGGCACACACACACATTCACACACACATACACTCACACACACAATCTCACTCATACAAACACACACACACATATACATACACACACACATACTCACACACACACCACAGCTTGACCGCAGCGTTCACACCTTGCACGCGTCAAGCTGGCTTGCTTCCGTGTGTCCACTGCCATGTGTAGCCCAACTTCACCTCACACGCACACACATTTACACACACACATGCACACACACACATACACGCACACACACGCACGCACACGCACACACACACATACACACGCACACACACTCACACACACATATCTGCAGGCCTGGCGAGCAGACGGCCTGGCCGCAGCACAGCGCGTGCACCTTGCACGCACGCTTCTGGCCTGGCACCAACACACACACACACACACACACACACACACACACACACTCACACACACACACGCACACACACACACACATATCTGCAGGCCTGGCGAGCAGACGGCCTGGCCGCAGCACAGCGCGTGCACCTTGCACGCACGCTGCTGGCCTGGCACCAACACACAGGTGCAGCAACCTGTAGTGATGACTCTGGCAGTAGCAGTGGCAGTGACAGCAGCTATGTGGGCATGCCTGCAAATAAGAAAGCAGTGCAACAACCGATACTGCAGCAGCAGCTGCAGCAGCAGCAGCAGCAGCAGGTGCAGCAGCAGCAGCCGCAGCAGCAGCAGCCGCAGCAGCAGCAGGTGCAGCAGCAGCAGGAAGATCGCCAAAGTTGCTGGCAAGGTCAGCAGCAGATGCCCCGGCCGTTTCACTTGGGCGAGAAACGGGCTTCAGAATTCGGGTCATGCTCTGGGAGGTGGGTGTCTTATATACAAGTGAATGCGCACCACAGCACTCCTTTCCCTAGATCTACGTGGGGCTCAGCTGTGGGAGGTGGGTATCTATAAATAAAATCTGGATGTGCACCACAACACTCCCTCCCTCAACCTGTGTGGGGCTCGGCTGTGGGAAGTGGGTATCTATAAATAAAACCTGGATGTGCACCACAACACTGCTTTCCTAAATCTGCGTGGGGGTCGGCTGTGGGAAATGGGTATCTATGAATAAAATCTGGATGTGCACCACAACACTCCTTTCCTAAATCTGCGTTGGGCTTGGCTGTGGGAAGTGGGTATCTATAAATAAAATCTGGATGTGCACCACAACACTCCCTCCCTAAATATGCGTGGGGCTCAATTGTGGGAAGTGGGTATCTATATATAAAATCTGGATGTGCACCACGGCACCCCCCTCCCTCAACCTGAGTGGGGTTGGCTGTGGGAAGTGGGTATCTAAAAATAAAATCTGGATGTGCACCACAACACTCCTTTCCTAAATCTGCGTGGGGTTCAGCTGTGGGAAGTGGGTATCTATAAATAAAATCTGGATGTGCACCACAACACTCCTTTCCTAAATCTGCGTGGGGTTTGCTGTGGGAAGTGGGTATCTATAAATAGAATTTGGATGTGCACCACAACACTCCTTTTCTAAATCTGCGTGGGGTTCGGCTGTGAGAAGTGGGTATCTATGAATAATATCTGGATGTGCACCACAACACTCCTTTCCTAAATCTGCGTGGGGCTCGGTTGTGGGAAGTGGGTATCTATGAATAAAATCTGGATGTGCACCACAACACTCCTTTCCTAATCTGCGTGGGGCTCGGCTGTGGGAAGTGGGTATCTATAAATAAAATCTGGATGTGCACCACAACACTCCTTTCCTAAATCTGCGTGGGGTTCGGCTGTGAGAAGTGGGTATCTATAAATACAATCTGGATGTGCACCACGGCACCCCCCTCCCTCAACCTGTGTGGGGCTCGGCTGTGGGAGGTGGGTGTCTAAGATGAGATTTAAATGTGCACCACAGCATTCCTTTCCCTTTGTTTATGGGCTTTGTGTCTGACCACCAGATGACCACGCCTGCGAAGGAAAACATATACTTATAAAAACAAGAGGACATGAAAAGCACGTAGCAGTGACAACCACTCCCCACGTTCAAGGCCACGAGCAATCAGCGGCATGCTCTCATCTCACTTGGTGTTGCAACACATTTATATATCATAATCATAATACATTATATTTTAACATTTATATGTACAAATGTATATTTGCAAGGCACACATTTGTGGTATGAGAAGCACTCCTTGCGTGTTGCAACACATTTATACATTATAATACATAAGTATCCTGACATATCATATATACATTTATATACATATGTATGTGTAAGGCGCGCTTTTGTGGTTTGAGAAGCACTCCTTGCGTGTTGCAGCACATATATATATATTATAATACATAAGTATCCTGACACATATCATTTATACATACATATATGTGTAAGGCGCGCTTTTGTGGTATGAGAAGCACTTGCATACATTTATAAATTATAATACATTTATATATTATAATACATAAGTATCCTGACATATATCATATATGCATACATATACATATATGTGTAAGGCGCGCTTTTGTGGTTTGAGAAGCACTCCTTGCGTGTTGCAGCACATATATACATTATAATACATAAGTATCCTGACATATATCATATATACATACATATACATATATATGTGTAAGGCGCACTTTTGTGGTATGAGAAGCACTCCATGCCCAGAGGCAACACTGTAATATCATTTTTTGCCGGGGAGCCAGGAGACGTCAAGGATCATAACTTTTTGGCTACACGTGTAGCCAATCGAAATATAAAATACATTTTCGGAATGAATCCTGACGTCAAGAGCTATCAATTGGTATATAAATGAGTCGATTCTGAGGGGGTCGGGGAATTTTGGGGGGGGTCTCCAGAAATATGCTGGGCCACTTTCACGAAATATTATACATATATTTTGGAATCCTCAGCTCAAGCCCAGTCGACTGGCACCCTTGTTGGGTAATTTGATTAAGGGGGGGGGGGCTGGGTGCCTGGTCATAGAAATGCATGGAACGTCCCCAAGTAGGCCGCGGGGAGGTGTTCAGGCAAATTACCAGCAATAGATTCCAAACTTGCAATTTACTCATTGCATTACAGTTGCACGATTGAAGTAAAAGAGTGCTTTGGCAAAGATTATGGCTGGATTTGTGCACTAAACAGGTGGTCAGTGCAAGAGCGTGCGCAAACCAGTTTGCCCTATAGCTTGTCAGGTATTGCATTAATTGCCATGAAAACTTTGCAGGCAGATAGCTGCTTTAATTCTGATCAGATTGACACCCTTTTTATCAGTGTGGGGGGGCATTTTGGGCCGGAGGCCCATAATTTACACGTGTATGTCAGGATATTATTTTTACGTCTCCTGGGGGAGCTCTGATTATAAGTCCGTACACAGAGGCCAAACACACACAACACACATTCGTATGTACCCTCGTTTGGTCCAGGGCCAGATTCATGTGATATTAATTTTTTGCAGGCGAGCCCTGATTATAAGTTTGTAAACAGAGGCCAAACACACACATGTGTATGTACCCTTGTTTGGTCCAGGGTCCAGGGCCAATTTAATGCAGTGTCAAGTTTTACAGGGTAAAACTGATCATAAGTCCGTACACAGAGGCCAAACACGCACATTCGTATGTAATCTAGTCTGGTCCAGGGCAAATTTAATGCGACGTCATTTTTTGCAGGGTAGTCCTGATGACGACAAATCTGTAGGGATGGCCAGAACCATTCATGTATAGGTATATACGGTGTATATTCGGTATTTTTGGCAGGGAAATCACCATACGTACGGTCATATACGTTGTGTATATACGGTTCTGGCCAACCCTACAATTTTGTGCTCACAGGCCATATAAACACATTTTTGTGTACCCTCATTTAATCCAGGGCCACATGAGTGTACATGACATGCATGCACCGCATGATATGCAAGGACACTCTTTAATATACAACCCTGTATGGTGTCACACTCACACACAATCTGAGCCGCACACAGACTAAGCCGTCTTACTTGTTTTGCAGCTGTACTCATATCTCACATGCGGTGGACACACACACACACACACACACACATTTTGCCATTCCATTCACTTCACATCCCCACGTCCCTCACACAAGGTGGGCACTCTCATAGTGTTTGCCGCCCCACTAATTTGCACACCGCCTCCCATCCCCCACAGCAATGACGGTGCGGAGGGTGAGGACAACACCACCGCTGGCAACAGAAATGAGCCCGAGGTATACAGGAGTAAGTACAGCAGCAGCAGCAGCAGCAGCAGCAGCAGCAGTGGCAGCATTGATGTCATACAGCTCCGCCATGCTGTGCTGATGCGCAGCGCGTGGAATGGGCTGGCCGCTCATGTGCAGGTGTGTATTTGTGTGTATGTGTGTGTGTGTATTTCACGTGCACCTAATTTCAACCGTGTGTGTGTATTTCACCTGCACCTGATTTCAACCATTTTAACCCTGGGTTTCAACCGCTTTGTTTACCTATAAAGATAAGAGGGAGAAATGCAAGCAGCTGTTGCAAGGGCCCCATATATTTGTGTGTGTGTGTGTGTGTTGTAGGTGCATGCAAATAAAATTGTGGTGTTTTAAACACGCTCGGTATACATCTGTCTGCGTGTGTATATTAATTCTGCTGCCAACGCCAATGTTGGTAGCAAACTGCCCAAGTCCAAACCTCATTTTGCCACAGCACAGGCAATGCAAAACTTCGAAAACTATCCTTGGCTGTCAAGGCCATTCAACGTCTAAAGCCAAAAAATCGGACACGCTGCATTCAGACTTCTTTTGCCACACCACCGGCAGCGCAGCGCACTGACAGCTCTCTCCCCTTGCATGCATACTGACCACACTGCATTCAGATTACTTTTTGCCACACCACCGGCAGCGCAGCGCACTGACAGCTCTCTCCCCATGCACACTGACCACACTGCATTCAGATTACTTTTTGCCACACCACCAGCAGCCCAGCGCACTGACAGCTCTCTCCCCATGCATACTGACCACACTGCATTCGAACCCCAATTTGCCACACCACCAGCAGCCCAGCGCACTGACAGCTCTCTCCCCATGCATACTGACCACAATGCATTCAGATTTCTTTTTGCCACACCACCGGCAGCCCAGCGCACTGACAGCTCTCTCCCCATGCATGCACACTGACCACACTGCATTCAAACCCCCATTCGCCACACCACCGGCAGCGCAGCGCACTGACAGCTCTCTCCCCATGCATGCATACTGACCACACTGCATTCAAACCCCCATTCGCCACACCACAGGCCGCGCAGCTCAGGGCACACACACTGGCAATATCTTTTGCTGCCAAGGCCACGCAGCGTATGTTGCTTGGGTGGTGGGAGGTGTGCGTGGGGGATGTGAGGGCTGATGGGTTCCAGGTGAGGGGCTTGTACATGTGAGTGGATATCTGTGTAGTTGGGTGAATTCGTGTGAGTGGATGTGGTGGGAAGCGTGCGTGGGGGATGTAAGGGCTGATGAGTTTCAAAAAAGATGCTTGTTCTCATGGTGTGCTTGATGTGTGCGTGTGTGCGTGTGTGTGTGTGTGTTTTACAGAGAGAAGTGCGTTTAAAGTTACCGACCCTCTCCAGGCGGTCTACGCAAAAGGAGTCGACCAAGCTTTCTGAGCACCATTGAAATTCGTCAATTTTGTCTGAGAGTGGTTGACGCAAAAAAACAAATGCTTAACCGCTGATCTGTCTGTGCTTGTTACTGAGTACATCATGCACAATTTGTATGCACACACAAACACACACACGCATACACACACACACGCACACGCACACACACACACGCACACACACATACACACACACACATGCACACACACACGCACACCCACACATACACGCACACACACACGCACACACACACGCACACACACGCACACACACACACACGCACACACACACACACACAGGCTGCCAGCCTCACAGTGTGGCAGCACCGCTGCTTTGGCAGTTGGCGACAAGCCGTTGCTGTGTCTCGCTACCGTCGTATCCGCTTGCTTGCTGCCTGCTTGCACGCGTGGGCGTGGGCTGTGGCTGAGGCCTCCATCGAAAGGGAGCAGCAGCAGCAGCAGCAGCAGCACAAAGATGGGTGGCAATTACCACAGCAGCAGCTAGGGAGTGAAATGTATGCACAGCAGCAAGAGCACCTACAGCTCCAGAGTTCACTTCAGCAGCAGCAGCAGCAGCAGTTGCAGCACCTACAGCTCCAGAGTTCAAAACAGCAGCAGCAGCAGCAGCAACCGCATCACCACAGTCAATTTCAGGAAGCTGCTGCCTCTGGCACACACCCTGGCACCAAAACCACGACCTCTGCAGCTTCTGCAGCTGCCACACGCCCCTTGCAGCTCTCCTCCCATCCTTTGCTACATACGAGTGTGTCAGAGTCAGGGAGCACACACACAGGTAAGCATGCTACAGAAGTCTACAAAACAGGGCGTATGAATGCCACATAAGTCTGCAAAACAGGGCGTAAGTATGCCACAGAGGTCTGCAAAACAGGGCGTAAGAATGTGGGTGTGGGTGTGGTTTTTGGGCCTGGGTGTGCAAGCGAATAGATGTAATAGAAAGCGCACATACACATACACACACACACATGCATGCATGCATGCATCCACACACAATAGTAAAGTACACACAAACACGCACACACAGGTGCACACAGCAGCACCAACCACAACGCTGTGGGGGATGCCTGCACTGGCGACAGTACTGATGATGGTATAGCCAGTGGCAGTGAAGAGGAGTCAGCCGGCATGCACACGCCTCCGCGTTCGGGTTCAGGTTCAGGTGCGTTGAAGCTACCCTGCTTGAACGCAGCTGTTGTGCAGGAGTGTGCATCGTCTGGCTGGAGTGTGCATCAGGCAGGAGTGTGCATCAGGCAGGAGTGTGCACCATCAGGCAGGAGTGCGCATCATCAGGAGTTTGCAGGAGTGTGCATCAGGCAGGAGTGTGCATCATCAGGCAGGAGTGCGCATCATCAGGCGTTTGCAGGATTGTGCATCAGGCAGGAGTGTGCATCAGGCAGGAGTGTGCATCATCAGGAGTGTGCATCATCAGGTGTTTACAGGAGTGTGCATCGTCTGGCTGGAGTGTGCATCAGGCAGGAGTGTGCATCAGGCAGGAGTGTGCATCATCAGGCAGGAGTGCGCATCATCAGGCGTTTGCAGGAGTGTGCATCATCAGGCAAGAGTGTGCAGCATCAGGAGTTTGCAGGAGTGTGCATCATCAGGGGTGTACATCGTCTGGCTGGAGTGTGCATCAGGCTGGAGTGTGCAACAGGCAGAAGTGTGCATCATCAGGAGTGTGCATCATCAGGAGTTTGCAGGAGTGTGCATCATCAGGCAGGAGTGTGCATCATCAGGAGTCTGCAGAAGTGTGCATCATCAGGGGTTTGCAGGAGTGTGCATTATCAGGAGTTTGCAGGAGTGTTCATCATCTGGAATGCATCATCAAGAGTGTGCATCATCTGGCTGTAGGGTGCACGGTTGATGTAGGGAAGTGATGCAGCAGCAACGCGCACATACACACACACACGCATACACAGACACACACACGCACACACACAGACATATGCACACACATGCACACACACACATATGCAACAAACAGGCGCCACAGCGTCTGCCCTGGCAGCTGCGTCTGCTGCTATCAGTGCTGCTCTGCACTCCGCCTCCGCCGCCCTCACCACAAACGATCCCCAACAGCAGCATTCACAAACAGAGGGTGTCCCACGTGAGGCGCAGCACAACTTAACAGCACACACAGAGGGTGTCCCACTAAAAGTGCAGCACGGCCTAACCACACACACAGAGGGTATCCTACAGAAAGCGCAGCACGGCCTAGCAGCACACACAGAGGATGTCCCACGTGAGGCGCAGCACAACTTAACAGCACACACAGAGGGTGTCCCACTAAAAGTGCAGCACGGCCTAACCACACACACAGAGGGTGTCCTACAGAAAGCGCAGCACGGCCTAGCAGCACACACAGAGGATGTCCCACGTGAGGCGCCACACGACTTAACAGCATACACAGAGGGTGTCCCACAAAACGAGCAGCACGGCCTAACCACACGCACAGAGGGTGTCCCACAGAAAGCGGAGCACGGCCTAGCAGCACACATAGAGGATGTCCCACGTGAGGCGCCACACGACTTAACAGCACACACAGAGGGTGTCCCACGTGAGGCGCAACACAGCCTAACCACACACACAGAGAGTGTCCCACAGAAAGCGCAGCACGGCTTAACAGCACACACAGAAGGTGTCCCACAAAACGAGCAGCACGGCCTAACCACACGCACAGAGGGTGTCCCACAGAAAGCGGAGCACGGCCTAACCACACACACAGAGGGTGTCCCAACAAAAGCGCTGCACAGCCTAACCACACACACAGAGGGTGTCACGCATGAGGCGCAACACAGCCTAGCAGCATTCCGAGAAGACCATGCAGGTAATACAAACAGTGTTGTGCACCTGACGCTTGACGGCGTCAATGGTGAATGACGCTGATGGCGTAATTTATGTCAAATTGACGGTGAAACTAGTTAATTACGCTGTTAATCGTCAGAGTTAAGTGACGGTATCGCCGTTATTTACGATCGTTCTTTACGGTGCCATTTTTGAGTGACGCCGTATGTGCACAACACTGATTACAAATGCAGAAGTGGTTCAACAGGGCGCAGCTGCACCATGCCTCCACCACCACCACCACCACCAGCAGCAGCAGCAGCAGCACTCGCAAACAGATGACGCAGGTTTGCAATTAATGCAGCTGCAGTGGCAAAAGCAGGGACCGTGCACGGCCTCTCACGCATTGAATGACACGCAGCTGTCGCATAGATCCCAGCTGACGCACGCACAGGAGGGACTTGATCAGACTGACACGCAGTTACTGCACAACTCCCAGCTGTCGCACGCACAGGAGGGACCTGATCAGACTCTCACGCAGCTACAGCACAGCTCCCAGCTGTCGCACGCACAGAAGGGACCTTATCAGACTGACACACAGCTGTCCCACACACAGCCGCCATCCTCACACACACAGCTGTCGCACAGCTCCCAGCTGTCGCACACTCAGGAGGGACCTTCTGAGGCTGACACACAGCTGTCGCACACACAGCCGCCATCCTCACACACACGCCCTCCCCTACGCTCCCTCAGCTCCCCCTTGCTGGGATTTACCCCCACTCATCCAACTTCTGAGCCACACGTTGCTGCCTTCCACTTGGCCTACCCAAACCAGCAAGCACACCAGGTTTTGGCTAGCAAACAAGAGCCCACAGACGCTCTTGACCACCTCCATTCGCTACAACAACCAATCGTTTCTCAACAGCTCCAGCAGCATTCTCTCCAGCAGCAGCAGCAGCAACAGCAGCAGCAACAGCATAAAGGTGGACTGCCAACACCGCAGCAGCAGCAAGGGAGTAAAACGTATGCACAGCAGCAGGAGCACCCACAGCTCCAGAATTCACATCAACAGCAGCAGCAGCAGCAGCAGCAGCAGGGGCATTTACAGCACTCTCTCCAAAACCCGCTGCAGCAAGCCTGCACACAGCAGCAGCAGCAGCAGCAGCAGCAGCAGCAGCGGCAGCAGCAGCGGCCGCTGCTACAGCAGACACACTCTGCTGACCAACCCAGCCTCCTGCGATGCCATAGGAGCTACGCGGCAGAAGGTATATATGTGTGTGTGTGTGTGCGTGTGTGTGCGTGTGTGTATGTGAGTTATTTGTGGGGGGAGCATTGGGCATGAGTGTGGATCTTAATGTGGTTGAAACTACGGAGTTAAGTGTGGGTTGAAGAGTGGGTGTGGGTGTGAATTCGGATGTGGGTGTGGGTGTGTGGATGGGTACAGGAACGTGTGGGTAAGGATAAGGATGTGTATTTGTGCGTGTGCGTGTGCGTGTGCGTGTGTGTGTGCTTGTGTGTGTGTGAACATATCTAATATCTATGCTAACGGATATATATCAGTGGGCACACAATTAACCACATCAACGCCCCATCCCCACGTCTGTGCCAACACCCGCACCAACATCAACTGGCATCCATACCCACAACTACACACACACACACACACGCACACACACACACACACAAACACACACACACAAACACACACACATACACACAAACAAACTCCCTCACACACGCACACACACACTCTCTCTCTCACACACACACACACACACACACACACATACACACACATACACACACACACATACACACATACGAACACACACACACACAGAGGATGGACCACGCCCTGTGCAGCCTCTCACAGTCGACATCCCCACGCAACAGCGGCCTCCTGTCTACGTCCGTCCCAGGACACCCCCACGCACCCCAGGTATAAGTGCCCCACCCACCCCCACTCACCTCCAAAACCCTACGCCCCACCCAC
>Ga0307974_1003941_pt1 | contig 10646 bp, 12 predicted proteins | sample OrgLakmetagen784_FD_201812 | JGI IMG/M metagenome (GOLD analysis project Ga0307974, IMG submission 201812) | Saline water microbial communities from Organic Lake, Antarctica - #784 | ecosystem: Environmental > Aquatic > Non-marine Saline and Alkaline > Saline | place: Antarctica: Organic Lake... | reverse complement strand
GGAGGAGGGGGGGGGACCTGCCTGCCGGCTGCTTGGAAGCTGTCCAGAGTGTGCTGGGCGCGTACGAGGGCGTTACGAGATGCGTCTGCAGGAGGGGTGGAAATTGGCGCAATTCATTTGGAAAGCGTGACCAGGTCTGCTGGCAAGGGAACGTATATGTGTGTGTGAGGATGTGTGTGTGTGTGTGTGTGTGTGTGTGCATATTGATAGCTTAATACTGCCGGAGAATGTGTTCAAGTACCATGCGCATCTTAACTTTACATCATCAACACCCACCTGCCCACCCAGGCTCGCACACAAACACACACACATACCTAGTACGGAACTGGGAGTGGGCCCATTGAGTCGTGCGGGAGAGAGGGCACGGGGAGAGCGAGCAGGGGATTGGCATCGGGGAGAAAGAGCAGGAGCAGTGGGCTCCAGGTCCCACATGCGCCTCTCGGCGTGCTGCACGTAAAAATTGTGTGTGCACGCAGCTGAGAAGCGAAGGAACTGTTATGTTGCCGCTGCTCTCTTCAACGGAGTCTTTGCGCTCCTCAACCTTTAAAAATGCGAGTGCTGGGGTGTACATGCTAGCACGTGCATGGGCTTGTGTGAGTGAGTCTGGTTTGCATGTCCACAGTCCAATTCAAAGTGTGGCTGCGATTGCAGCATGAACAAACACACAAGGGCCTCCTCACGTTGCTCGCCCTGCTCTGTGCGACAATGAACCAACACAGCACACGAACAACAAGCTGCAAGGCCCTTCCACTGTTTAAATGCCTTACCCAAAGAATCATGTAGTGGCAGCCCCTAACCCGGTGGTAAGTAAGAAACGCCAGGAATAGAGCAGCAGATACACTAACAGGAAACACTTACACACAGCAACAACTCCAACACTACGCCCCCTCTCCCTCACCCTTTTTGCCTCCAGCGCCCGCTCCCGTGCCAGCGTGTCTTGGCTACGCTCCCTTAGGATGGCTTCGTGCAATTTGCTGTTGGCTGTGGACAGCTGGAGCTGTGTGGTGCGCAGGGTGGCTGCGTCGCGGGCGCTGGCCTCACACGCACGGTCACGGTCCATCTGGAGGGAAGGAAATTTGGGGGGCTGTTGTTTGGATTGTTGAGCACGTGTATGCTTGGGCCACACGCACGGTGACACACATACACATGCATATACACACAGGCACGTACACACACCCCATATATAAACACCTGCACATCAAACCCCCTCTCGGTCGCACGCGTTGCTATGGCATCCATGCTTGGTATACACACACTACACACTCACACACACACCTGCGTTGCTGTCAGAGCAGACGACAGCTCAGAGACGCTGGCTCGTAGCTGTGATTTGTCTGTCTCCAGGTGGAGTTTTTCATTGACCAGAGTGTTAATTTCACGCTCCTATGGCGTAAGTGGCAAAGTAAGGCGTGTGTGTGTGTGGTGGAGTTCAGGCAGGCTGAACATTTATTTTCTGCCTCACAATTCTGTCACTCGCCTGGTTTCTCTCTGTAATCATTCTGAAACTCACGACAGTGAAATAAATGCAACGCACAACGGCAGTGATCTTGTTGTCTGTAAGGACTCTGAAACGCCAGTAACCACTGCATCTAGTGGTATGGTGTTCATTTGGATGATTGCAAATTGATACACAATCATACTCATACTGTTTACAAATGCTTGCAACTACGTCGACCCACACATGCAGGCACACGCACCTGCTGTGCGCAGTTTGAGCGCATGGCGTCAAAGTTGCAGGTCATCACCTCTAGCTGGCATAGCTGGTCATGCTCACGCTGCGCATTGAGCTCAGCACGCTGCTGCATCACCACTTCCTGCTCTGCCAGACGCCCTTCACGCACAGCCACAGCCTGAGAAGGTAGGATTGTGTGCGTGTACATGTATGTGTTTACGCGTGCATCTGTGCGTGCCTTGGCGTGAATGTGGATCTGTGTTTCATTATTTGTAGTAAAATGCTAGCAGGAAGTGAATGGCTGAAGCTGCAAGTCGTTATCACCAAACAAATCTATCCCAGGCCTATGCAGGCACAAAATTGATATCTTTGCACACACATACACACACACACACACACACACACACACACACACACACACACACACACACACACACACACCACACTCATACATATGCACACACACACACACCTGCTGCAGCATGTCTTGCTCAGCCTTTGCACGCTGCCCAGAGGCGGCCAGCTGCTGATGCAGGACTCCAAGCTCAGTCTCCTGTGCGCAAAAGAGCACGTGGAAACAAGCTAGTATGCTTGCAAATGCCACGAGAGAAAAGAGGATGACACAATGAAGTGAATTTTGGTACGGAAGCTAGCAAAACATGCACCAGGCGGCACGATGTCTGACAAAACCAGCTGCACTTCCTATGTAAGACCATCTCACTGACTCTTACATCAGACCACCTACTTGCGACGCCAGGCGGGACTGCAGTGATGTGCAGTGTTCCTGCACGGCGGCACTCTGAGACTCTGAGGCTCTTAGGCTGGCTTGCAGGGAGGCACAACGATCTGACAGGGCAGCTTCATGAGCTTCCAGGGAACCCACCCTGGGTTGTGTGTGTTTATGTGTGTGTGTACGTCTAAGTGCGCATACCTCGAGGACCGTTAAATCGCGCTGTCTCAAACGCCCTCTCTCTACACTTTCTATATTTCATTCTTTCAACAACTGCAATCACAAAATATGGTGCACGTGCGTGCTCCTCTGCACGTGCCTTGTAGCAACTCATTAAACGTGCTTTGCACAAAGTCTCTGAAGCACAAACCATGCATCACGTCCAGAAACACCTTCAGCTATGGCATTAAGGACTGTACGTGTGAGTGGAGTATTAGCTGGAGTGCCAGTTATTGATAAGGTCTACCAGTGCCCCGCCCGCACACCTGGACTGCAGGGAAGAGCAGTGGTCCTGCAAGGTGACCCCATGTGCACGCAGCTCCATGTTGTGTGCCTGCTCACGTTGCAGGTCTACCTGTGCCTGCATGGAGGCCTCCCTCAGGTCAGTCGCGGCCACGGCATGCTCCTTTGACATTTGGTTCCTGCTTGTGTGAGTGTGTGTGTGTGTGTGTGTGTGTGTGTGTGTGTGTGTGCGCTGCACGTGTTAAGGTCAGCCGAGGCAGAGGGAACATGCGGAGCCTTTTGCGATGTGTAATGCTAGAAATGATGGGCATGGTCTGGAGGAAGAGCAACATGAGTAGGAGGTTTTAACAGCAGGGAAAGCTGATCGAATTATCACTTTGGCTTCTGAGATGTGACAACTGGTGGTTCACCTGAAAGACTCTTCACGCTCCAATCTGCGATGGAAATCCCCGAGCTGTGCCTCCAGGGCGTGCATGTGAGACTGCAGCATTGAAATTAAGGTTGTTAGTAGTGAGGGAGCCCTGAAACTTTCAAGGGAAAAGGCTTTCAAGCAGGCGCGTGGGACTGAACGGCTAACCCGTGCCTGGTGTAATACCCACCTGATGTTTGGCAGCCGACAAGTCATGGTCTGCCTCACTGGCATGCAATGCTTGTTGTGCACCGGCCAGCTCCTGCGGGGGTAGGTGCAAGCAGTTTTGATGGCTGCTTGCATCCCTGCAGATCAACTACTGCCTGGTAGTCTTTTGGAAAAGACGCCTGCGGAGTTTTTCACGCACACCCTGTAGACTGTGATCTTCTCCTTGCAGTGTTGGATTCACATCCAGCACTTACAATGTCTCGGCTGATTGCCTGGTCACGAAGGGAGGCGACGATGCTGTTCAGCCTCTCCACATCCCGGTTGCGCTCGTGCAGAATCTGGACACACGGAAACGCGGAAGTAAATATCGCACCGGAGGACGGAGGAGTTTTTCAATTGAACATCGAGTTTGCTTGCATTCATATAGCTTTTGTGATGTGGGCGCTGATTAGTTGACGGTGTCGCTGCCAGAAACGCGCATCACACGCTCACTCACCACAAGCGTGTGTGTATGGGAATGGGAGAGCTGCGATGAGTCGAAGAGAGAGAGGAGAAGCGAGTTAGGTAAACAACTGCAAGCCCAAATGATGGCTTGTAAATCCCCCTGTGTCCCTTCCCCTCACCTCTTTCAGCTGGCAGCGGACAGTAGCAAGCTCATTCTGTAGGAAAGCGAATGGCAGTGTTTGGGTGAGCAGGGGGGGCAGGGAGGAAAGGGAAAAAGGGCTGCTGCAGCAGAAGAACGCCAGGAGCAAGGAACACTTGGCAGCATACCTCTTTGTTAGACAGGAGCCTGTGCAGAGCCCCAGCCTGCACAAAAGGAAAGGGGGATTTCGAGGTTAGTAGTGCTGTTACATAAACCGGTCAACGAGAGCCACGGCACGATTTACGCACCATTTTAGTGTAATCTAGTTGTTCTTTTCTTCAAAACAGGGGAGCGGAAAACGGTTTCTGCTGTGTCCGGTCAAACGCGCAATATAGGTAAACGATTGATATACCTGGTATATGAAGAATTTTAGAAATTATCACAAGATGTTTACTAACGGCGCGTTTACAACGGCAGGTTAATGGTTAAGGTTAATGAATTATGACAACCCGAACGTGTGTTTACAACGCGCGGTTAAATGTCAGGTTAATTAAATTCAATCGGGTTAAATAAATATTGTTTTTCTCCCACCCCCGCCCCCAGGAGAAAAAATTTTAAAGATTAAAGGCGCGTTTACAACGGCGGGTTAAGGTCAAGTCAAATAACCCGACTTGCAATTTCCGAGTTAACCGCGGTTGCTATTTTAACCCCGTTTGCATTTACAACAAACAGGGTTAATATTAGGTCTTGACCAAGACCTGCTTTTTTCTGTCGCTGTTGGTGCCAACGTGCTCATAAATCTGTTTAGTAATCCCCTGTGAACTATCATAATCGTGGCATGCAGAACATGAACTTTGTTCATCTTTGACCAGAGGCAAAACTCGGGTCTCCTGGCCTTTTTGACTTGTCGGCATGCTTTCCTCTGTTTTAATATCTCATTTCAATTGCATCCTGGCCTTCCTGGAATTTTTCTAGCCCTTAACCTTTATATTTTTCTTTTTCTCTTCTCCCAGGGGGGGGGGGGGGAGAAAAAAATAACTTATTTAACCCGATTGAATTTCCTTAACCTGACATTTAACCGCGCGTTGTAAACACACATTCGGGTTAAGTATTTCCAATATTCGTTAACCTTAACCATTAACCCGCCGTTGTAAACGCGCCGTAAGGGCTAAAAAAATGCCAGGAAGGCCAGGATACAGTCCAAATGATATTATAACAAAGGATAGCATGCCAACAGGTCAAAAAGGCCAGGGAACCCGAGTTTTGCCTCTGGTCAAATATGAGCAATCATGTTCATGTTCTGCACGCCACAATTATGATTGTTCACAGGGGATTACTAAACAGATTTATGAGCACGTTGGCACCAACAGCGACAGAAAGGAGCAGGTGTGTGACCTAATATCAACCCTGTTTACAATGCAAACGGGGTTAATGAAGCAACCGTGGTTAATTCGGAAATTGCAAATCGGGTTAATTGAATTAACCTTAACCCGCCGTTGTAAACGCGCCGCAAAGCTCACAAACATGCTTTGCTACAGGGACAGCCGGGGATGATGAGCAGTTTTTTATTGAGCTACTTGATCTCTCTTTTCTCAAATTTGGCCAATCATTTGTATACAGAACGCGCGTGCTGTCTTTTTTACCGGTGTTTCAGATATGTCTACAAAACATTCTTCAAAAAGTTTATCTAGGTCATTCGTTACGGTGGCCAGGTCACCTCAGGCTTGACTAGCCTTTTTTTTCCAGTATCGTCGCACAATTAACATGTCCGAAGCTAAAAACGAGGAGGGGAGAACAGATAATCAAAGGACCAACACCTTGGTAGAAATCTGTTAATTGAAACGCACCGCAACAAAGGTCTGACGTAATTTTTGTAAGTGCATGTCTTACTGCTTGGCAAGACAACTCAGCTAAGTCGGGGAAATTATTGTTACGCACATTATACTCTCCACCTGCTTTTAACTCAGACGATCTGCTTTAAAGGTAAAAAGTGGAGGAAGAAGGATCCTCGAACAATGAACCGAGAGAAAAAAAGATGAGATACGTTACCAACCGTTTGCTGGTTTCACAGCCTTTTCTGATGATCCTTGTCCGCCCCTGCTTACGCCACCCCCTCTGCCATTTACTACACCTGCCGTCCCAGTACTGCTGCTGCTACCCCTACTTCTATTGCTGCCGCTTTTGCTGCTCTTGCTCCTGCTGCTGCTACTGCTGCTGCCACGACTGCCGTACGCGTTTTCACGTGAATAGTGAGGAGGGAGGTCCTCTACGTTGCCTTTGATTTGAAATTGCAGCACTCCAGGGTCCAAGGCCAGCAGTCCGTCTTTGTAGCGTGACTCTTTGCGTTCTTGCTTGGAGCGGAACTGCACAGACCACGGGCAAGCAACAGCCAGTGCGAATGACGTTGACCACCATCAAATACAGCTATGCTTTTTTTAAGGACCTCCAGAAGCTAACAACAGTGCTAGCTTAGCTTAGAGCCTTTTCATAAAGAATGCTAGTTATAAGGTTCCGGCTGGCAACAAATTTTTCTTGCGTACAACATATTAAGAAAGAACTTACCCGACAAGAAAGCAAAAAGAGCCTCTCCTTGGCCCTTGTTGCTCCCACCTGAATGTTACAAAGCATTTTTTTGCATGTGAGTCCTCACAATAAAAGAGGCTAGACAGCCAATCACACCAGCCGACCTCTCCTCCTCGGACATAGTAAATACCTGACACTCAGTTCACGGTTTTGGCCCTTGCTCATCATGATTGGAATGTCAGGATATTTGCCGTAAAAACAAGCATGTGCAGCGCTACAAGTTCTGTGTCGTCTTTTTTCATTAGTCGATTTGGACAACCCTACGTATCGCGTCAAACCTTGCCCCTTTTCTTGTCCTGCAGAGGAATGTGCTGAGAGTGCAGAGAAACTCGTACCCTCATTGATAACTACATTGCTCCTCAACTGCAACCACAAATCGTGCTTTTAGTGCCCTTTTACGCATGACCCCCCATTACTATGTTTTTGCTCATCACGATCTACACACACTCTCTCGTACTCACCACTCACTTCTCACTTAGCTGTTCACTACTTACCACACTACCTGCCTTTTCCTCACTTGCTATGTACTCGCGTCACAACTCACAATACGTGTCACTTACGTATGCCAGTCGCTTCTCTTCCTCATGGTCCGTGGGCAGCCTGCTCCCGTCCTCCTCGCCCCCTCTCTCATACGGGCAGAGCCCCTCCTCAAAGCCCACAAGGAAAATGGTCTCGAACTCCAGGCCCTGGAGACCGTTTGGCAACAAAGCAATGCTTCTCTGTAGAGTCTCTGTAGACCATTTTTATTTTTGCGAGCCTAAGACAATGACGTCAAAAAAGAAATGTCCTTTCTTTCCTAGTGCTCGATCCTACAACGATGATGACAGCCTGTAGGGCGCATAAGCACTAGTGATACACAGGTATATGAGTATATGTGGATTACTGTGCTCGGCTTCGAGCTAAAGGTACATTGAGGGATGGCCCTGAGGCCGATTGTAACGGCACACTAACAAGTTGCCAAATCTCCCACTACAGACTGTACAATTTAGATTACTTGGATAGCTGGTTTACACAGTGCAGACAGTAAGTGAAATCAAGCTAGGAAAAGAAGAGCATTGTGAGGATTAAGGAAATAAAAAGATGAAGAAACAGGAGTTAAACACAGATAAAAAGCAAGAGTGATAAAGTGATATCACTTTGCTGCTCTACAAGAACTGGAGTTCAAGTGTTACACATTGAACTCAGCGGTTCTATCCCGTTTGCATCGTGAGATGGCTACAAGGACAAACATCAGTCGTGCTGAAAATCAGTACTGCGTGGCTGACGTAGTAAGGAGTTTGTTTTTCAAAGAGCATGGCCTTTGATGTTTTCCAGGCTCCATGAACCTGAGAATTGTGATCAGGCATCTAGCTGGCTGCAACAAGGGTGGCACATCCAGAACGTAGGGGGTGTAAATCATAGGTGGCCGTAAAGACGTGAAAATTAAGTTGTGAGGACCAATAAAATAAAAGGATAGTGTTGCTTTTTGTTCTGAATGGGTCACTGGCAGTGGGTGTGGTTTTTTTGGGCCTTCCTCATGCATACCGATGCACAAATGTAAGTTTATTGGCTTTCACGTTCACACATGCGCTGGCCCATGTGCAAAGAGGGTCCACACTGGATATAGGCTGCGTGAGGGACAGCCAATCTACATCCCTCAGTAGAGTACTTAGTGCTCTGCTTCTCTCGCTCAAGCACATTATCATACTCGTCGTAAGAGGGGAAAGGAACGCACGACTTTTTACAAAAATGGTAGCACGTTCATATTCCTCAAAGCTTCAGATTTAGTCCCACCATTCATCAAGTAAATCCCTTTCTACTGGGCGGTCGCATCACACTGAGCAGAAAAGTTTCAACCTAATTACTTAAAAATGATTAATTGCCTCCTCCCGAAACACCTGAAGAATTTGAGTACTTGAGCAGTAATTAATGGGCATTAATTAGGTCGCTCCGATGGAGACTTTTTAAGGGAACAAAATAGAGACTGTTCTTGGGGCATACAACAAGATGGGCCAAAAGGTCAGAGTTCTTTCAGCAGCACCTACCTTGCTGGTATGCAGCGTCATGAGGCTCACGCGGTTTAGGGAGCCTTCGTCCTTGTTTTCAAGATCACGCACCTGCATGGCCCAGGTATAGGCAGCATCATGGTTTCAAAAAGCGTGCGCGAGCTTGGGTGTAGGTGCACATGTGCATAAGTGTAAGGGCGTTCCTGTTGCTTGGCTTGTTGTGCGTGTTTCATACAAAGGATAGACCAACTGCCTGAAGTTCCTGTGCGCCTTCGTGCAGAGCATTGGAATCCAAAATCACATGCATTACTGGATTGGATATGGACAAAGCACTCTTTTTACTACATACCCCATACCAAACTAGGTTTCCAATCAAGAAGCGATGCACACGCATGTGCATTGGCTCAAAAATGCAAGGCATACTTGAGTCCAAATATACTGACCAGGGCAGCATGCTCTAGAAAATTGCGCAGACCAGATAGGTGAGGGTCATCACGCATGTCGCTGAAGTCCTCTCCAGACAGGGATAAGGATACAGGCACGTAGGCACTGCTAGCTGCACCATTGGAGCTGCTACTTCCATTGTTGACATTGCTACTGCTGCTGCTACTTCCATTGTTGACATTGCTACTGCTGCTGTTGCTGCTGCTGCTGCTGCTGTCGCTGTCGTTGCTGCTACTATAGATGCTGCTGCTGCCTCGGATATCATCCATGTTGGTGCTGCTACCACTGCTCAGATTGCGTGGCGAGCTGTGCTCCGTCTGCTTGTACTGCTGCTGCTGCTGCCGCTGCATCTCCATTGCGGCCTCATCATCAACGTCGTCAACTGCTTCTATTGAGGCCGTGCGGGGAGCAGTACCAGCCAGCTGCTGTGCAGGAAGGAAGCTGGGAGGGTCCAGCTCAGCGAGGCTCCCGATGACTGTGCCCCACACCTGTGGAACCAAGAGTAACAGTGAAAGTGTAACAGTGACAGTGAAAGAGTAACAGTGAAAGTGCCCCACACCTGGAACCAAGAGTAACAGTGAAAGCATTTCAGGTTTGAATTTCTTGTTTGCAGGTACTTCTGGTTATGAGATAAAATGTCTAAAATGATGTGTCAAGAGGCGGGTTTTTAGATCTGGCTCAGAATCGTGTTAGCAACGACAAGGTGGTTTTCACTTAAAAAGTAAGTGGAAGGTACGACGGTCCACAAGAATTGCACATGTCAAGTCCATATTGGTGTATTCATCCTGTGCCTCCATAGCCTCGTTATGCACAAGGAAAGCTTACAGTGTACATGACTACGCCTTCACTTCGCATGTTGCACTTCACTGATTGTGTATTGCCAACACATATCGTGATTATTAAACTGATGGTTGATCGAAGTTTGAGTTTTGGACTTCTTCCTGGTGATTGATTGATTGATTGATTGATCGATTGATTGATCCTTCCAAGTGATTGAAGGGATGAAGGCAGTCCTGGTTCCTTTTTACTCACATCCTCACTGTTGGCCATCGTGGTCAGGACCTCCAGGTCTGACTTTGACTTCCCTGCACAGGAAGAGCAGCACGCACAATGATATGCTTCATCATCCGTGGTCGAAGTTTGAGTAGAGGAGCATATTCTTTGCTGGCAGTCATGCCTAGCAAAGAGCAGACAAGCATACAGGCTGCAACACAAGCAGTACAAAGCTCTAAGGGGGGGGGCGAATACAGGATCACTGACAAAGGGCTTCAAAGGCTCACTGGCAAACTGTATCATAGGCAAACACTGTTTCAGAGTTTGGCACACACTAACACGTATCCTCGTCCTCTGACCCTCTAAACCTAGCCACCATGAAATACGGTGCGGTTATGCCGTTCAATTGAACAGCAGCATCATCATGCATGGAGACATCATGCACACTGTCACTCAATAAACAAGCAGCCTCCACGTGCACAGAGACCGAGAGTGCACAGACGACGAGTGGTGAGCTCACCTTCATTCAAAAGCTCAAGTCCATACCCTGTTGCCTCCATTGCCACGGTGATCACATCCTAGGAATTGTTATGTGTGTGAATGTGTGTGTTTTCATG
>Ga0307974_1003937_pt1 | contig 10650 bp, 7 predicted proteins | sample OrgLakmetagen784_FD_201812 | JGI IMG/M metagenome (GOLD analysis project Ga0307974, IMG submission 201812) | Saline water microbial communities from Organic Lake, Antarctica - #784 | ecosystem: Environmental > Aquatic > Non-marine Saline and Alkaline > Saline | place: Antarctica: Organic Lake... | reverse complement strand
GAAGAACGCAGATCTGGAGGATGAAAACCAGCGGTTGCGGCAGGAAATGGAGGACTTGGCACATCTTCTGGCTGATGCGCGAGAAGTCGCCGCGCAAAAAGATAAGCAGCTGGCTCAAGCGAAGCGTTCACCACTCTGTTTCGGGCAGAATCTGAGGCGCGGGAGGATCTGGTCAAACGGGACGAGGAGATCAGGATACTCCGCGAAATGCTAGAAAAGGCGTTCATCGGCCGCGTCGAAACAGAGGGTTCCGAAGTCCGAGTCCTGCCACCGGAGACATAAGATCCAAGCAGTCCGCAATTTGCGGACTTTTTCTTTACTCCCAGGCATTTTTGTTGCAATATAGATACATACGGAGCGTAATAGACGGCATGACTGCTTTGACTGCACAACTCACCTGACCGATAACCCAAGCTACCGTATAATGAGACTAAACATATAGAAACATGCCTGATTTTCACAATTTTACCACCAAAGCCAAAGAAGCTATTCGTAAAGCTCATGAACTCGCTATTGAGCGGGGTCAAAATCATGTCAGCCCAATCCACTTACTGACGGCTCTAGCGATGCAAGACGAGTCGGCGGTCGTGGCGATCCTTGATCGACTGGATATTGATATTATTGCCTTTACCGACTTGCTGCTCGAGGCACTTGAGATGCCAGAAATGTCGAGCAATGTATCCCAAGGATATCAGCTATACCTTACACCGGAGCTCGCCAAAGCCCTCGAATTTTCGGGTAAGTTCGCTGAGACGCTGGGTGACACATACGTAGGGGTTGAGCACCTCTTTGTGGCAGCGCTAGAAAACCCTGGCCCAGCAATCGAGATCATGCAGCGTACCGGCGTTAAGAAAAAAATGGTTGAAAGTGCTATCACCGATCTTCGTGAAAACGACATCGCTGATGCTACAGCTCCAAAAACGTACCGGTCGCTCGCGAAGTACACTCGTAACCTAACCAAACTTGCGCAAGAGAACAAAATCGATCCAGTTATCGGCCGCGATGTCGAGATCCAACGAGTGGTGCAGATTCTTTCGCGTCGAACAAAGAATAATCCAGTGCTGATTGGTAACGCTGGTACTGGAAAGACTGCTATCGCTGAGGGTCTCGCCCAACAAATTGCGCTTGGACAAGTACCACAGAGTGTTAAAGAAAAAGAAATCCTTTCGCTGGACCTCGGTCTACTGATAGCTGGGACAAAGTTCCGCGGCGAGTTTGAAGAGCGCCTCAAGGCAGTGATGAAAGAAGTCGAGAGTGCTGCCGGACGAATTATCTTGTTTATTGATGAGCTCCATACAATCGTTGGTGCTGGTCAGGCTGATGGTTCGATGGATGCGAGTAACATGATCAAGCCAGCCCTTGCGCGTGGAGAAATGCGCGTTATTGGCGCTACCACATTGCAGGAATACCAAAAATACATCGAAAAAGACCCAGCTTTGACCCGTCGATTTCAGCCAGTGTATGTTAATGAACCAAACCACGAAGATGCGGTAGCGATTCTGCGTGGTCTAGCTGAAAAGTATGAACTCTTCCACGGTGTGCGCATCACCGACGACGCTATCTTGTCAGCGGTAGATTTATCGAGCCGCTATATTACCGATCGCTTTCTGCCAGATAAGGCGGTTGACCTGATCGACGAGGCGGCTTCATCACTAAAGATATCACTAGAGAACAAACCAGAGGAATTGGTCGAGACCGACCGACAGATCCGCCGACTCGAGATCGAGCGAGAGGCTCTCAATAAAGAACTTGAAATTACCTCCAACAAAGCAAAGGTAAAGGCGCGTCTGAAAGAAATCGACAAAGAGATTGGAGAATTCAAAGAAACCACAGCCAATCTCGAAACTAAATGGAATAACGAACGAGAGTCGCTCGATGAAATTGGAGTCTATAAAAAAGAACTTGAAGAACTCCGTATGGAAGCCGACAACGCCGAAGCTGCATCTGACCTGGCCAAAGCGGCTGAAATCCGCTACGGAACTATCCCTGGTATTGAAAAAGACCTAAAGGCTAGACAAAATCGTCTCAAGAAGCAGCAGCGCACTAGGCAGCTTCTTCGAGAAGAGGTAACCGAAGAAGATATCGCAACCGTGGTCGCTAAATGGACAGGTATTCCAGTATCGCGCATGCTCGAAGCAGAAGTGCAAAAACTCGCCCGCATGGACGAAGTCCTCAAAGAAAAAGTGGTCGGACAAGATCAAGCCGTTGATCTAGTGACAAACGCTATCAAACGAGCGCGTGCCGGTATTAGCGACCCTAATCGACCGATCGGTTCATTCCTATTCCTTGGTCCAACTGGGGTGGGAAAGACTGAGCTGACCAAAGCTCTGGCTGAATTCATGTTCAACGACCCCGAAGCGTTGCTGCGGATTGATATGTCAGAATACATGGAAAGTCACAGCGTGTCTAAGATGATCGGTTCGCCTCCAGGCTATGTGGGGCACGACGATCATGGTGGACTAACTGAACAAGTTCGTCGCCGTCCGTACTCAGTGATTTTGCTCGACGAAATCGAAAAAGCCAATGCTGAAGTGTTCAACATTCTCTTGCAAGTGCTCGATTCCGGCCACTTAACTGATGCGAAAGGTCGCAAAGTGAACTTCAAAAACACAGTTATCATCATGACTTCAAACATTGGTGCCGAGCACATCGACCGGATGTCGAACTTTGGATTCGCTGATGATCATGGAGACGAAGCACAATTTGTACAAGCCAAAGACAAGGTTATGGAAAGTCTCAAGTCATACTTTCGACCAGAGTTTCTCAATCGACTCGACGAAATCATCACTTTTGATCTCCTCACGCCAGAAGTGATTGCTGATATCGTTAAGATTCAAGTCCAAGACGTGATAGAGCGACTGGAAAAGAAAGAAATCAAACTCACACTGAGTAAAGAAGTCTACGCGTATCTTGCTGCCGAGGGCTACGACGCTCGCTACGGAGCACGTCCACTCAAGCGATTGATACAAAGTAAAATCCTGACCCCTGTCGCTAACAATATGGTCGGTGAAGGAATGGTTCAGGGAGGTACCGTAAAGGTGAGTATGAAGAAGGGGGAGCTCGACTTTGACATCAAGAAAAAAGGTCGCACTAACCTGAAAAAGAAATCGACAACCAAAGCAGTGACGAAGAAAAAGCGAGAAGAGGTGGCTGCGTAAGTAGAGTAGCTAGGTAAAAAAAATGGGTGATTCTAAAGAATCACCCATTTTTTTGTGCTTAGAGCTGACTATCTACACCAGAACTTATTCACCAATTTGTTCTTGTAAGTTTTCTACCGCGTTTTCATCAATTACCTCAACCCCAAAAACTTCCATAAATGAATAAGATAATATTGAGATCAGTAAGGTCGCACCGATAACAGTACCCACGCCATACACAATTGCCCGCAGAAAAATAAACCGCAGTGATACCTGTCGTTTGGTGAGGTCTTCTAGTGCGCCTAATACTGTAATAAGTCGTTCTCGTTGATCGTGTTCAGATTCTTCCATATGGCGATAGTATATCATTACTGTGCACTGCACTATCTTAATACTATGTATATAATAAATGGTATTATTTTGGTATGAAATCGTATCGTTTTCTCGTCCCAGTTACTCTTATTACTCTTGGGGCTATTGCTTTTGTTTTTCAAAGTGATTATTTTAGATCTCAAGTTACAACCTTGGTCAACCATGGTACTCATTCGCATACACATGAGCATGCTGAGGATTCAGAGACGCGTACCAAGGTTGATGAAGCGTTGTTGCGGGTACCACTTCCTCCTAAACCAGTAGAATTAAAAGATCAGACGCGTAATCCTGACATCGCAGCAAGCAATTTAAAAGCCACGACCTCTTCTCCAGCCAAGAATGAGCGGGCACCCAAAGGGATAGCGTTTGTTGAAACCGATGTGACATCTTTAGCGGAATGTTCTGCTAGATCTAGTGATGCGTATGGTTGCTATGCTGATTATCTAACCAATACCGTCCAAACTAAGAGTATTGAAACAGCTTTTGTTGAAACCAAAGCTGCGTATAATGCAGGCGATCAGCAAGTCATTTCACTCTGTCATCAGCTCGTACATGTGATTGGAAGAGCTGCTACAGCGGTTTTCCCCACTGTTGCCGAGGCTTACAACTACGGTGATACATTTTGTTGGTCAGGATATTACCACGGGATTATGGAAGCAGTTATTACCCAGATGGGTATAGATAATGTACCCAAACAGCTGAATAGTATTTGCAATGAGCTACCGGGGAAAGACACGTATTCGTTTAATTACTTCAACTGCGTGCACGGTCTGGGGCATGGATTGATGTATGTGGAAGAACATGAGTTGTTCGCTGCACTAGAGTTATGTGATGGTCTTGATGGGGGATGGGAGCGCTCTTCTTGCTACGGGGGAGTGTTTATGGAAAACGTTATTGCCAATGAAGTTGATCACTTTTCAAAATATCTAAAAGATGACGATTTACTCTACCCTTGTAATGCGGTAGATGAAAAGTATAAAGAACAGTGTTATCTCATGCAGACATCGTATATGTTGAAAGAGCTTTCATATGACTTTGCCACCGTGTTTGACGCATGCGTACAGGCCGACAGCAATCATGTGAGAACTTGTTACCAGAGTCTTGGACGAGATGCTTCTGGGTTCACTGTGAGTGACCCTGGAAAAGCAAAAGCTATATGCCTTCTTGGACCAGATGAGGTCGCCCAGTCTAACTGCGTTACTGGTGCGGTAAAAGACTTTATTTCTTACCATCATTCAGATGTGCAGGCAAATGGTTTTTGTGAACTGCTCCCCGAAAACCTATCTGCTGGGTGTTTACAAACAGCTCAGAATTACTACCAGAGTTTTTCTGGTTAGTGAGATGGTGAGATCTAAGATTGGTGGCCTGAACTACACGCGTACATGCTTCCTTTGCTTACAAATATAACAAACAGATTCATCTACCAGCTTCTGGGCTGACTGGCTCTGTCACTGTAAACACATTGTTTTGTTAAGTCATCTTATTTGATTTTATTGAGACTCGTACTTATTACTACTTATTACTAATGTATATCGCAATCAATGTGCGGTATGATTATTACTACCTTTCTCTTATGCCTCCAATTGACTTTGTTTACATCAGTAAATTCACATCTTTATTTTTTGCAGCCTTCTTGTCGATGTTTATTTTTCAGTTGGTTACACGACTGACCGAGTATGTCTTTATGTTTCACCAAGGTGTACTCCTTCTTTCCTCCGCGCTAGTCGGTGCTAGCTTAGCCTTGGTAGGGGTACTATTTCTACCTCAAGCTTACAAAGCATACTATTTAAAATTATTACCCCTGTTAGTGATGGGTAGTTGGTTGGTGTACCTCGTGATTTTTGTAACTACGCAAAGCCTCGTTATCCATTTTGTAATACTAACAATACTTTTTGGAGCACTTTTCCTATTGATTACGCAAAACATTCACTTACCCCCGAACCAGTTTACAGCGGTTGAGCTACTAGGGTCGTTTATCGGGGCAGCTGGGCTAGTGTTGTTATCGTTTTTTTTGCTTGAGGAATGGTTAATTATTGGTGCAGTTTTAGGAATAGGTTTGTACATCTTGTACACAAAAGCGTGGCAGCAGGCATGGCCGATTGTAAATGTGTCGCTCGGCGGTTTGGTTGTCTGTACGGTGTACATATTTTCTACTTTTTCGTTACCTGAGTTGATCACGTGTCCTGACCGCTCGCAAACCTATAAAATTGCTTGTATCGATACTAATGATACCTTTACACTCACTTCATCAGTTGCAAACATAAGCGGTCGTAGTGATGTATTTATAAATACCGGTAGTGATTCACCTCGGCTGTCGGTTTATAACAGTGGCCTGCATTCAGGAACTTCATTAGTTCGTGAGGCATACACGAACCTGTCGCAGCAATACCACGATGTTGAAATTCCTCCTTTGGCATATGCTCCAGGTAGCAAGGTAGCCGCTGCGGGAGCGTCAACCGGTTCAAACGTCCTTACTTTTCAGAGTTACATATCATATCCCGATATAACAGTTGTCGAGATTGATACCATTATTTCGGATCTCTATCAAGAAGAATCCTACATTAATTTTTTACCTGAAGTAGGTTCGTTTGCACTCGTGTATCAAGATGCGCGCACCTTTTTTGAGACGCGCGATACAAAGTTTGACGTTATCAGTATGATGGTTGAGTCAGTTAACACCACTTTGGCGCCATTTGTAGATGAGTCAACGTCATTGGTCTACACCACCGAAGCGTTGCGTACGTATGTGGATGCGTTAGATACGGATGGCTACTTGCTGCTGCAGCAGTTTCATATCAGTGGAGAGCTGGGTGATGCAATGATTCATAAGGTACTCGGTTCACTTGAAGCGGCGCTTGATCCAGCCGCCGCCGCGGCGCTGCAAGAAAACATCATTCTCTATTCTTATGCCTTTAGTGCTGCACCAGACGCTCAACGTTTCTTAGGCGCTATCTATAAACCAGATGGTTTTAGTGTCGCTGACACGGAACAGTTTACAACCTGGATAGATAAAAATAATACCCGAGCGTCAGTTACCTCAGGAGCACGCATTACCGTGTTGCATACGCCTGATGGGACACAGACTTATGATCTATTTTTTTCAGATAATAAAAGAGCTACATTAGCAGCTTTTTCTAATACCAGTATCATTACTGACGATAAGCCATTCCGTCACTTGGTGACGACGCTACCCTTTCCCCGGCAGTATTATTTATTAATACTGTTATCAGTCGGGCTACTTACTTTACTCTTGGCGGCTTATAGTAAACGTGCAGTTGAACAATCATCACAACTTCCAGTGGCGTTTGGAATTGGACTGATTACCTTCGGTTTGCAATATGTTTTGTATTACAAGACAGCAGCCTTTATCGGGACGAGCCTAATTTATTTTAGTGTTTTTCTCTTAATACCACTATTTTTTGGGGCTCTTGGCGGCTATTTCTCGTACAAGCTTAGACAGTGGCACGCCGTCAGCCTGGTTGTGATGAGTTCTGTCGTGGCGGGATACCTACTCTTTTCTGCTACGCTTTCATTGTCACCAATCATTGTTTTCCTGCTCCTAACCGTTTTGTTTGTGTTTTCAGGGATGGTATTCCCGCTCTTGCTTTCACAGGCAACCACTAGTGAAGATCGGCTACTTATGTACGCGTCTAATATGGGCGGCGGCGGAGCTGCTACAATAATGGTAATTTCGTTACATGCAGTGATTGGCTGGGTATATCTGTTTTCTATATTATTTGGTATATTAATGCTGTCTTTTATCTATCTTTTTTACTTATTTTCCAAAAGATAAACACGGTATTAACTATCGTTTACTAAATTCTTATCATGCAAAATCCCTACGCCCGCCTGCTTCTTATCGCCTTTATCTTCATGTTCCTGTTTCAGTTGGAGTCACGACTGCTGGCGTACGTGTATTTATTCCACGAAGGGCTGCTCTTGATCCAGGCAATGTTGCTTGGTGGTGGATTACTTTTACTTACGCAAGAAGTTATCCCGCAGAAATACAACCGATTTTTAGACAATTATTCACCATTTTTGCTGATATTTTTGTTCTTGTTCCAGCAATTTGTTTTTTACTACTACAACTCGTTTGTTTTAGATTTTATATCGCTCAGCCTACTGTTCGCAGTGATTTTCCGAGAGATAACTAATCTGATCGCAATGAAGAGTAACGAGTTTTACTCGCTTGAGCTGCTAGGTAGCTTTGTGGGGGTGGGGGTGTACGCCTGGTTAGTGTCGCAGTACCTTGAAGAGCCGCTATTGGTACTAGTGGCCGGATTACTGATCTTGTATGCCTTTGTCTATACACCAGCGACTAAGCTGAAATTATCTATTCTTGGTCTGGCCTTGTTGCTGTCTGTTGGTTTTGCCGGGATTATGAGAGAAACGCTGATTCCAGTTTTACTTCAGTGTTCACCTACGGGGACTTCTTATGGATACAAAGCAGCGTGCCTAAATGATGTGTCAGGTATAGAGCCAACCGCGTCTTTTACTAGTTTGAAGGGGCGCTCTGACATGTATGTCCGGGGTGATGGTCACAATCTGACTTTTTTGGAGGTAAAAAATAACGGCTATCGCGTCAGTGCCGCCAATCAAGAACGGTATCGAGAAGAAGAGTGGTTTGATCTACTAGAGATGCGTATCCCAAAGCTTGCTTATGCGCCTGGTTCAGAAGTGCTATCAATTGGTGCTGGAGCAGGGAGTTACGTGCAAGCACTGCACGAGTACATTGATGACGCAAATATAAAGGCTGTAGAAATTGACGGCACAGTAAATAAAATGTACGACTCCAATTTGTTTACAGAGTTTCTACCAGCCAAAGACAGCTATGAATTAGTTTATGAAGAAGGTCGTCGCTACCTGACTCTCAACGACACTACCTACGATGTTATTACGGTGGCCATTGAGGGTATCAATTCATCGCTCTCAAAATATACTGACGAACGAACCGGGCTGTTGTACACCAAAGAAGCTTTGGCGACCTATATTTCACGTTTAAATCCCGAAGGGTACCTAGTGTTAGAGCAGTACTATCCGCAGATCAGTGGTGGACCCGAAATGGCAGTGAAGTTCTTGCATACATTAGAGGTTGCCAGTGGTGTCGATCGGGAAACATTTGATAACAATGTGTTTATTTACACCTGGGCATTTCACAATCAGCCAAACGCACAGCGCTTTATGTCTACAGCCTATAAACCAGACGGTTTTACTGAACAAGACATTATTGTTATTCGGGGCTGGATAGAACGACTGCAGACCACTAACCTCGGCGGTGGGTTAAACCCGCATGATATTACAATTATTCATGAGCCGCCCACAGCTCCTAATGCTCAGTCATTTGCCACATACTTTGACCAAGCAACGCAAGATAGCATTGCAGCCCAAGCCAACACAGCTGCAATATCAGACGAAAAACCCTTTCGTCACTTGGTAACAACGTTGCCGTTACCGCCATTTTCGTACACCATTTTTGCCGTTATGGCAGCGATTACTGTTGTGATCATACATACTGTGATGCGTCGTAATAAATCTGTTCAGCTGAGTAAAGTAATGCTTTCAGTCTGGCTTGGATTGGTGACCTTCGGGCTGCAATATCTTTTGTTTTATAAAACCGCCGCTTTTCTAGAAGTGAACTTGATATTCTTCTCAGTATTTTTGTTGGTACCGTTATTTTTTGGAACGATTGGTGGATACTTCTCTACGCTGCTACCAAAGTCCTATGATTGGCTACTGTTGCTACTGTTAGTGATTGTGTCATACCTGCTTGCCAGTATTGATATATTTGCGCAAAGTAAACTGCTCGTGCTTACCTTGGTGGCTGTAACTTTCATATTCGCAGGAATCCTTTTCCCGCGTTTATTAGCCCAAGCACAGTCAGCAACCGAACGGCGCGTCTTGTATGCAGTAAATCTGTTGGCTGGAGGCTTTGCCTTGATGTGTATGATCACCTTGCACGCTACCATCGGCTGGACGTATACGTTCTTGATCGTAGTTGCTGGTTCAGTACTGAGCCTATTGTTACTACGGCGACGTAGCTAACGACATACAGAGGCAATATGAGTCACTACATAGTCAGTAACTATAGTGAACGGCAAATAAAAAAAACCGCCAGTGTAACTGACGGCTCAAGGATCAAGCGGCTTCTTCCGGACTGACAATTCTCACCATTTAGCTGTCTGCTCGAACTCCGTTGCGGTCCGTATTATTTGAACAGCAAACGAAGTAAGTGGTCTGCAGCAGCATATGTCGGTAAAAGGGTATGACGGTTCGTAGAGTTTGCCGCTGACTGGCTGTGTTGACTGCATCAAGGTATACATGCTCTTTTTGTTTGTTTAGGCGGATAGCATTCAAGCAACTCACACTGGGGCCAAGAGCCTGACAGACGCTTTCCACGTCCTGCCCCGACACTTTTATTGCAGCCACGTCACTCGGTGTCATTGGCCGAAAACCCATAAAAAGACTTAGTGTACCGAAGTACACTTGATACAGCTGAGGCAGTTCGTCCAGACGCTTCTGTCTGACGAAGGCTCCACCCCAGGCAAAGATTTCGCTTTTTGGGAGCAAGGTTCTGATCTTCCAAACCTTGAATTCGATACCCTGGTGACCAATCCGTGTCGCACGGTACAGTGGTCGGCCAGTCGCACCCAGGCTCCAAACAAGTAAGATGATGACAAGCGGCAACACCAGCGGTTGCGCAGCTGTGACCAAAACAATGTCACAAAGCTTTTCGAACAGTCTGACACGAAGCGGAGGCGTGTCAATTTTTATAGGATTCACCTACCTTCTCCTTTTATATTATTACATTACATCTTTCTGATTAGAAAGTATCACATATAATAGTTTTGTCAATGCTTGTAGGTAATATGCAAACACATCTGGCCCTTTTCTGTAAACTAAGAAAATGTGTATATCTATGGCAAATACAGTCCAAGAGGAACGCTTCAGGTGGCTTAAACCAATTATCAATAAGGAAATGAAGTTGGTCGACGTAGCAAAAGTTTGTCCCCATAGTAGTGTGCAAGGTCTAACCTTGCACACTAATTATTACGTGAGATTAGGAGATGAAGAATTTGAGCTACAGTACCCCATCGATGTTCATTTGATTGAAGTTGAGTAGCCACTAAACTAGTTTCAGCGA
>Ga0307974_1003934_pt1 | contig 10655 bp, 16 predicted proteins | sample OrgLakmetagen784_FD_201812 | JGI IMG/M metagenome (GOLD analysis project Ga0307974, IMG submission 201812) | Saline water microbial communities from Organic Lake, Antarctica - #784 | ecosystem: Environmental > Aquatic > Non-marine Saline and Alkaline > Saline | place: Antarctica: Organic Lake... | reverse complement strand
CCCACCCAAAACACACACACATACATACACTCACACAAGCACACACACATGCACACTCACACACACACACATGAACGTAGCCTCCGCCCCTTCCAGCGGTCCATCTTTCGGTGGCTTTTCATTTCCTGGTGCCGGCCCAGCTTCCTCTGCTGCTGCTGCATCTTCATGTAAGTCCCTCACGCCCAGGGATGGTTCATAAGGTCATTTTGAGGCGCTCAATACGGTAAAATACGCGTTGAATACGATACGGCGTATTATACGAATCCGCTGTACAACCCATCCCTGCTCATGCCCAATTGCTTTTTCAGGACTAGCCCAAACTGAGTATATACGCATTACATTAAGATCCTGCTAGGAGTCTCTTGCATACGGCTTATGGTAGAAAGTTTTAACTAAAAAGTTCTTTTTAGAAAGTTCTACGTACGGCTTAGATCAGCCCACTTGTAAAAGAAATTTTCTTCGCAAGCCAGCAACCCCTCCTGATCCCCAACAATTTCCCCCTCTTTGTGTGGATGACTTAACGGTGCTTTACAAAGTAGGCTATTATTCCTCAATATTGGGTGTGTATGTATGTTTATATGTGTGTGTTTGTGTGTGTGTGTGAAATTCCTCGATACATGCAGGGAGTGGTTTACGATGCTTGCGTCATTTGCTTGTACACACTCTGGCCTACTTACGCTTTCTTGCTATTTTTGGTTAACAGGCTGATCAAACATAGGGTCGTGCATGGGGTGGTCAGAACTATGCATTGGTGTAGGTGTGTATGTGTGTGGGAATGTGTGTGTGTGTGTGTGTGTGTGTGTGTGTGTGTGTGAATGTGTGTGTTACTGGGGTGGTCAGACCTATGCATTGATGTGTGTATGTGTGCGTATGTCTGTGTGTGTGTGTGTGCACGTGCACGTGTGTATGTATGTACGTGCCTGTGTGTGAGAGTGTGTGAGGGGAAGCAGATAGACATGGGATACACTGTTGTATGTTGGTGGGAGTATACCGTCATACATTGGTGGGAGTATACCGTCATACCTACCTTTGCCTGTGTGTAAATTTTACTGATGATGACATTGGCTGAGCATGTAAGACGTGGCTCTCAACTACGCATGGGCATGCAGACACGCACGCGCACATACACACGCATACACACACATACACACACATACACACACACTTACATACACACATACACACACACATACACACACATACACACACATACAAACGCACGCACACACACAATCACACACACAGCCGCCCCTGCCCCTGCGGCAAGCGCCCCTGCATTTGGCGCCGCCAGCACCTCCGCGTTCGGTGCCGCTTCCGCCGGTTCGGCCTCCGCGTCCGCACCCACACCTTCAAGCACACCTGCATTTGGTACGGGAGACACATATACGCACTCACACACAAACACACACATGCACGCACGCACGCACACACACACGCACACACACACGCACACACATACACACACGTGCATACACACACGCACACTTACATATGCACACATACACACACACACGCACACACACAAGCGCGCACACACATTCACACACACTAACACGCACGTACACACGCGCACACACATAGGCGCCCCCTCAAGCGCCCCTGCGTTTGGGGCTCCCAGCAGTGCCCCTGCTTTCGGTGCTTCTAGCGCTCCTGCGTTTGGAGCGGGCAGTGCCCCTGCTGCTGGGCCAAGCAGCAGCTCCGTGGGAGCTTCTGCAGCATCAACGGCTCCTTCCTTGTTCGGAGGCCTCGGCACTGGGGCTTCTGCCCCTGCAGGTAATCCGAGAATTCCGCAGTTGGATCATGACAGCAAAGTTTCTGCGCAGAGGCCCGGCGCTCAGGCCTCTGCCCCTCTGCAGGTACAACGCTAAGCCCAGGTTGTAACTTGCTTTAATTGACACAAAATAGAGCAGCTCTGCAGCAGCTTCTGCAACGTCAGCGGCTCCCCCCTTGTTCGGAGGCCTCGGCACTGGGGCTTCTGCCCCTGCAGGTAATCTAGGAATTCCGCAGTTGGATCATGACAGCAAAGTTCTTGCGCAGAGGCCCGGCGCTCAGGCCTCTGCCCCTCTGCAGGTACAACGCTAAGCCCAGGTTGTAATTTGCTTTCATTTATACAAAATAGAGCAGCTCTGCAGCAGCTTCTGCAACGTCAGCGGCTTCCCCCTTGTTCGGAGGCCTCGGCACTGGGGCTTCTGCCCCTGCAGGTAATCCAAGAATTCCGCAGTTGGATCATGACAGCAAAGTTTTCGCGCAGAGGCCCGGCGCTCAGGCCTCTGCCCCTCTGCAGGTACAACGCTAAGCCCAAGTTGTGACTGTACAGAGCTTGCTTTCATGTACACAAAATAGAGCAGCTCTGCGGCAGCTTCTGCAGCGTTGGTGGCTCCCTCCTTGTTTGGAGGTCTGATTGCAAAGGCTTCTGCCCCTGCCGGTGACTCGAGAAGTACGATGGATTTGTATCAGCAAATGTTCAGCAAATTGTTTACAGTCAAAGGCCTGGGCACTGGGGCCTCTGCCCTTGCATGTGATTCCAGAGCTTCACCCCAAGCATGGTTTTGGCATCCGCAACTTATCCTGCGCGCACGTGTTCGGTTTGGAGGCCTGGGCACTGGGGCCTCTGCCCTTGCATGTGATTCCAGAGCTTCACCCCAAGCATGGTTTTGGCATCCGCAACTTATCCTGCGCGCACGTGTTCGGTTTGGAGGCCTGGGCTCTGGGGTTTCTGCCCTTGCATGTGATTCCAGAGCTTCACCCCAAGCATGGTATTGGCATCCGCAACTTATCCTGCGCGCACGTGTTCGGTTTGGAGGCCTGGGCTCTGGGGTTTCTGCCCTTGCATGTGATTTCAGAGCTTCACCCCAAGCATGGTATTGGCACCCGCAACTTACCCAGCACACACGTGTCTGGATTGGAGGCCTGGGCACTGGGGCCTCTGCCCTTGCATGTGATTGCAATTGCAGAGTTTCACCGTATGCACATTATTGGCACCCGCAACTTATCCTGCACGCACGTTTTCGGTTTGGAGGCCTGGGCACTGGGGCCTCTGCCCTTGCATGTGATTGTAATTGCAGAGTTTCACTGTATGCACATTATTGGCACCCGCAACTTATCCTGCACACACGATTCCGATTTGGAGGCCTGGCACTGGGGCCTCTGCCCTTGCATGTGATTGTAATTGCAGAGTTTTACCATATGCACATTATTGGCACCCGCAACTTATCCTGCACACACGTCTCCGGTTTGGATGCCTGGGCACTGGGGCCTCTGCCCCTGCATGTGATTGCAGAGTTTTAACCTAAGCATGGTATTGACGCCCGCAAATTATTCTGCACACACTCCTGTTTGGGGCCTGGGTGCTAGGGCCTCTGTCCCTTTGAATACGGACAACTGGCTCAGCTGGTGCAGGAACGACTGTAGTATACACAAACAGCGGATATGCGTGCACACTTACTATTAATACGGACAACTTATTTTTAGCAGAATCATTGTAAACACTGTGGGCACATCAGCAGGACGACTTTTGCTTTTTCTAGATCCTCCCTCGGTTCCAGTGTACACAAAAACGCTGCTCTGCGGCCACATCAGCAGGACGACTTTCTCTCCTAGTTCCTCCCTATTTGCTGCAAACTTTTCGTAAATGATACTTTAATGATACTTTAATTATGTGCATAGCAATCCTCCCGATTTCATTGCATGACGTTTTGCTGCATACTTTTTGCAAGTGTTTGCCTGCTGCTTTATTCTGTGCATAGCAATCCTCTGCGTGCCTCTGTGCATGGCAATGGTGCCTCTGCGTATGCAATGGTGCCTCTGCTTGCCTTTCCCTTATGCACTAGTGCCTTTGTGTGCCTCTGTACATGCAATGGTGCCTCTATGCATAGCAATCCTCTGCGTGCCTCTGTGCATGGCAATGGTGCCTCTATGCATAGCAATCCTCTGCGTGCCTTTGTGCATGGCAATGGTGCCTCTGCGTATGCAATGGTGCCTCTGCGTGCCTCTGCGTGCCTTTCCCTTATGCAATAGTGCCTTTGTGTGCCTCTGTACATGCAATGGTGCCTCTGTGCATAGCAATCCTCTGCGTGCGTCTGTGCATGGCAATGGTGCCTCTGCGTATGCAATGGTGCCTCTGCGTGCCTCTGCGTGCAATGGTGCCTCTGCCTCTGCGTGCCTCTCCCTTATGCAATAGTGCCTTTGTGTGCCTCTGTACATGCAATGGTGCCTCTGTGCATAACAATCCGCTGCGTGCCTCTGTGCGTGCTTGGTTTTGCTGGGGATGTAGCAACACGAATGTTCCGTCTTTGAAACCTGCCTGCTGCTTGATTCTGTGCATGGCAATCCTTTGCGTGCCTGTGTGCGTGCTTGTTTTTGCTGGAGATGTAGCGACACGAACGTTCCGTCTCTGAAACCTGTGTTTGAGTTTGAACTACATAGTGTTTGTAACCTCGTCTGCTGCTTTGATTTGTGCATACCCATACTCGTCTGCTGCTTTGACTTGTGCACAACTTTCTTCTGCGTGCCTTAGTGCTTTGTTAAGGTTGGCCAAAACCATGCATACGTACATATTCATGGTGTGTATACGTATTTTTAGCAGGAAATCACCGCATATATGGCCGTACATGGTGTATGTATGCAGCTCTGGCCAGCCCTAGCATTTTCGCATCTGATGCAAGCAGATTGACTGCGCCAAAATAGAGGGGGGACTTCTTCTGGTTGCACAGCAAGTGTTCTGTGCACGTCTCTTTTTGCTGCAAGCACCTAGCTTGAGCATGCCAAAACAAAGGAGGATCGCTACAATCGTGCTCGTTCTTGTCTCAACGCGCTTCATCATCGCAGTGCATCACTTTTTCAGGTTGCTGAGCGACAATGGGTTTAGTGTACGTCTCTTTTTGCTGCATGCAGCTGAAGAGGCTGGCAGCCACTTGAGATGATGCCATTTAACTGTGCCTTAACGTTGCCATGCATTACTGTCCTGTCTGTTTTGTGTACGTCTCTTTTCGCTGCAAGCACCCAGCTTGAGCATGCCAAAACAAAGGAGGATCGCAACAGTTGTGCTCGTTCTTGTCTCAGCGCGCCTCAACATTGCAGTGCGTCACTTCTGCAGGTTGCTGAGCGATTGTTTTGTGCACGTCTCTTTTTGCTGCAGGCAGCTCGAGCGCTGCATCAGGCACAGCAGCTGGATCAGCTGGAGCGCTGTCTGTGGGCACCGCTGCAGGTATGTGTGTGTGTGGGTGGGTGGGTGGGTGGGTGCGTGTGTTAGTGGGTGTGTTTTGCGTGTATATAGTATATCTGTTGGTGTGGATGTGTTTTTTGTTTGTGTGCATATGCGTATATTTGTTGGTGTGTGTGTGTGTATTGTGTGTGTGTGTGGTGTGGGTGTGGGCATAGGCGAGGGTGTACTCAGCGTCTTTAGATAAATGAGTGCATCAGCAACGAACCCAGGCAATGTGCCCTAGAACCCAATTAATTTTCTTGAACTTTCTTTCTACATTCAGCCAGGTGTGCTTGTAGAATTGGCATGCACAAGATGTTAGCTACATTAGCAATGGCGTAGAATACGCGTAAGACGTTGGCTGCATTAGAAATGGTGTGCTTGTAGAAATGGCAAGCGTAAGATGTAAGACGTTAGATGCATTTACGCTGCAGACGTGTTAACAAGATGTGGTGGCCCCATAAGATACAAAGCTGCATTTACGCTGCAGACGTGTTAACAAGATGTGGTGGCCCCATAAGATACAAAGCTGCATTTACGCTGCAGACGTGTTTACAAGATGTGGTGGCCCCATAAAATACAAAGCTGCAATTACGCTGCAGACGTGTTAACAAGATGTGGTGGCCCCATAAGATACAAAGCTGCATTTACGCTGCAGACGTGTTTACAAGATGTGGTGGCCCCATAAGATACAAAGCTGTATTTACGCTGCAGACGTGTTTACAAGATGTGGTGGCCCTCAAATACAAAGCTGCGTTTACGCTGCAGACGTGTTAACAAGATGTGGTGGCCCCACAAGATACAAAACTTAGGCTAGCTTCAGAGACTAGCTCCAGCTCCTGCGCCCTCACAGTGCCTCACCACGCATGTGGCCAGTGACCCCATCAGATACAAAACGTAAGCTGTACTAGCTCCAGATGCTGTGTGTCCCACGGTGCCTCACCACAGTGATTCATTAAATTTAAAAAGTACATTGTATGAGCTCCTGCTCCAGCTCCAGCTCCAGCTCCAGCTCCAGCTCCTGCTGCTGCTGCTGCTGCTGCTGCTGCTGCTGCTGCTGCTGCTGCTGCTGCTGCTGTGCCCTTACTGTGCCTCACACCAGTTTGTGGCCAGGAATCCATAAGATACAAAACGTACATTGTACGAGCTCCAGCTGCTTATGCTGCTGCTGCTGCTGCTGCTGCTGCTGCTGCTGTGCCCTCACAATGCCTCACATCAGTATGACTGTATCGTCTTTCCTCAACAACTCTGTAACGACTTTGATCTGTGTTCCATGAGATGTGCACTCAATTGTTTGTGCCTTTGTTTCCGACACCACCTTGCATATGAAGGTACTCCTACCACAGCAAAATACACTGCCTTATCCCCATTGTTTATGCCCTGTCGATTCTGCTGAGTCGTTATTCAAGTTCTGACAGCAACGTCTCCTTGCTCACAGGAGCTTCTAACGCAGCAGCACCAGCTGCCTTGCCCATTTTCACAACCATGTCAATAAGTTGCTCAGGTTCTGTCGGCATTATCAATGCCATCTGCTGACAGGAAATTCTGCTGCAGCAGCTCCAGCTGCCTGAACCATTTCCACTACCATGTCAATAATAATAATAATCATATTATTATTGATGTTGCTCAAGTTCTGTCGGCATTATTAATGCCATCTGCTGACAGGAACTTCTGCTGCAGCAGCACCAGCTGCCTTTACCATTTCCACTACCATGTCAATAATAATTAATAATAATCATATTATTATTGATCTTGCTCAAGTTCTGTCGACATTTTCAATGCCATCTGCTGACAGGGACTTCTGCTGCAGCAGCACCAGCTGCCTTTACCATTTCCACTACCATGTCAATAATATTAATTATCATTAATTATTATTGATCTTGCTCAAGTTCTGTCGACATTTTCAATGCCATCTGCTGACAGGAACTTCTGCTGCAGCAGCACCCCTTGCCACGCCCTGCCAGCCTTACGCCCCTGTGGCCATCAAAGGCAGGAACATCGAAGAAATTGTGAATGAATGGAGCGCCGAGCTGGAGCAGCATGCACGCTCGTTTGTCAAGCACGCATGTGAGTGTGTATAACGTCAGGGTGTCTATATGTGTGTATGTACGTGTGTTTGGTTGCATGTGTGTGCACGTTGTGCTTGTGTATGTGTGTGTGCGTGTGTGTGTATGTACGTGTGTTTGGTTGCATGTGTGTGCACGTTGTGCTTGTGTATGTGTGTGTGCGTGTGTGTGTATGTACGTGTGTTTGGTTGCATGTGTGTGCACGTTGTGCTTGTGTATGTGTGTGTGCGTGTGTGTATGTGTGTGTGCGTGGTTGCATGTTCATGTGCGTGTGCGTGTGCCTTTGTGTGCGCGTGTGCATGTTCATGTGCGTGTTTGTCTATTATTCCCTCAGGTGTGCACCAAATTTATTGTACCTGCATTGAAATAGCAGGAGCAGCATGCATGCTCTTTTGCAAAGCACATAAGTGTGTCATAAAATGCGTCAGTGTTTGTGTTGGATGGTGGTGTGCAGTAGAGTCTTTGCTGCACACTCAAGCAAGGAAATTGCAAGGGGGTTTTGTAAAGCTAGAGGGTATAACAATAGAGCAGCACGCATGCGCGTTTAATAACGCCGTTTGTAAAGCTAGAGGGTTTAACAATAGAGCAGCACGCATGCGCGTTTTATAACGCCGGTACTTTGCAGACGTTGGAAGAGTTTACTTTCAATTTGCGAAATTGGCTGTTTGAGTTTGATATCCATTGCAGACGCTGGAAGAGTTCACTTTCAGTTTGCGAAATTGGCTGTTTGAGTTTGATATCCATTGCAGACGTTAGAAGAATTCACTTTCAGTTTGCAAAATTGGCTGTTTGAGTTTGATATCCATTGCAGACGTTGGAAGAGTTCACTCTCAGTTTGCGAAATAGGCTGTTTGTAGGGTTGGCCAGAACCGTATATACACACCGTATATGACCGTATATATGGTGATTTCCCTGCAAAAAATACCGTATACACACCGTGTATGTATGGTTATGGCCAACCCTAGCTGTTTGAGTTTGATATGGAAGTACTCATGATTTAAATCTTTGGCTTCCCAATGATTGGGAGCAATGCTTGTGGGATTTTGTCAGTGAGGGACACACGCACATACGCACACATACAGACGCACTCACTCACACACTCACTCAGTCATACACACACACTCACACACACATACCCAAAGTGTGTGATTTGAGGCCTGGGTAACGGACACACACCATTACACACACACATACGCACGCATATCCAAAGCGTGTGATCTGAGGCCTGGGCTAAGATGCTTGCTGCCAAGTATTGATGAGGGCTGAGGGTAGAGCTGCTGCACACAAACACACACACACACTCACACACACACACACACACACACACAAACACACACACACACACTGCAGCTGCCCTTGCTGCTTGGGACCGCCACATCCTGTCCAACCGCCACGCGCTGTTAGAGGTGGAAGGAGAGCTGAAGCGTGTGAGTGCGGGCCAGGACGCACTGGAGCGCAAGCTGTATATGCTTGAGACACACCAAAAGGTGAGGAGTGAATGTGATTTGTGTGTGTGTCTTTGTGTAGGGCGTTCTCCTGGCATTTTTCACATGCTTGAGACGCACCAAAAGGTGAGGAGTGTATGTGGTTGTGGTTGTGTGTGTATGTCCTTGTGTCAGCAAAAGGGGAAGGGGATCTGAAGCGCGTGAGTGCGGGCCAGGACGCACTGGAGCGCAAACTGTATATGCTGGAGACGCACCAAAAGGTGAGGGGTGTATGTGATTGTGTGTGTGTCTGTGTAGGGCGTTCGCCTGGCATGATTCACATGCTTGAGACGCACCAAAAGGTGAAGAGTGTATGTGGTTGTGGTTGTGTGTGTATGTCCTTGTGTCAGCAAAAGGGGAAGGGGAGCTAAAGCGTGTGAGTGCGGGCCAGGACGCACTGGAGCGCAAGCTGTATATGCTGGAGACGCACCAAAAGGTGAGGAGTGTATGTGGTTGTGTGTGTCTTTGTGTAGGGTGTTCTTTTGGCATTTTCAAGTCCTGTACATGCTTGAGGCGCACCAAAAGGTGAGGAGTGTATGTGGTTGTGTGTGTGTCCTTGTGTCAGCAAAAGGTGAGGAGTGTATGTGAGTGTGTGTGTCTTTGTGTCATTAAGAGGTGAGGCGTGTATGTGTTTGTGTGTGTGTTTGTGTCAGCAAAAGGTGAGGAATGTATGTAATTGTGTGTGTGTGTTTGTGTCAGCAAAAGGTGAGGAGTGTATGTGAGTGTGTGTGTCAGCAAAAGGTGAGGAATGTATGTTATTGTGTGTGTGTGTGTTTGTGTCAGCAAAAGGTGAGGAATGTATGTATTTGTGTGTGTGTATGTCGTTGTGTCAGCAAAAGGTGAGGAGTGTGTGCGTGTGTGTGTAGGCCCTCTGGTCATTAATGCACGTCCTGTGCATGCTGGAAACGCACCTTCAAAATGTGAAAATTGTGTATACCTATGTACAATGTACAAGGGTGTAATTGGCTCTGGCATGCGGACAAGATAGGCTGAAGTGCATGAGCTTAACAAACTGGAGTTGCACCTGTGACAAGTATGCCACACACACGCACTTTCAGACACACGTACACAAGCGCGTGCGCACGCACACGCGCGCACGCACACACATACACAGATACACACACACGCACGCAACCGCACACGCACGCACATTTTTGTGATGCACATCGTTGACCCTAGCGCACACTGTTATTTCTGGAAAAAAACATCTACGTGTACACACACACACATGCAATCGCACACGCACACACATTATTGTGATGCACATCGTTGACCCTAGCGCACACTGTTATTTATGGAAAAAAGACATCTACGTGTACATGCACACACACACACACACACACACACGCACACACACACGCAATCGCACACGCACACACATTATTGTGATGCACATCGTTGACCCTAGCGCACACTGTTATTTCTGGAAAAAAGACATCTACGTGTACATGCATACACACACACACGCACACACACACACATGCAATCGCACACGTACACACATTATTGTGATGCACATCGTTGACCCTAGACACACACTGCTAGTTCTGGAAAAAAAGACATCTACGTGTACAAACACACACACGCGCGCACACACACACTTATTTGCACACACTTAATCGCACACACACTTATTTGCACACACACTTACTCGCTCACATAGAAGTGCACCAATTGCCATAACCAGCTTTTAAGTAAAGCCCCCAACATGGTGTTACGCTGATACATGCATGCAAGCTCATGCACACTGCATCTACGTACACACAGGAAGTGTACGATGCCCTGGCCAGCAGTGACGTAGCGGTTCCTCCATCTTTGACACAGATACACGCATGCCATCTTTGACACAGATACACGCATGCCATCTTTGACACAGATACATGCATGCCATCTTTGACACAG
>Ga0307974_1003930_pt1 | contig 10660 bp, 14 predicted proteins | sample OrgLakmetagen784_FD_201812 | JGI IMG/M metagenome (GOLD analysis project Ga0307974, IMG submission 201812) | Saline water microbial communities from Organic Lake, Antarctica - #784 | ecosystem: Environmental > Aquatic > Non-marine Saline and Alkaline > Saline | place: Antarctica: Organic Lake... | reverse complement strand
CCCCCCCCCTTCCTCTCATAAACAAACACAGTACACACATACACCACAGTACACACATACACCACAGGACACACATACACCACAGCACACACATACACCACAGTACACACACACCTGATTCGCTGCGTCTCTGCGCCAAAAGTGCCCTCAGCCCCTCAGTCCCAACAAGGGCACGTGACTGCTGCTTATGGCTAGAAGTTTGTTGTTCACTGTCGCCTATTCTCGGTACACTTTCAATGCTGCTACTGCCACTGCTACTGCTGCTGCTGTTGCTGCTGCTGTTGCTGCTGTTGCTGCCGTCACCACTGCTGCTGCTGCCATTGCCACTGTTGCTGCTGCCATGCAAATTTGGCAGGGCCCACAGCAAGCGTCCAGCTTCCACATCCTGTGCGATTGATTGATAGGGGTGCTTTGTTTGTTAAATGCGAGGAACGCTTTTTGATGTGTAATTGCTCCGCTTTACATAAAAAATGAAATTGCAATACATATGGGTTGAGCAACCGGCTGGAGTACATACATACTACATACTACAAGCCACACAGTTCTGGTTGGCCAGAGCCATACGGTGTATATATACAGTTCTGGCCAACCCTACGTGACCTATGTGTGCTATAAAATGCCTCATATAGCACTATACACCGATCCCTAACTATATATATATATATATATGGTGTATAAACGGCAATCTTGGCAGGGAAATCACCAAACATACGGTGTATATATACGGTTATGGCCAACCCTACCTATGTGACCTAGTACTCCTCAGAACATCTAATCTGTTTGGTAGCACTCACACACACACATACACACACACACACACACACACACACACACACACAACACACACACACACACACACAGGAGCCCCTGCAACCACTGCGGTGTGCGGTGAGGAGGTTGAGAAGTACAAAGCTGCAACTCGTTATTCTGAGAAACACAGCACAGAGACGAATTCAATATCTAGAGAACAAAAAGATGGCAGGAGTAGCAGAGATAGATGGTATGCAGGGAGGGTTGCTTATAATGCCAAGCCGTGCACTGAATCTATGCAACTAACAATAAGTTCAGTTCATATTGAATTACTAAGGCCTCCAGCCTGGCATAACTGCTCAACCTAAAGATCCCGACATACAACCAATCAAAAAGATTGACAGCTGCACTTATAAGCTTGTAAACATCTGAGTTACAATTAACGATAAGAAAGACCACGATGTGTCTTTTCCTTCATTAATGTGGGGAGTTGCTTTCACTGCATGCGTAATTTGTTATTGCTACCGCAACCGCAACGCAACAGGGAAAGGAATGAGCATGCCTGTACAAGCAAGCACTGGGTAGGAAGTAGGAACTGGTCTTGCTAGTGATGCTTTGCCAGCTTCCGCCCTGCTTAGATGCGTAGATAAGAAAAAAAGGCCGACGGAAATATATTATTACTTTGGCACGTAGCCTTGGAGTCACTTTCCGTTTCAAACTTGATCATTTAGACTGAAGGTCCAACATAAAACATAACTTCGGCATGTAGCCGGGAGACATCTCTTGCTGTAATTGTACCATTTGCCACTTAACAAAGCACGTGCAAGATAGGGAAGGAAGACATAAAATGGTACTTTGGCAGGTAGCCTGGGAGACATCTCTTGCTGTAATTGTACCACTTGCCACTCAACAAAGCACGTGCAAGATAGGGAAGAAAGACACACACCGCAGCAGCACCAGCTATAGTTTGATGTCAGTGTTCACAATGTGAGTATTCAATGTTCACGGTGTCAGTGTTCACGGTGTGAGTGTTCTTGGTGTTAGTGTTCACAGTGTGAGTGTTCATTGTCAGTGTTCACGGTGTCAGCGTTTACGTTGTGAGTGTTCTTGGTGTTAGTGTTCACAGTGTGAGTGTTCAGTGTCCACGGTGTCAGAGTTTACGGTGTCAGTGTTCACAGTGTGAGTGTTCAGTGTCCACGGTGTCAGAGTTTACGGTGTGACGTGTTCACTGTGTCAGCGTTCACGGTGTGATGTGTTCACTGTTTCCTGAAACAGTGAACACACCACACCGCGTCCACTGTGTCAGTGTTCAGTGTTCACGGTGTGAATGTTTACGGTGTGCTTGTCCACTGTGTCAGCGTTCACGGTGTGATGTGTTCACTGTTTACTGAAGTCTGAGAAACAGTGAACACATCACACCGTGTCCACTGTGTCAGTGTTCAGTGTGGGGCGCAAAAGGCCACACTTAAGGCAACCTGGCAAGAAGGCAGCAAAATACCCACCTCGGCAATGCTCGCCACCGTTTCGTCTGCATCCACCGCGTTGGTGCCAATGATCCCTGAGGGCCCTCTCTTTAACCAGCCCACCACATACACCCCAGCTCCACCACACAACCTCCCCTCACCCCCACTTTTGCCCCCAACCCCACTGTCACCCCCAAACTGGCCATCTGTGGATGGGCTCCAAAGAGTAACGTGATCAGCATGAGTCTGTGTGCTGCCGTGCAAGATCTGTGGCGTGACAGGATCCCCTTCTTGCTGCTGCTGCTGCTGCTGCTCAAAATTTTCAGATGGCGTGCCAAAATGCTGTGGTTCTTGTTGCTGCAGCTGCTGCTGCTGCTTAAAATTTTCACATGTCGTGCCAAAATGCTGTGGTTCTTGTTGCTGTAGCTGCTGCTGCTGCTGCTGCTGCTGCTGCTGCTGAACCTGCTGCTGGTCATACGTGAGCTGCTGGCCCTGCAGCTTTTCAGGCTGAGTCAGCGGCTCCAGTGGAGGTGGGGGTGGTGGTGATTGTGGGGTTCGGAGGCCGTCCATGTATACCTTACCTGCTGTGTTGGGTACGACCGCGCGCTTAGAGTCAAAGGGCACTTCGTGCACGGGCAGAGAACGGTACCCAATGCTGACCAGCACCAGCTGAGCGGGGATGACCTCGGTGCGGCCTTTGTGAGCATGTGTATGTATATGTGTATGTGTGTGTGTATGTGTGTATGTGTGTGTGTGTGTAAACCTTGAACTCTTTCCATATGCTGCACCTTATCCGCGATCCCCTTTGCCAGATCTTCGGCTTTTCTATGCAGAACATGAGAATGCAAGGACCTGAAAACGGCTGCACACCTGTTGCAGCCGTCACATTAACGCCCACACCCACACTCACAGCCACACCCATACACCCCCACACTCACACTCACACACTCACACTCACACCCACTAACAAACACACATCCACTTACTCACCCACAATCACACCCAAACCCACCCACACACTCACCCCCACACCCCCACACTCACACTCACACTCACACCCACTAACAAACACACATCCACTTACCCACCCACAATCACATCCAAACCCACCCACCTACCCATTTCAAACGCATTCGCCCTCTCACTTGTCCACCAAACCATGCACCCATTGAACCATCCACCCACACCAAACCACAGACACAAACACACACAAAAGCACACACACACACACAAAAGCACACACACACACACATACACACACAGATGCCCACCTGTCGCGACTGCCACACGCCCACCGCTCTCCTTGTCTTCTGCCAAACCACAGACACACACACACACAAATGCCCACCTGTCGCGACTGCCACACGCCCTCCGCTCTCCTTGTCTTCTGCCAGCTCAGTGACTTCGACCCTCACACCTCTCACCCTGCCTTCACTGTCCACCAGGATCTGCAAACATTGTCACGCACAGCGGCGCACACAAGCTTAGTCGTAGCATGCGTGCGCACTGAGATTGCAGTTGGCCTCAACGCACTGCAAGCCACTCATACCCTGCCTCCACTATCTACGAGGATCTGCAAACATTGTCACGCACAGCGGCGCACGCAAGCTTGAGTCGTAGCATGCGTGCGCACTGAGATCGCAGTTGGCCTTAACGCACTGCAAGCCACTCATACCCTGCCTTTACTGTCTACCAGAATCTGTACTGCCTGTACTGTCTACCGGAATCTGTACTGCCTGTACTGTTCACCAGAATCATGTCTACCAGAATCTCAGAATCTAATCATGTCTACCAGAATCATGTCTACCAGAATCATCAGAATCCGTACTGCCTCCACTATCTACCAGAATCTGCGTACATTGTCAAACTTAGCCTCACCACATGCGCACTGAGTTTGACATGTAGGGTTGGCCAGAACCGCATATACGCACCGTATATGACCGTAAATTTGGTGATTCCCCTGCCAAAGATCCTGAATATACACCGTATATGTGTATGGTTGATATAGCTCCAAACCTCCCACACTGGCATGTTACCCCAAAAACTCAGCGCTGTTTAAAGAGCAACAAAGTGGCCTGACACAAGAAAAAAAACACGCAAGTCAGTGAAAAACTACTCCCCTTAAAAATTTAGGAAAAGGAGCCACTTTGTTATCAGGTCCCGTAAAATTTGATTACTACAGAGAAGAAAAACTTCACAAAATTTCAACATACTTAGGGTTGGCCAAAACCATAAAATTTTGACACAGAAATCACCAAATATACCTGAAATATACGGACACGTACGGTGCATATAAATAGTTCTGGCCGACCCTAAACATAATGTCAGTTGGCACATCGTCAGTGTTCAACCATCACACTGTGCCCTTTTCCCTTGTGCCCTATGCACATCCCGGTCCCTCATCTTCATTTTCCGCTCATCTTCATTTTCCCCTCATTTTCATTTTCCCCTCTCATCTTTATATTCCCCTCATCTTCATTTTCCCCTCTCATCTTCATTTTCCCCTCTCATCTTCATTTCCCCCTCTCATCTTTATTTTCCCCTCATATTCATTTTCCCCTCGTCTTCATTTTCCCTCATCTTTATTTTCCCCTCATCTTTATTTCCCCTCATCTTCATTTTCCCCTCAAACAGCACAGCCACGTTTTTTTCCTGGCATCGAGGGTCTGCAAATCCTGACACAAACCCACCCCTCAGTCCCCTAGGCAACGCAGCACACTAACTGGATGTTGGCAACGCAGCGCACTGACAGCATGTTAACAACGCAGCACACTGACTGGCAACGCAGCACAAAAACCCATCCCCAGTACCCTAGGCAACGCAGCACACTGACTGGATGTTGGCAACGCAGCGCACTGACAGCATGTTAACAATGCAGCACACTGACTGGCAACGCAGCACAAAAACCCACCCCTCAGTCCCCTAGGCAACGCAGCACACTGACAGCATGTTAACAACGCAGCACACTGACTGGCAACGCAGCACAAAAACCCATTCCTAAGTCTCCTAGGCAACGCAACACAGACTGACTGGATGTTGGCAACGCAGCGCACTGACAGCATGTTAACAACGCAGCACACTGACTGGCAACGCAGCACAAAAACCCACCCCTCAGTCCTAGGCAACGCAGCACAGCGACTTGATGTACTGAAAAAGCATGTTTAGGGCCGGCAATTTCCATTCATATACACGATGTATGAATGGTGTTTTCCCAGGACTCTCTTCAAATGCACAGTCATGAACGGCGCACTCACACAGTCCTGGCAAAACCACATGCTACATAAGGTGTATATACACAGTTCTGGCCAATCTTTAGCATTATGCATACACAACTTGCTACTTTCTGCTGGTTTATATAAGGAGAGGCGTTCACTGCCTACGCAATTCCTCGTTTATATTCTACTCTATCGTTTATATTCTACTCTACCTCTTTCGGACTCCGGTAGAATTGAAAGTGCAGGTGCCGGGAGTGGTCTGTTTTGTCGTGAGCAGCAGTGGAAGCCTGTGCGTGTGTGTGTGTGTGTGTGTGTGTGTGCGTGTGTGTGTGTGTGCATGTGTGTATGTGTGCGTGTGTGTGTGTGCGTGCGTGTGTGTGTGTGTGGTGTGTGTGTGTATGTGTGTGTGTGAGTGAGTGAGTGAGTGTGTGTGTGTGTGTGTGTGTGTGCGCACGCGCGCGCTCAAACCTTGCCTGAAACTGTCCCTCACAGAGAATAATGTGTACGGGACTAAAAGCAGTGGCCATACCTGCATTGCAAACCAGAATTTGCTTTCAAACAGTATGCAACATTGTATATCTGTTGGGCGTCAAACCATGAGCACACGCACACACATACATGCACACACACTCACACATACACACACACACCTGCTCGATGAGATCATACACACACACCCCTGCTTGATGGGGTCATATACACACTCACACGCCTGCTTGATGAGGTCTTACACACACTCACACACATACACACATACACACACTATCTCTCTCTCTCTCTCTCTCTCTCTCTCTCTCTCTCTCTCTCTCTCTCTCTCTCTCTCTCACACACACACACACACACATGCTTGAAGAGGTCATACACACACTCACACACACCTGCTTTATGTGGTCACACACACACGTACACACACAAACACAAACACACATACACAAACACACACCTGCTTGATGAGGTCATACACCCTTCTCCGCATGCGTGTGGCCTTCATCTCTGATTGGTCAGCTTCTGAGACCTCCATTTGATGAGGGGGTGCATGCACAGTCAGGTCAGGCAGCTTGGTCAGCTCCTTCAGTTCTTTGGGGGTGCATGCAGCCTGTGTGTGTGTGTTTGTGCGTGTGTGTGTGTGTGTGCGCTTTAATACTTGTTATTGTTCTCAACAAAATGCACAGTCAGGTCAGGCAGCTTGGTCAGCTCCTTCAGTTCTTTGGGGGTGCACGCAGCCTGTGTGTGTTTGTGCGTGTGCAATTAATGCTTGTTATAGTTCTCACAAAAACCTGCTGCAGGGCCTATATAATGGCTATTAGGGTTGGCCACAACCATAAATATACGGTGTATGGCTTTTGATTATACGGCAGCTTTTCATATGCGTATTTTTACGGCAGTGTCTCATATATGGGTGTGTTTGATTATACGGTATACTTGGCAGGAAAATCACCAAATATACGATCATATACACAGTGTATGTACGGTTCTGGCCAACCCTCACAACGGCAAATTCTGCTTCCAAGGTTTCCACTTACAGAGGCAAGAACGCAATAAGGTTTACACAGGCATTGGCAGTCCCTTCCTTTTGTTGACTTGACCAAGGAGAATAATAAAAGTGCCACGTAACACCCATCATAACGAGCCACACACGTCACAACCTGCCACATACGTCACACCACGAAACACACACATTGAAACATGCCACACACGCCAACGTGCCACACAGCTGGTAAGGTGTGCTCATCAGCTGGTAAGAAATACACATCGTTGGAAATAAGGATGTGAACACTTAAGGGGATACACTCCAGTCTTGAGATGTGATGTGTGTTACGATGTGGTTACCTTACCAGCTGATGTGGTTACCTTACTAGCTGATGTGTATCCTTACTAGCTGATGTGTATCCTTACTAGCTGATGTGTACACCTTACCAGCTGATGTGGTCACCTTACCCGCTGATGTGGTTACCTTACCAGCTGATGTGTATCCTTACCAGCTGATGTGTACACCTTACCAGCTGATGTGGTTACCTTACCAGCTGATGTGTACACCTTACCAGCTGATGTGTATTTCTTACCAGCTGATGTGGTTACCTTACCAGCTGATGTGTATACCTTACCAGCTGATGTGTACACCTTACCCGCTGATGTGGTTACCTTACCAGCTGATGTGTATCCTTACCAGCTGATGTGTACACCTTACCAGCTGATGTGTATACCTTACCAGCTGATGTGTATCCTTACCAGCTGATGTGTATACCTTACCAGATGATGTGTATACCTTACCAGCTGATGTGTACACCTTACCAGCTGAAGTGTATCCTTACCAGCTGATGTGTATACCTTACCAGCTGATGTGTATCCTTACCAGCTGATGTGTATACCTTACCAGCTGATGTGTATACCTTACCAGCTGATGTGTACACCTTACCAGCTGAAGTGTATCCTTACCAGCTGATGTGTACACCTTACCAGCTGATGTGTATTCCTTACCAGATGATGTGTATACCTTACCAGCTGAAGTGTATCCTTACCAGCTGATGTGTACACCTTACCAGCTGATGAGTACACCTTACCAGCTGATGTGGTCACCTTACCAGCTGAGTACGATAAAAGTAGCAAGCAGGTTACAATGCAGATCCTCGTTTCCCTGTGCATGAGCTCATGATTAGGAACAGCGCTGTGTGCGGTCCTTGTGTAGGGTTGGCCAGAAATGTATAAATACACCGTATATGACCGTATATTGATGACTTCCCTGCCAAAAATACCGTATACACACCGTATACATATGGTTCTGGCCAACCCTATCCTTGTGCCTAGGAACAGCACTGTGTGCAGTTTTCATGCCTAGGGACAGCGCTGTGTGCAATGTTTATGTTAGCGGGCTCTATACGGTCCTTGTGTTCAGGAACAGCGCTGTGTGCGGTCGTTGTGTTTAGGAACAGCGCTGTGTGCAATTTTTGTGCTTGCAACAGGGCTCTGTGTTTAGGAACAGCGCTGTGTGCAATGCTTATGCTTAGGGACAGCGCTGTGTGCAATGTTTATGTTAGCGGGCTCTGTACGGTCCTTGTGTTCAGGAACAGCACTGTGTGCAATTTTTGTGCTTGCAACAGGGCTCTGTGTTTAGGAACAGCGCTGTGTGCAATGCTTATGCTTAGGGACAGCGCTGTGTGCAATGTTTATGTTAGCAAACTCTATACGGTCCTTGTGTTCAGGAACAGCGCTGTGTGCGGTCCTTTTGTTCAGGAACAGCGCTGTGTGCGGTCCTTGTGTTTAGGAACAGCACTGTGTGCTGTCCTCTGTGCTCAATGTCATGCTTACAGGGGGAATGGACTTCTCCCCCTTTCAGGACTCTGTAAACATCACGAGCATGGCTAGTGGGGGCATGCGCTCCGAGAAGTGTGACGTGCACACTAAAGTCAGTGTGGCGTGCACACTAAAGATGGTGTGACACATGCGCTCTTATGAGTGTGGCGTGCGCACAAAAGATGGCGTGACTCATGCGCTCTTACTAGTGTGGCGTGCGCACTAAAGACGGTGTGACATATGCGCTCTTATTAGTGTGTCGTGCGCACTAACGATGGCGTGACATATGCGCTCTTATTAGTGTGGCGTGCGCACTAAAGATGGCGTGACAGATGCGCTCTTATTAGTGTGGTGTGCGCACTAAAGATGCCGTGACTTATATGTTACACATGCGCTCTTGTTAGTGTGACGTGCGCACTTAGGTCAGTGTGATGTGCGCACTAAAGATGGCGTGACATATGCGCTCTTATTAGTGTGGTGTGCGCGGTAAAGAAGTTGTGACACATGCGCTCTTATTAGTGTGTCGTGCGCACTAAAGACGGTGTGACACATGCGCTCTTATTAGTGTGGCGTGCGCGCTAAAGACGGTGTGACTTATATGTTACACATGCGCTCTTATTAGTGTGACGTGCGCACTTAAGTCAGTGTGATGTGCGCACTGAAAACAGTGTGACGTGTGCACGAAAGATGGTGTGAGGTATGCGCTCCTAGAAGTTTGATGTGCGCACTCAAGTAAGTGACGTGAGCACTGACTTCAGCAAAGAACATGCGCTCATAGTAGTGTGACACACACTGAAAACAGTATGACATGCACACTAAACATGGTGTGAAACATGCGCTCTTATTTGTGTGACGTGCACACTCAAGTCAGTGTGACGTGTGCACTGAAGAAGCATGCACTCCTAGTAGTGTAATTTGCGCACTGAAACAACAGTGTGACGTGCGCACACTAAAGATGGTGTAAAACATGCGCTCCAAGTAGCGTGACACACGCACTGAAAACAGTGTGACGTACGCACACTAAAGATGGTGTGACACATACAATCCTAGTAGCCTGACACACGCACTGAAAAAACAGTGTGGCGTGCACACGCTAAAGATGGTGTGACACACACAATCCTAGTAGCATGACACACGCACTGAAAATAAAGTGTGGCATGCACACACTAAAGATGGTGTGACACATACAATCCTAGTAGCCTGACACACACACACACACACTGAAAACAGTGTGATGTGCACACACTAAAGATGGTGTGACACATACAATCCTAGTAGCCTGACACACACACTGAAAAAACAGTGTGACGTGCACACTAAAGATGGTGTGACACATACAATCCTAGTAGCCTGACACACGCACTGCAAACAGTGTGATGTGCACACACTAGAGATGGTGTGACACATACAATCCTAGTAGCCTGACACACACACACACACACACTGAAAACAGTGTGATGTGCACACACTAAAGATGGTGTGACACATACAATCCTAGTAGCCTGACACACACACTGAAAAAACAGTGTGACGTGCACACTAAAGATGGTGTGACACATACAATCCTAGTAGCCTGACACACGCACTGCAAACAGTGTGATGTGCACACACTAAAGATGGTGTGACACATACAATCCTAGTAGCCTGACACACACACACTGAAAACAGTGTGACGTGCACACTAAAGATGGTGTGACACATACAATCCTAGTAGCCTGACACACACACTGAAAACAGTGTGACGTGCACACACTAAAGATGGTGTGACACATACAATCCTAGTAGCCTGACACACACACTGAAAACAGTGTGATGTGCACACACTAAAGATGGTGTGAAGCATGCACTCCTAGTAGCATGACGCGTACACACTAAAACAGTGTGGCGTGGGACACACAAACTCACCCCCCTACCCATCCACATACTCCACCCTCCCCCTTC
>Ga0307974_1003927_pt1 | contig 10666 bp, 10 predicted proteins | sample OrgLakmetagen784_FD_201812 | JGI IMG/M metagenome (GOLD analysis project Ga0307974, IMG submission 201812) | Saline water microbial communities from Organic Lake, Antarctica - #784 | ecosystem: Environmental > Aquatic > Non-marine Saline and Alkaline > Saline | place: Antarctica: Organic Lake... | reverse complement strand
AGGTCTCCAGCCACTTGTCTTGGCAGCCGTATGGATGCATGCAAGCTAAAAAAGAAAGAAATTCCCTTCTTTCCCACTCACAGGTCATGTGGCCGTAGCCAAAGTGGACGGGGGAAGGGGAGTAGCCCACAGACAATCTTCCATCAGGATAACCTATGCAACACACAGCCGCAGTGAGTACACGTGCCCTTCTCCTCGCATCCTCCCATCGACCAGGCTCAGCGGAGAGATGGCAGACTAGGAGAGATGCATACTGGGAGAGATGGCAGACTGGATATCCGACCGGCTTACCGTAGCCGTGATGCAGGGGATACTGCGGCGGCATTTAGGGCGAGCTGAAGGAGCGAGCTTGGGTGGTTTTCCGGTTCGGCGTGACGGCTGCTGCGCCCGTGCCGGAGCGGTGCTCGCGGCCGAAGAAGGGCGGCCAGGAGTTGGGAACAGCCATCACCGGCAGCGCTTCCTCGGTCAACCGCGCCACAATCTCGTTGTAGCAGATGGAGAGGCCTTCAGCCGTTCCAATGAGGGTCACTTCCCGGACCCGGGTGCCGGGGACGAGCTCCTTGGGGACGTTGATGGTGACCTGAGTCTTGGCTTGGAGGGTAGAGCCGTGGCGACCCATGATGCGTCCGACTTGGTCGTCAAGGATGTGGAGGCGTTGGGAGAGGCTTCCCCTGTATCTTCGCTCTTACAGTACTTCAGTCCTGCTTGGCATCCCCACAGATACGTCCTTGAAACCTCGAACTCTACAATCCAGCCATGGTTACTGCTGTGGGTTGGGGTTGGATCCCAGCTGCAGTTGGTCGTTTCCAGCACCTACAGAAGCACCACGTCAGGGAGGAAGAAGATGGGCTCCTCACATGCGGCTCCTCCAAGCTCACATTTGACGTGCATCCAGAGTTGTCTCGACATGGATTTGACTCTGGAGAGGCGGGACAGGCTTCACCGCCAAAGGCTGCGAGCTGTCTTGGTTGGAAGTAGCGTAGCTCTACGCCTTTCCCACAGCTCGTGGCGTTACATGTGCTCCAACTGCTCCCTGCTCCAATCACCGCTGCAGTTGATCTGAGAGAAGCAGACGACGTCAAGTCTCTTGACCAGCTGAACTTCGCTTTTCTCAGGAAGCCGCGGTGAAGATAGACCTTACAGGACATTTGGCGAAAACCCTCCTACGAAAACGTGATAAAAGACCTTGACGCCCTTGAATCCCACAGCCGGACCGTCTTGTCAACGCTGCCAGACACAATCTTGCTGCCATCCGTTGAAAAGGCCACCGAGGTAACCTGACGAGTGTGTCCCTTGAGGAAGAAGCTCCCCTGCTTGTTCTGTTCTGCAAAGAAGTTTATAATCAACCAATCACCTCAGCTGTCTTTTAAACAAAATAGTCGGCTAAACCCTTTTGGCAGTTTGTGTATGTTTTAGCATTGTTAGCGGTTTGTGTATGTTTTAGCATGAGTGGTCGTCACTCGTCGAGATAGTATTATCAGAGCTGAATTAGTAAAGATCTCGAAAAGTTGGCTGTTGAATTGATTCAGAGAACAGGACAAGCACCTGTTAAAGGTACAGACGACAACACTTGTCGCAAGACAGACCCCTCAGCTACTCATCATCACTGATTCGCCAATGTGCCGCAACGTACAGTAAGCGCAGGGGTTGGCACTTTAACGCTTGGGTGATCCTGCAATGCTCTTTCTTCCCATCGGGCTCAATCTGCGGAGCACCTCATGAAGCCCTGATGCGTTGACTACATTGAATGCCTCGACTGCCTCGAATTCAAAAAAAAGATGTGCCATTCGAACCAGAGAATACACGTCATGAGCATACTCGATTTTACTGCCAGCCGTAGCGCCTTCGTGCCGCATCTCTTGAAGAATCTCATACGGAGAATCTTGACCAAAGTACCCATCAGGGTAGAAACTGGTATCTGCCTCTCCAGCAAAATCCCAATCAAGCACTACGCCCTGCTCCTCCAAAAATATCACGTTTTGAGGCAACAGATCTCCGTGCACGAACCCCTTATCGTGCGCCACAGCAACGATCTGAACAGCCGTCAGAAACGCCTCCCAAGTAGGGAAAGCTTCGGCTCCCGGTTTCCCTTCAATGAAGGGATATTCTAAGATCTGGCAGGTTGGTCCAAACTTGTGAAGTTGCCACTTGCCGTAAATCCCCGCAAAAGCTTCTTTTAACACTTCTAGAAGACCCGACGGCATGCTGCGGCATGAGCTCTTCACAGCTCGAAGATGTGAGCCGTTTGATTCGGGAGCAAAGTAGTCGTACAGTTTGATCACCAGATCCTCAGAACTCGGTCTTTCATTGTGATACAAGAGTACGTTGAAGTTCCTGTCCTGCAGCAGACGACATTTCTTGAAATCCTTAAGCTTCTTAAGAGGCAGGGGAAAGTTGACAAGAACAGCCCCTTTGAGATTTAAGGGCACTTCGCCCTCGGAAAATTGGTCCTCTGTTCCATACAGCAGCAGTAGGGAGCGTAACAGCTTCAGTTGGGCGGCCATGTACTTGGCGCAGTCCGGTTTACCCTTGTAAAGAAGGCATTGGGCAAAGCAAAGAGTGGATCCACCTCCAGCTGCGACCGTAGAGGAAGCCACGTACGACTTGAAGAGAAAGTCGTTTTCCTTGGTCATTGGGATCACCAGTCGCAGCTCACAAGAAGTTGGTGTGAGATTTTCAATCAGAAAAGGATGGTTGCTTGCTTCCGAGTGATACGTTTTGGCCACAGAGTACGCACGGTACGCTTCATTTTCAAGCTGCCAGAGAGCATGCGGGGTGTTGTCATTATTCTTGACTTCCACAATCTTGAGAACAAGTCCAACGGTAGTCGTCTTTATCCCTTCGATCCGCGTAAAGCGCGGTCCGGCAATCAAGCCATCAGCATGAACCGCTTTACCCATTTCGATGTTGAGTACTGGGTAGCAGTCAAACTGAAGAAACGGCAAGACCTGGCGAAATTCAGTATCGTCTCGCAGGCTTGGCAAAAGGATTCTGTTCCATACTGCAGCATGATGTTCAACAAAATGGACCTCACTTTGAAAGCTGGAGCGAAAGTTTTGTCCAGAGAAGGTTTTCGTGATAGCCTTAGCAAGCGCATCCTCTTCCTTTGGTTTAGTCAGATTTTCGATAAACTCAAGAGCAAGAAAATGTATTGACGGAGGAAATTGCTCTTTCGACAGGACGTTCAAGGAAACTATCTGGCTTGAAGGTGCATTCAATCCTTTTATAGCATCATGCTTCAATGGGCGTTCGGGGAAGCCTATAGGCTCGGAGTTAGTTAGAGAAATTAAGAGGGACAAAAAACCCCTACATGGCCAAAAAGATTGGTCTGGAAATGAATCTTCTTGCGGGTCCCTCTGCCATTCAGCCAGTTAAAAATTATGCAGCGTTTTGTAAAACTGACTCACGGTTTCATGGGCCCCAGATGCATTTAACTGGATGTCGGATATTCTCGCTTTCAGTCCTTCTAGCTCTCGCTCTCGCTCTTGTCGCTCTTGCTCTCGCTCTTTTCGCTCTTGCTCTCGTTCTTTTTTCATTTGATTAACCAGCCAAGAAAGGGATTGAACAGACAGTTCACCAGTCGGTTGATCTGACGACAGAGCAGACACCTGGGCGGACGAAGAAGCAAGTGGTTGAGCAGACACTCGAGTGGACGATGATTCAGCAGATTGCCCAAGAGAAGGTTGATCTGACGGAGCAGGCACTTCAGCAGATAGACCAGCAGGTTGTTGAGGAGATATCTCAGAAGACGACAGAGCAGGCAGTTGAGCAGTTGTATCAGCAGGTTGTTGAGGAGATGTCCCAGAAGCAGCTTGAGAAGCAGCAGGCTTCTCTTCTATAAGTGCAGGGTTAGCTTCTTTTTGAGGAAGCCGAGCAGCAGACTTCTCAGGCTGCTGTACCAAAGTCGTACCAGCAGGCACGTTCTGGTCTCTTCCACCATTTTGATCTGACGGTACGTTAGACATCATTCTTAGTCAAGATACAAAATGTTCGTAATACGAGCGAGTGGCAGATTAGAGGGAGCGAACAAGAAGCCAGTAGTCATTAACTGAACATAAGCTTAAATGGAAAACGGTTGAGAAAAATGAAAATTAAATTTCCTTGGGTTTCTTGACCTTTTTTTGATGGTTGATTCTTTGAGTTCTCATATTATTTCTTAGAATCCAAATCTATTTAATAATATTAAAACACTAGACATCAAGGCGCAGTGGACGGATTAAGAACTTCGAGAATGAATGACTGCGACGTTCACCCTCCAAATTCTCCCGTGATAAGGCTCGGCCCTACCATTGACGAAAGCGATGTCGATGGCATGACGATCAATCCTATGGCGCCATGCGAAGTTGAGAATACATTGGAGGTAACCTTTTGTTTAGGCCTAACTGGCAGCCTGTTGCTCACATATTCTCGATAATGCCAGATCGCCTTGTCGAAGACTCTGAGAGCAGAGGCAAGGGTAGGGCATTATGGCAGGAGGTGGAATAATTGGATTCGTTATTGATGTCGATAAATTGTAGTTACAGATGAACAGACTTTAGCGATTGTCAGTGATGAGTGCTTTCCTGATGAAGCGAAAGGTGGCAAGAGTCCTCTCGGGACGAACGTTGCGACGACATGTCGATGGCTGTAGGAAACAAGCAAAAACTCTTCGTCGAAGCCTCATCAACCTATTGAGAGAGGTCATTGGTGCCGAATGGTGTTGGCTGCAATCTTGGGTGGAGTCGTTCTTCTGGTGAGACAGGGCTTTGTATTGCATGCAAGTCTTTTGTTGATCGGCTCACAATGCCGCCTGAAACTACAGGTTGTAATTGTCGTCTTATCGTTGAATTCAACGTCATCACAAGATGTTTCATCGCCAACAGCTGGCAGCTTGCAAGATGTCGGGTTCGATTGTTGACAGTGCTTGAAGAACACGTCTTCATAGTGAACGTTATGACTCCTCTTTGGCTTTGTCTGTAGCCGGTTAATTGTAGCGGCGATTGGAGTGATTGGAGCAGCTGCAATGCTACGAGCTGTGGAGAAGGTGTAGAGCTACGCTCCTTTCAGCCCACTCAACCCGCAGCCTTTGGCGGGGAAGCTTGTCCGGCCTCTCCAGAGTCAAGGCCCTGTCCTGGGCTGTCTGGATGTCCTGTAGGTTCTTTCCCTGTCTTCCTTTTGAAGAAAACTAACACTTCTTTCTGCGTTTTCCTCAGGTCAATTGTCGCGGCGATTGGAGTGATTGGGCTACCTGCAATGCTACGAGCTGCGGAAAAGGTGTAGAGCTACGCTCCTTTCAGCCAACTCTTAGGGTTAGGTTAGTTTGCCAGTGCTTCGTGGATTAAACTCTCCCACTCCCCACACTTGAATCGCTTTAACCGATCATTGAAAACTTTCGCCTTCAAAGGTCTGCCTCGTTTGATATTCAGGAGAAGGTTGGGAATCATGATAATTTGCATCATTCTGGACTTCCAGAACCGATGACATCAAGCCTTTTTTCTGGTAGCCTGCCATGAGAGACATAATCTCACCAGGCATCTTCCCTCGCAACTCTTGCGTTAAACGAGTCCCTCTTTGGACCAGTCTTGTTGCAGTGGTGTTGGTAATGATATTCCAGTGGGGGCCTTCGTTAAGCCACGAAGACACGGATCCAACTGCAATGTGAGCGTGAAATTGCGTTGTAGCCGTTGCGGTGTTGGGGGCACATTTGCTCTCGTGCTTAGCAACATTGATGAAATATTGCCCTCATCCATGTGGGCATTCCTTCAAGACTCCATGCTCAAGAAAGATCTTAAGCATATCCTCGTAGAGCTTGGGACCAATTCAATGCGCTATTTTTGTCGCTTCAAACTTGCAACCATGTTTGATGCAGCTGACTGTTCCAGGCGCTTAGTATAGTCGTGCTGCATGTGATGACGGATGACGTCCATAGCTGGTCCGACATTCGTCTTCGAGGCGATTGCCGCAAAGGCTTCATTCAATTGCTGTTCGATACCGTCAAAGTTGAGCCATTATGACCCATGTCGGTGTCGTTCTCAGTGTCTTCTTCGTCCTGCGTCGCGACGGTTAACTCACCTGGCACACGCTCCCCCACATCCTGGATACCCTCCTTGGCTTCCGCCCTCTTTCGATTTTTCTTAGCCGAGGAATTTACCCCGGCCGCGCTATGCTGACGCTGCGTATCCAAGGACGTAGTAGAGCGTTTGGTGCCCGTTGTGACCGACTTCTCCCTTTTGCCCTGTATTTGGGACCCAGGGGAAGAGGCAGCGCGCTTCTTCTTGATTCGAGATGGCGTGCCGACAGACGCAGCTCCATCGGATGAGGAAACGCTCTCCTGCCGGCCACCAGCATCTTCTTGTGCCATAGTGACCATACACTTGGAACTCTTTTGGCTTATTATACATGAAGCTTCAACTTTGCGAGCCGTTTCATCGATTTGAAGAGAGACTTCCAGCCATGCCTTGCCCCAATAGATGAGGTCTTTCATTTCAGCTGCAAGATGGACAGCAGCTGTATATTTTACTGGACACTCATTGATTCCAGTTGTATTGGCTCCACGATGACGGTACTCCCCTGGTTGCAATGGAGGATCGGCATTTTCATCAAGGCCATCCATTAGCTGATAATGCAGGTCTTTGATGTGCTGCTCTGTAAATTTACCGAGCTGGTGTGTTCGAAGGCGACACAGAACATCAAAATGTTGACGAACTAAACGTAGCTTGCGCAGGTTACCAACATCTCGTTCAGGGTGTGCTGATGAATCTGTCTTGATAGTTTTTGATTCAAATCAATCAGCAGAAGTTTTGAAATTGTTTCTAACTTCGGATCTTTCTCCGACTTGGCTCTGGTTTGTCCTTCGTTTACGTTAATGCCTTCAAACTTGTTGGACAAGAATAGGAAATCAGTGGCGCGCCTCCGGAACGAAGCTTCACAACTCTTGGTGTCTCCGATGTCTTTCTCTATGTCCAAAATTAGGTCTGTAGAGTGAAATAGGCACAGCTAGAAACGTGATACCGTCCTAGATTTACGTGGACCCGTAATTTGCCAGATCCTGTCTGCCCATTGCTGTCTTCCCATCAACAGGCACTGCAATACGTAATGGCGTACTGCAACAACGCTGTACAATTCTCGACATCTGCTGATTTTGCGAACAAACCTGAATCTGAACTCGAAGACCATCCGCTACGATATGCGTGCAGAGAATCAGATCCCTCAGAAGTTGTTAAGAGTGACAACGATCCTTGCGCTAATCAGACGTTGATAATGGCACAAGGTCTCGCTTTCGAGTCACACTTGCCGTGATTACTTGTCTTAAGAAGCTATGCGTGTAGGCTACGACAACAAAGTGATGACACTTGAGAAAGAGCTTGCTGATTCAAGAGCGCGTAGTAGCACGTAAGCGAAGGCATGCTGTAAACATCCTCCTTCTGAAAACCATGGCCGGAGCAGGATTACGCAAGAGCTACAAAACGCCAACCTGGCCTCTGCCTTAGCCGAATCTCACAAATAAATCGAATCGTGCCACTTCACGAGTCAGCCATTCTTCCTCTACCTTCCATGCAGGTGCAATGAGCTCCGGCAAATTGAAGCGCAACATGCAACGGAGGTTTCAGCTCTGCAGTCACTCCTCTCCCGTGAGTCAGATGGCGCTTGCTATCGACCTGGAGATGCCCTTGTCTAGCTAGCAACACTCCGATATGCCATGACGTACTGGGCTGATATCTGTTCTCCTTTGTTGCTTCTTGAGGCAGAGTCGGCAATGGATAAACGAACTCTGGAAGCAGACCTTAGAGAGACCAATCGTTGTTTTAAGGCACTGAAACAACAATCTCGTCATGACAATGAAGCTCAGTAAGTGTTTCATCCGTCGACGATCCGCCGGCCTCGTTGAGCTGTGCTATACTCTACACGGGAATGGCTTGCAGTACAGTAAACGCCTTCTGCTCTTGCCCTCATGTGGTCGTCCTAGCTTCCAGCAAGCCCGCATGCTCCGTTCACAAGTGGAGCTCTTGACAGAGGAACGGCAGCAACTCAGAACTCAGGCTAGGTCTAGTCCCTTCAAACTTCGCCGAGTAAGTTGCCTCTTGCCTGAACACCGTGCTGTTCAGTCATTGTTCACAACTGTTGTTCTTTGAACCACTGCGGCCCTGACTCTGTGTGTGTGAAGAAACGGTCGGATGCGACGGGGACGCCATCTCATGCCGATATGGAAGACGCTCAAAGCGAAGCGAAGCAGCAGAATGACCTGATGAAGGCACTAATTCTGCCTATGGAGGAGGAGTTGGATCACTACAGGAAGCTAGTACAGGTAGGCTCTCAGTGCAGGGCTGCTGGAGGCTCTGCTGTCACTTCTTCGACGCACAGGAGCTGGAAGCAGAACTGCGAAAAGAGTGTGAAGGAGTTGGCGAGTCTCGATTGGACAAGATGCACGCAAGCTTAGAACAGGAAAAGGTGGGGTTGCTTCCATGTTGCCTCTGTTTTGTCTCTGTTTTGCCTCTGTTTTTGCCCCTGTTTTGTCTCGTTGGCTTTCTTCTTTAGCCTCTTTGAGCAACGGGGCAGAGCTGTCTGATGGTTGCTTTGGCGGGCTTCTCAGGGCCGCGTCTCCGACCTGCTCTTGGAGCTGGATGTCTTCAAGACACAGAGGAAAATGTGAGGGAAGAAGAAGAAGAAGAAGAAGAGGGTGGGTGTGTTCTTTCATTTTCCTGTTGCTTGACCCAAAGCCACCCTCGTGAAACGTAGACATGAAGAACGGCATTCTTCTCTCGCTGCGAGAGAGCGTGGCCGACCCTGCTTTCACTCGACTGGAAAATCTGAAGCAGAGCAAAGAAGGGACCTTGAACCAGCTGGCTACCGAGATCGAGAAGGTAGCGAGCAGCTCAAATCGATTGTCTTTGACATGGAAGGACAAGTGAGGAAGCTTTCTTGCCTCTTGTTAAAGAACAAAGCCTCTGAGAGGGAGCTTGACGAGAGCATCAAACATTTAACGGCGTTTCAAGATCCAGATATCGATCAAGTCTTCTCTGTAAAAGCTCCCCTACACCGCCAGTGAGTTTCATTATACATCGACAGGCGATCACTAAGTGCGACTAGGATTCACAATCGGGCTGTTGCTGATGCTCACCGTTTTATCTTAGTTGTTTAGAGAGTTATTTCCTTTTTTGTTTGAGCTCTTGGGTCTATGCGCAGAGGACGCCACGCAGGAAGATTTAATCTATCATCTCAGTCGATCCCTGGGTCAAGGCCAGTTGTCCCTAAAAGACTTTTTACAAGTACGTCAGCCTTTACAGTTGAGTCTCGCTGAGACCGCTTTGCTGGACTTTTAATGGAAGGTTTCGGCTACCACTTGACCACGAAAGGAAAAGGTTGGAACATATCCGGTGTCCGCTTATGGTTCTGTAAACCGTCCTTATGAATCCTTGTTATGACCCATTCCATCAACTTTGCAGTGGGATGTGTTAAAATTTATGGACAGTTCAGACTCTTCTCCTTATCTCCCCAGCATATTAAACGAGCATCGGAACAGCAGCTTATGACGCGTGCTCTGATCAACAAGATCCGGAAGAAACTCGACGCACCTCGGGCCTAGACGAACTTTTGGGTTGAGGTTTTTTGAGTTAGGTTGCGAAGTTAAAATTTTAAAGACATGGACGTCACCAATCACTCTCTTGCAGCCCTAATTTTCCTTGGCGATGGATGCTTTCCTTCCAATAAACATTGAACAGCTCCAAACGACCTTTACTGCTGCCGGATTTGTCACGATGGCAGTGTCGTGAATTTTGTTGCGATGTTAGGTGGCCGAGATGTTAAGCTATCTGCCCATTGATACCCTTCAAGGTGGCAGAGCAAGGGAAATTATCTGACAAAGCAAGTCGAACAACAAGCACAAATTATCTTTGGTCGATGAGACTCCTTCGCTGGAAAGTGTGCGTTGTTCGGGGTGTTTGTGGTCTGTCTCTTCTCTTCATTATGTCAGCTCAAAACGTGCCAATTAATTTATCAAGGAGATGAGGAGGCTTTGTACGATCCATTTGACAGCTAACGTACACAACTATTTGTGTTGTCGTCTGTACCTTTAACAGGTGCAGCGCGCTAGTCCTGTTCTCTGAATCAATTTATATGAGGACAAGCAACTGTTTAACGTAAACGACTACACAAATTGTTGTGCAAACCACTTGAGGCTTGAAAAGCTGGCGTTCCTCATAGTAGTCTTACCTTCTTTCACATAAAGTAACATTTTCGATATCCCAATATACAGGTGCTTGTCCTGTTCTGCGAATGGGTAGGAAAAAACTAATGTGAAGTCCTGTTCTGTGAATCAATTGAAGCACCTGTCTAAGGTTTTTTCTCTATGTCAACAATACACACGACCTCAAGCGTACAAGCGCCTTCAACTGTTTTATGGTTTTAATAACAAAGGTGGTATTAAAATGGTATTAAAATGATATTCAAAATTAATAAATTTATTCGCAGAACAGGACAAGCACCTGTCTAAAGTTAACACCACGACACAAATTGTTGTGCAAGTTAGGTTAACGCTCATGAAAAAGCTAAATCTATCAGATTATATCACATGAAATACTACATGAAGTTAGTTCTGGAGCTTCTGAACCAGAGTGCAAACATTGGCATAGTAAAGCTTGATGATACTGCAAGAAAAAACATGACTCCATAGGGTCTTGAAATGAAGGTC
>Ga0307974_1003914_pt1 | contig 10683 bp, 6 predicted proteins | sample OrgLakmetagen784_FD_201812 | JGI IMG/M metagenome (GOLD analysis project Ga0307974, IMG submission 201812) | Saline water microbial communities from Organic Lake, Antarctica - #784 | ecosystem: Environmental > Aquatic > Non-marine Saline and Alkaline > Saline | place: Antarctica: Organic Lake... | reverse complement strand
GTTGTGGCCGGGGGGTAGAGGGCTTTGAGGGGTGATGTGTCTGGGATGGAGAGGAGCTTGTGGCGTGCAAATATTCGTGCGGCAGAGGTACCTGTGACGTTGACGTGTGCAGTTGGGACAGCTTGGCGTGTTGTTGCTTCCTGCGCTCCTGCTGCAACTGCAACTGCTGCACCAGCCGCTGCTGCTGGCGCTGATCCATTTCCTGCTGCTGCTGCTGCTGCTGCTGCTGCTGCTGATGATGATGATAATCTAGCTGTTGTGGCGTCTGATTTTGGTGCTGCAGCAGCCGCTGCTGCTGTTTTGCTGGCAGCTCCAGCTGTTGCTGCTGCTGATGATCTTGCTGTAGTGGCGTCTGATTACGCTGCTGCTCTAGCCGATGTTGTTGAGGCTGACATCCAAGCTTGGGGTGACCCTCTTGCGTAGGCTGTTGCACCTGCTTTGGCGAAAGCTCTTGCTCTTGCACGTATGTACACCGCTGTTGCTGCTGCTCTTGAGCTTGTAACTGATCACTCCCTTGTGCCTGCTGCTGCTCCTGCTGCTGCGCCTGCTCCTGTTGCTGCTGCTGCGCCTGCTGCCGCTCCTGCTGCTGCGCCTGCTGGTGATGCTGCTCCTGCTGCTGCGTTTGCTGCTTTGCCTGCTGGTGATGCGCTTGCGCTCCTTGTTGCTGCTGCCTCTCAGCCCTTGCTGCCCCACCTCTTCCCTTGGCCAGCTGTGCTGGAGTGTCCACCTGGATCTGAATCCACTCCCCAGTGAATCCGGACGCCAAAAAATGATCTGCCAATGGGTGGGTGTGAGTCTGACTGCAGCAGGTAGGGATGGAGTTGGTGGCAGCTCCTGCAGGAGGGGTGTTGGTAGTGGTGTCCCAATTACAGGGTGCGGCCGGAATGCTGGCGTTAGGGCGGTTGGTAGTGTTGCTGCTGGCAGAGGGGCACAGATCGATGACTGTGGCAAACAGGTCCATGGGGAAGGAGCAGCAGGCCTGAGCGTAGCTGTGGCTGAGTAGCAGCACCTGGCATCCTTGGAGGGCTGCGAGAATTTCAGCTCGGGTCTGCAGCTGCTGCTGCTGTTGGTGTTGCTGCTGCTCCTGCTGTTGGCGTTGCCGTTGCTGTTGCTGTTGCTGCTGTTGGTGTTGCTGCCGCTCCTGCTGTTGGTGTTGGTGTTGCTGTTGGTAGTGTTGCTGCTGCTGGGGCCGAGGCTGATCTTGCTGATGCTCAAGGGGGTGTTGTTCACAGCTGCCAGGGTCTTGTTGCTGGTGGTGGTGCTGCTGCTGCTGCTGCTGCTTCAATTGTGCAAAGAGGGCCCCTCCTCGGTCAAACTGGTGAGGCTGCATACCAACGCTGACAATGGTGCGGTACACAGAGAAAAAGGTGCGGGGCTCCCCTATGACCAAGACTTTTGCACCCTGTAGGTGCGCATGTGCGTAAGTACGTAGGAGTGTAGGAGGTACGTAGGAGTGTAGGAGTGTAGGAGTGTAGGAGTGTGAAGAAGACAATACATGAGTGTGGGTACTAATGAGGACAGGACAGGTGTGTAGGTATTGTGTGGGTGCGCATGTGTGGAAGTACGTAGGAGTGTAGGAGTGTATAGTTGTGAAGAAGACAATGCAGGAGGTTGGGCACTAGTGAGGACAGTACAGGAGTGTAGGTACAGTGTAGGTGTGCATGTGTGGAAGTACGTAGGAGTGTAGGAGTGTAGGAGTGTAAGAGTGTAGGAGTGTAGGAGTGTAGGAGTGTAGGAGTGTAGGAGTGTGAAGAAGACAATACAGGAGTGTGGGTACTAATGAGGACAGGACAGGAGTGTAGGTATTGTGTGGGTGCGCATGTGTGGAAGTACGTAGGAGTGTAGGAGTGTAGGAGTGGATGTGTAGAAATGTAGGTGCGTAGGATTGCAGGTGTTTGGGACGGCAGGAGTGTGGGAGTGAAGGTGTGTATATGTAGAAATCAAGGTGTGTAGGATTGCGGGTGATTGGGAGTGTAGGAGTGTAGGGGTGGGTGTAGATGTGTAGGTCGTGAGAAAATGTAAAACCTTGCCCTGATGTTTAGTGGTTACAGTTGACCACTTTGCCTTGCCTGAGCTCACATGTTAGAACTGCGCGACCAGGATCTGTCATTTGGACGCAAAGAGATCAGTGTGAGCTCACATGTTAGGACTGCATGACCAGGAGCTATCATTTGGACACAAAGAGATCAATTTGCAGTTTTTTATGCTGTGTCCTCTAGTGCGTGACCAGGAGCTGTCATTTATACACAAAGAGATCAATGTGCAGTTTCTTTGCTGTGTCCTGAAGTGTGAGCATACGACCAGAAGCTATCATTTGGACACAAAGAGACCAATTTGCAGTTTCTATGCTGTGTCCTCTAGTGCGTGACCAGGAGCTGTCATTTAGACACAAAGAGATCAATTTGCTGTTTTTATGCTGTGTCCTTTAGTGCGTGACCAGGAGCTGTCATTCATACACAAAGAGATCAATGTGCAGTTTCTTTGCTGTGTCCTGTAGTGTGAGCATGTAATGCTCACATGTTTGAATTGCGTGACCAGGAGCATACCATTTGGACACAGAGAGATCAATGTGCAGTTTCTATGCTGAGCCCTCTAGTGCGTGACCAGGAGCTGTCATTTATACACAAAGAGATCAATGTGCAGTTTCTTTGCTGTGTCCTGTAGTGTGAGCATACGACCAGAAGCTATCATTTGGACACAAAGAGACCAATTTGCAGTTTCTATGATGTGTCCTCTAGTGCGTGACCAGGAGCTATCATTTGGACACAAAGAGATCAATGTGCAGTTTCTATGCTGTGTCCTGTAATGTGAGCATGTAATGCTGACAGTACTTTGGCCTCCACATAAAATGCTCAAAGCGAGTGGAAGCCCAACCACACAAACCGGGAAACATGCATGCATTGAGCAAAGGCCACACTGCTACCCACTGCACACAGCTACCCACTAGGCATTGAGCAAAGGCCACAAAGCTACCCACTGCACACAGCTACCCACTAGGCATTGAGCAAAGGCCACACAGATACCCACTGCACACAGCTACCCACTAGGCATTGAGCAAAGGTCACACAGCTACTCACTGCACACAGCTACATACTAGGCATTGAGCAAAGGCCACACAGCTACCCACTGCTTGTTTTGCGTCTGTGTCCGTCAGCAGCTCTTCAAGACAGGTAAGCTTGGGGTGGTCCTTGATCTGATGAGCCTCAGCCTCTTCCATCGCCGACGCATCAGCGCCTGCTGCTGCTGCTGCTGCTGTTGTGCCTTCTTGCAGTAAGTTTTCTTGCACCGGGTCTGTAGCATCCTCTTGTGCTGCTTTATATTCTTCCTGCGCTTCTGAGTCCTCTTCATGTGCAGTTGGGCGCTTGCAAACAAGGTGGTAGGCTCGAGCGAGAGGGGTGAAAGCCGGCTCACACATCAAAGTGATCCTACGGTAAGGAAAGAGGGTAAAAGGAAAAGCAAGCCTACGTTGATAGATCAGTTTGCTGTAAGAAAAACTACTCTCGACTGCTGCTCAAGGAAAAGAAGAGGCCTCTGGCCGATGCTGACGTTTTGTATTTTGCAGTGCGGAATAAGTAAGCACACGACAGTCATCATATTAACGTAGGAGGAGCAGTCATCATGTTAACGGAGGAGAGAGGGAAAGAGGGAAAGGTGCAGAGCTATATCTTTCAGGTGGTACTGAAATGGAGAGCAGTGGTCGTTGATCAGACCAGGTTCCATAGATATCATGGGTTCGACTTTGCTGGCAGGGCGTCATATTCTACACTACCCAGCTTAGACAATGCACCCCTATTTTAGCTAATGCTCAAGGCATCAGCATCACTTGTGTGTATAAGGCGTGTGTGTTGCTTGTGTGTATAATAGCTTGTGTGTACAGAGTGTAGTATTTATACACTACCCAGCTTATACAATGCATCCCTTTTTTAGTCCAAGGTATCAGCATCGCTTGTGTGTACAGTATAGCTTGTGTGCATAGGGTGTGTATAGCATAGTATAGCTTGTGTGTGTATAGTATAGCTTGTATGTGTATAGCTTGTGTGTATAGGGAGTGTATAGTAATTTGTGTGTATAGTATAGTATATTATAGTATAGTATAGTATAGTATGTGTGTGTATACTAGTATAGTTTGTGTGTATAGCTTGTGTGTGTAAAGGGTGTGTGTATAGGGTGCAGTATTTTGTACCCTACCCAGCTTATCCGATGCACCCCTATTTTAGCTAATGCTCAAGGCATCAGAAACACTTGTGTGTATAGTATAGCTTGTGCGTGTATAGCTCGTATGTATAGGGTGTGTAGTATTTTGTACACTACCCAACTTATACGATGCACCCCTATATTAGCTAATGCTCAAGGTATCAGCATCGCATGTGTGTATAGGGTGTGACTTGAAATCTTGCATTGGAGGACAATGATTCTCAAGCAATAATTAAGACACGCATGCCAGTTGCTATTGGGCAGTGTGGCAATGAAACAGCACAATGAAATGTTGGCAATAAAACAGCACAATGAAGTGTTGGCAATGAAACAGCACAATGGAATGTTGGCAATAAAACAGCACAATGAAATGTTGGCAGTAAAACAGCATAATGAAGTGTTGGCAATGAAACAGCACAATGAAATGTTGGCAATTAAACAGCACAATGAAGTGTTGGCAATGAAACAGCACAAAGAAATGTTGGCAATAAAACAGCACAATGAAATGCTGGCAATGAAACAGCACAATGAAATGTCGGTAAGGCAGGTAGACGCACTGCCATCATGCTGATCTGAAAGGGAAGAGGTATCAAAATGGGTAATTGTTATTGTCGGGGTTGTGCTACATATATAAAACATAATGCCCGCAGTGCAAGTAGGTAGACACACCGCCATCATGTTGATCTGAGAGGGGAGAGGTGTCGAAATGAGTAAGGGTTACTGATGGGGTGTGTACCATAGATGTTGTACTAAATTTCACGCAGTCTAAGAAGTAGACGCACTGCCATCAAGCTGATTCAGGAAAAGAGGTCCAGGAAAAAGAGCTGCTACTACACAAAGGGTGGCTCTACGGTCACACATCAATTTATATGGCGATACTGTAATGCATTCGTTAGGCATATGCAGTAGTCATTTTGCGTGTTTGCTCTGCTCGTTTTATTGAAATCGCTCAACTCAAAGCCAGTGAAAACATCTGTTGAAAGGTGTTAATTTGATGAATGCCTTTCCAAGTCACACTGACAAGGAAAACACTTATTTATTGCATTCGTGCATGTTAAGTGTGGCCAAAATCCAACAATTTCCCACTTAGAGATAAGCTCTTTACATGCACACACAGGAAGATCCGCTCATGCACATAATATCCTCTTCTGGATAGGCAGGATGGACATGTAACTTGATTACGCAGTGACTGTGTTGTAAGCAGATGGGAAATCTGGCACTTTCATATACCGTACAGAGAATATATCACGCCGCAAAAATAATGTTTTTGAGGGGTGCGGCTAACTGCGGACGGGGATTAAATATATATTTTTGGGGCTGAGGATTGATTAATTCTCTGTACGGTATACACACCTGGGCAGACAGTCTTGCATGTGCTGAAGGTATAGGAGGGCCATGCAAATGCCGTGCTTTGTGAGCAGCAGGGCGGCAGAGCTCAAGCCAAGGATGGCAACATATACCTGCATTGAAACAATGAATCCACCATGAATCACGAGCAGAAAGGAAGCCATTGTCATGCCAAATTAGTGGCCTGGACGAAACGGGTGATTTCCCTGGGATTTATAATGTGAGCGACGGTTCTATTTCGCTTGAATCGTGAGATGCATAGGGCTCTGTCATTATTACCAAGGAGAACACAACAACTCAGAGATACTGGAGAAACGGGAGAATAATAAAGACTAAAATATAGAAAAGAGGTGAGGGAGGGGGGGAAGTATGCTAAAGAGAGTTGTGTTCTCCAAGGAATAAAATAATGGAGAAGGGAAGCAGAAACCGAAGAAAACCAGAAAGTGAGAACATCTCACTTTATGCTACACTTCAAGAACCTGAGTTCAGGTGCTTCACACTGAACTCATAAGTTTTACGCTCATTTGCTTATTAGCAAGCCATAATATTTACGCACATGCCATTCTGCATGAGTTACGTGTATGAGGCATAGCGTTGTATTGTAAAGAAGGCTGCTCCATGCGTACTACAGAGATTGCAACAACAGATGAGGCACCCTTGAGAATGTGGCTGTGCTGTGTCTGAGCAGCAGGGTGGCACCTTCACCAGAAATAGACAGCATGTAATGCATAGGTTTGGCCAGGACCATATGTATCTACCGTATGTGGCCGTATTTTTGGTGATTCCCCTGCCAAAGATCCGTAAGTACACCGTATATTTATAGTTCTGGCCAACCCTAGTAATGCATATTGATGGCGCACATGCAGAAATGTCGTGATTTGTGAGCAGCAATCAAGGGCAGCAGGAGTGAAAGCTAAGGCTGAACCTTCATCACATTTTTTTCTAAAAGTTTTGGTCAGGTACAGCTGCAGACGCTAAGAGTGAAATGTGCAAGGCACGACTCTTAATTGGCAAAGCTTTTTAATCAAGTGCAGCTGGAGGCACTAAGAGTGAAATGCGCAAGGCACAACACTTTTTTGGCAAAGCCTTTTGGTCAGGTGCAGCTGGAGGCACTAAGAGTGAAATGTTGCTAAGAGTGAAATGTGCAAGGCACGGCGGACATTATTCGTGCAACTAGCGCACTGCATTAGAGTGAGGTGCAGCTGGAGACGCTAAGAGTAAAATGAGCAAGGCACGACGAGCATTATTTGTGCAAATAGCGCACCACTTGGGGCCAAATTGTTTTCGGTACTTTTGTTTTGCAATTCAAAGTGGTAGCTGGCCAAATTGCCTCTTGCAAAAATTTCTATTTTGCAGCTCACCTGGGCGAGGGCCTTTTGCTGCTCCGTTGCTGCCCCGCTATGGCCATCAGAATCAGTGGCTTCCTCTGCCTCTTGCTGCCATTGGCGCTTGTTTTGTACCTGCTGCTGCTGCTGCACTTGACCTTGCAGTCTTGCAATCACATTCTCCATGGTGCCCACGTCACTCGGGCTGCAGCTTAGGATGGCAGGGTCGACCTGCAGGCGCATAATAAGGGTTCACTAGGACCATTTACACTTACCATATGTGACCATGTATGTGGGGATTTCCCCAGAGGCGGTCAACTGAGTAAATGTCTCGAAATGTGACTGTTTTGATGCACACCATAATAATTAACATAAGTAGATGGTTCACAAAGTTTGGGGCCAAACGGACCCCCCCAGTGGTCTGAGCAGAATATCAGTTCATTTTTTGGCACAGAATATTTACGTAATGAGCCACCACGCTCTACCCAGGGTCTCTTTTCACCTCGAAACACAACAAGAGTACTTCTTTTATGATTAGAAATCGTTTAGGATGCTGAAAACCGGATTTGGTGGAACTTGGTGTTCCACTCTTTTTGGCACCCCTTCTGCTGATTTTTTCGAAGGGAAATGGGCCAAAATGGGGTACCTGGCCAACTACTGCTCCGTTTTGCCCCATTTTTATTGCAATGATATTCTTTATTGCAATATAGACTATTCATATAAAAATGACACAAATCGGGTCAGTTGGTGGTGATATATGATAGATTGGTGGTGAAAAGTGGGGTTCACGCCACGGGCAATTAGACGTGTGCCCCGGACCGGGCTGGTTTTAAGTTCCGGTTTTTCAGCCTAAGCTTAGAGACCTCTGGATGCCAAGCTTAGAAACGGCCCGGTCCGGGGCCCACGTTCAATTCACACTCTAAAAACACCCCCATTTGGGGCCTCAGTTGACCGCCTCTGGGATTTTCCTGTTAAAATAAACCTGTACATTGTCCAAATGTACATGTGTAGGGTGCTGGCCGACCCTACACATTATGTAGGTGCGTTGAAAAAGAATGTACACAAGCGGCGATGACACTCCAAGCGCACAATAAGGAAGAGGAATAATATATATGAAGTTGCATAATCGCAAGCAAGCAGCAGGTGGAGCCCTGGTCAGTGTGAGAAAGAAATCTGAGAAAATGAAAACTGCCACTTGGTCAGTATGAGCAGCAGCTTGAGCCTGTTCTTTACGCGTGCCAGTCTGTTTCTTTTTGTGTGGACGTCACGTCGAAGTTTTAAGGCCATGCATGGATACAAAGCCAGCTTAGAACATGATTTGCTGAGTGTCAACAGCAGTAAAAACATACTGCAGGTCCGATGACATTTGCTCAGCCGCAAAGTTGTGGAATCCACGGGCGCTGCTAGCCATTTTCAGCATGCAATCCCTGTGTGTGCGTTTGAGCGTCTCTACGCCAGAGTTCCTGAGGACGCGTTTGAGCAACCTCATAACAGAAGATGAACTGTGTAGAAGCAAGGCTGCACACCTGAACGGTAGATGCGGGCACTTTGCGCAGCTGCTTGATCAGCTGGCTACGGCAGCGGAGTACGCGTTGGAGCAAGGAAGTGTGGTACTTTCCTAGCTGAACTGGCACGATCTGGGGTCTGTGCTGCTGCCGCAGCAGCTGCTGCTGCTGCTGCTGCTGCTGCTGAATTTCCTGCTGCTGCTGATGGTCGTGCTGGAATTCTTGGTGTGGCTGCTGCTGCTGCTGCTGCTGCTGCTGGATTTCCTGCTGCTGATGATGGTCGTGCTGGATATCTTGGTGTGGCTTCTGTGGCTGCTGCTGCTGCTGCTGCTGCTGCTGTTTCTCTTGCTGCTGATGATGGTCGTGCTGGAAATCTTGGTGTGGCTTCTGTGGCTGCTGCTGCTGCTGCTGCTGCTGCTGCTGCTGCTGCTTAATAGGTGCACGAGGTGGAGTTTGCAGCTTCCAATTCAAAGGTGCAGGCGGCAGTGTTATGGAGTGCTTCTTCCCCTGCTGCTGCTGCCGTTGCTTCTGCTGCTGCTGCCGTGGCTGCTGCTGCTGCTGCTGCTGCTCATTCCCAGACCCAAGATCACTCCAACCCAGTTGCTGCTGTTGCTGCTGCTGCTTCTCGTTCTGCTTATTTACCTCCTGCATGTGGCTGTCTTGATGCTGCTGCTGCTTTTTGTTCTGCGTTGCCTCCTGCATGCGGCTGTCTTGCTGCTGCTGCTGCTGCTGCTGCTGCTGCTTCCCGCTCTGCTTTGCCTCCTGCGCATGGCTGTCCTGGTGCTGCTGCTGCTGCTGCTGCTTCTCATCCTGCTTTGCCTCCTTCGTATGGCTGTCTTGCTGCTGCTGCTGCTGCTGCTTCTCATTCTGCTTTGTCTCCTGCATAAAAAAACTGTCCTGCCGCTGCTGCTCATCTTGCTGCTGCTCTCCCTGCAGACGAGCTGCGTCTTGTGCATACTCCTGCTGTCCTACCTCCAAGTCCTTATGTGCCTCATCAACCTGAAACTGCCCCTGCTGCTGCTGCTGCTGTTGCTGCTGCTGTCGCTGTTGTGGGCCCCCATATTCAAGCCCTGTACCCTCTCCCTGTTGTTCGAAATGCAAGCTGCTCTGCAAAGGATCAGGAATGCTGGCCCCTGAAACTGCATAGTGTTTCCTGGCAACATATCTGATGCTGGGCAAAGTGTCTTCAAAAACACCGAGGTCGCCAAGGCCTTGGACTGCTGCTGCTGCTCCTTGTGATGCTGCTAGTGGTGCTTCACCTGCACCTGCTGAAGCTTCATTTGTGTGTGGAGGTGTTGCTGAAGTTTGCTTAACAGAATACAGTGGGGGTGTAAAAGTGGCAGGAGGCGATAAGGCGGAGGTAGCCCTTGGACTGGGAGGGGATACGTCTGCTGCTGCTAGATTTAAAGAGGGCTTTGGTGGGCCTTGCAAGTCTTGGGCTTTTTCTGAAGAGGATTTCTGTTGATGGGCATGCAGGCCAGGTGGGGGTGCTGCCAATGGCAAGGCTGGCTTGTGTGCAGCTCCTTCAGCAGTCGAGGCTGGTGCATCTGATGGAAGCAAGGACAGCGGGTTGGTGGGCTGGACTGCAGCAAGGCTTGATGGTGCAAGTGGAGATGCAAGCTGAGGCTCTAGGATGACTGCATGCTCCTGACAAGGGTCTAGCTTCTGTCGCTTCACCCTGACTGCGAGGTCCGAGTTATCCCGTGCCTTCTTCTTCTGTTGCCTGTCTTGAGGTGAGATCATGTGTCCTAGCAGGCGTGGTGATGCGTGTGGGGAAACAGGATGAAGCTCTCGCATGACTGGGCTCAAATGCTCTAGAGCACTGCTGGGTAGCTGCTGCTCCTGCTGCTGCTGCTGCTGCTGCTGCCCCTGTTGCTCCTGCTCCTGCTCCTGCTGCTGCTGCTGTTGCTGCTGCCGCTGCTGCTGCTGCTGCTGCTGCTGCTGCTGCTGCTGGTAATGATGATGGTGATGATGTTGGTTTTTCTGCTGCTCAGAGGAGGTGCTTGGCTGCTGCTGCTGCTGCTGCTGTTCGTTTTGCTGCTGCGGTTGCTGCTGCTGATCTGGCTGCTGCTGGAGACGCTGTATTTGCAGCATTATCCTGCTGCCCTGCTTGCTATGGTAGAGTTTCTTTCGGCTTTTGCTCTCCCATGCAAGTAGGACAGGCATGGGCTGGGATTCATTAGACTGGAAACTAGGATCTGAGGAGCCCTTTGCTTGTGCACCACCAGCACCAGCACCACCAGCACCAGCAGCACCACCACCACCACCACCACCACCACCACCACCACCACCACCACCACCACCACCACCAC
>Ga0307974_1003899_pt1 | contig 10696 bp, 10 predicted proteins | sample OrgLakmetagen784_FD_201812 | JGI IMG/M metagenome (GOLD analysis project Ga0307974, IMG submission 201812) | Saline water microbial communities from Organic Lake, Antarctica - #784 | ecosystem: Environmental > Aquatic > Non-marine Saline and Alkaline > Saline | place: Antarctica: Organic Lake... | reverse complement strand
CTTCAATCAGGTGCCACGGCATTCGATACCGATGAGGCTTTGGTGAAAAAGACCATGATGGCCAACTCCCAAGAGCGAATCCTGCTGGTTGACAGCAGTAAATTTGGCTCGACTTACCCGGCTAAATTTTCTGCTTTTTCAGGTTTTGATCGCATAGTGACAAACGTCGATATTGACGCTTCGTTCACGGACGCGCTTTCGGGAAGCGGGGTCGAGATTGCTCTTGCCCAACACTAGATTTCATTGGCAGAGAAGCCAATGGAAACGAACAGAGACAAGCCAATTGAGTGCCTGTAAGCGATCAATTGACCTGGCACTATTCGATAAATACAACCCCTTATTAGGAAGGTAATACCCATGGCTAATTTTATCCCTGCGGTCGACGGCACTCATACAGGCTGGAAGTCGTTTGTTCAAAAAGTCGGTGGCAACCTAGCCGGCATGGTAATCCCAAACATTGGCGCGTTCATCGCCTGGGGCTTGCTGACAGCACTGTTTATCCCAACCGGCTGGCTGCCAAACGAGCAGCTCAGCACGATGGTTGGTCCGATGATCATTAACCTCTTGCCAATCCTCATCGGTTACACCGGTGGACGCTTGATTCACGGTCAGCGCGGTGCCGTCATCGGCTCCATCGCAACCGTTGGAGTGATCGTTGGCACTTCAATCCCTATGTTCCTTGGCGCCATGCTCATTGGCCCACTGGCTGCTTGGGTATTGAAGAAGATTGACAACGTCCTAGACCCAGTAACCCCAACCGGTTTCGAGATGTTGATTGGCAACTTCTCACTCGGTATCACAGGAATGCTTATGGCAATTCTTGGATTCTTGGGAATCGGACCCACCGTAAACGCGTTTTCTGATGTTCTTGGAAACGGTGTGAAGGTTCTAGTCGACACTGGCTTCTTGCCCTTGGCCTCAATCTTGATTGAGCCAGCAAAGATTCTGTTCTTGAACAACGCCATCAACTTTGGCGTGTTGGCTCCAATTGGAGCTGTTGAAGCTGCAGAAACCGGCAAGTCGATCATGTTCATGCTTGAGTCAAACCCAGGCCCAGGCCTTGGAATACTCGTTGCATTCTGGTTGGCAGGGCCGAAGATTCTTCGTGGCTCAGCACCCGGTGCGATTGTCATTCACTTCCTCGGTGGAATCCACGAAATCTACTTCCCATACGTACTACTAAAGCCAATCGTTGTTCTTGCAGCGATTGCCGGTGGTGCAACTGGCGTTGCTACTTTCGCCGCAACCGGAGTCGGACTCGTTGCCACTCCATCGCCAGGATCGATCTTCGCGTACATGGCGATGACCCCTCCGGGTAACTACTTCGGCGTGCTTTTGGGCATCGCGTTGTCAGCAGCTGTTTCCTTTGTTGTGGCTTTCTTCATCTTGAAGGCCACCAAGTCTGGAGATGACTCTGCAGATTTGGCTGCATCAAAGGCACAGAGCAAGGCCATGAAGACCGGAGCAACTGCGTAACCATGACGACTATATCTGGAGCTTCCGTCAAGAATATTGTTGTTGCTTGCGAGGCTGGTATGGGCTCATCCGTAATGGTTGCGAAGCAGCTAGCTAAGCAACTAAAGGCCCAAGAGGTCTCGGTGACTCATTCCCCTGTGAACCAATTGACTGAGACTGAACACGATCTAGTTCTTTGTCACCGCGGGCTTGGCTCAAGGGCCAAGCAAGCGGTGCCGGATTCGGTTGTGATCATGTTCGACATGTTCCTAGGCGATCTAAAAATCGCTGAAGTTGTGTCAAAGATTAAGTCGGGCGACGACATCAGCGATGACTGATTTAGTCCAACAGGCCGGAATAAAGCTAGATGCCACAGCCTCCTCCCCGGAGGAGGCTGTGGACATCTGCGGCAAGCTGCTTGTAGAGCTAGGCGCCGTAACAACTGCATACGCCGTTGCGATGTGGGAGCGAGAGCAGATCTTTCCTTCCGCGATTGGCATGGGCTTCGCTATTCCACACGGAACCGATGAATCAAGATCGCACGTCATTTTCGACCAACTGGTGTTTTTGCGATTCGCCAAACCAATCGACTGGGCCGATGACGAAGTTACCTGCGTTCTTGGAATCGCCTCGCAGGGTGATGGCCACGTGGAGTTACTCGGCAACTTAGCTGAGCTGATTCAAGATCAAGACAAGCTAGCAATCTTGCAACAATCTCAGAGCCCTGAGGAAATTGCACAGTTGCTACTTGGGTAACAACTAGTTGAAAACTGAGTCGGACAAAATCTAGTAGCACTCAGTACGTTTTTTGAGGAGCAAATTATGCGGGCAGTTCACTTTGGTGCTGGAAACATCGGGCGCGGTTTCATCGGGGCAGTGCTGCAAGACGCCGGCTACTTCGTCACTTTCGCAGATGTGAATCAAGAGTTGATAGACAAGCTTCGGGCCTCCAACTCTTACAACCTGATTGAACTTGGTGAGACAAAAAAACGAACTCGATACAAAGATTTTGAAGTCTTACATTCGACCGTCAACGAGGCTGCGCTGATAACTGCAATTGGACGGGCTGATGTCATTACGGCATCAGTTGGCACCAACATTTTGCCCTTTATCGCACCGGTCATTGCGCGCGGAATTGAATCAAGGTCGAGCGACTCTTCGCTTGTGATCATGGCCTGTGAAAATGCAATCAATGCCACCGATATTTTGAGCGCAAATATTTTGGAGTCAATGGCGAAACTCCCAGCCAACATCTTTTTCGCTAATACCGCGGTTGACCGGATTGTTCCAATGCAGCCTGCCAATACCGAGCCGGACGTTGTGGCAGAAAGCTTTTGTGAATGGGTTATTGACATCAGCGGTCTAGGTGCTACAGAGCTAAAGATTCCCGTGGCAACTATGGTCGATGACCTCCAGCCGTTCATTGAGAGAAAGCTCTATACCGTGAACACCGCGCACTTAACAATTGCGTACTTGGGTCAGCGCCACGGACATAGCACAATCGCGAAATCACTGACCGATCCGATTGTTCGAGACGAGGTAGCAAGGGTCATGGAAGAAACTTCCATGGTACTGGTGACTAAGCACGGTTTTGATTCTGATGAGCATGCAAAATATGTCCGCAGGACTCTTCTTCGCCTCGCAAACCCTGCGCTCGATGACCAGGTCGAGCGAGTTGGCCGCCAGCCACTAAGAAAGCTCTCGAGGTTTGAGCGCCTCATTGGGCCAGCGGCGCTTTTGACCGAGCTTGATGAGAACCCGAGTGCACTGCTAGAAGTGGTTGAGGCGGCTTTAGAATTCACTAGCCCAAACGATCCCGAAGTGGATTTATTGACCTCCAAGCTCATGGCCTTATCTCCGGCAGAGTTCGCATTGGAAGTTTGCGGAATCAGTCATGAGCATCGGCTGGCCGATGCTCTCGAGCAAGCAATTGCAAAACACCAGGGAACCCTTAGTCACAAATGACCAGCCGGCGTAATGCACGGAGTTAGTTAGTATTTTTTAGTAGAACCTTGAAGGAGAATCGAATGTCAACAACCAAAGGCTCAGTGACCGTGCTCGATCCAATCGGCTTGCACGCCAGACCTGCTGGGCAAATCGTAAAGCTGGTGAAAGAATCAGGCCTTGAGGTTCGGATGGGTATGGCTGGTCAGCAGTTAGCTAAGGCCAACTCTCCGCTTCGAATGCTGGCCCTAAAGGCTAAGACCGGCCAGGAGCTGGACGTCGAGGTTGATTCCGACGACGAGGCTGTCGCCACCGCATTGATTGCACAGATCCAAGAATTTTTGAAGGGTTAGTTTTGCTAAAAAGCGGCACCATTCTGACCGGCATGGGCGTGGGGCTAAGCTCCATTGCCGCCGAAGTGTTTCGAGTAAAGCGGGCTGCTTCTTTGCCCAAAGCGGCTAAGCACTCTGGCGATGAAAAGAGAGAAATAGCAAGCCTCAAGACCGCGGTTTCCGCGGTGTCTGCGGAGATGAACGCGCTGGCCGAAAAGGCGGGCGAAACCTCAGCTGAAATCTTTGAGGCTCTGATACTGCTCCTGGAGGACGAAGAATTATTCGAAACCGCATCGGCCCAGATTGCCCAGGGCTGGAATGCGAGCACCGCATACATTAATGCCGTTGAAGAATACGCGGAGATTTTTGAAGGAGACGCTACTTTCCAGGAGCGACTAAACGACATTCGCGATCTTGCCAAGAGAGTCGCTGCATCGATTGCCGGTATTTCACTCGGGTTGGACATTCCAACCACCGGCAGGTTTGTAATTGTCGGTGAGGATTTTTCGCCGGCTGACACCGCGCAATTTACCGATGCAGTGGTCGGTGTGGTCACCATCCAAGGTGGTCCGACTTCTCACACCGCAATCATCTGTCGATCAAAATCTATTCCAGCTGTAGTTTCTTGCCAGCAGGCAAAAGACCTAGTTGACGGGATGCAAATCCTGGTTGACCCGGTGGGGGATCGAGTTGTGGTTGACGGCCAAAAAAGTGACATTACTCAGGCGTTATCATTTGTGGCTAAAAGCCTCAATCCGATAATTCCGGTGCGCGCGAACATTGGCTCTCTGGAAGATGCGATAGCGGCAAGTGCTTCGGCGTCCGAAGGGGTAGGGCTCTTTAGAACTGAGCTGCTATATCTGTCGGCCAAGAGCCAACCGACTAAGCAAGACCAAGCCGATAGCTATGCGGAAATTTTGAAGGCGGCGCCAGCCGGGCCAATCGTCGTTCGCACCATTGACGCTGGAAGCGACAAGCCGGTTCCATTTCTAGATATGGGTCACGAAGAAAACCCAGCTCTCGGGGTCCGAGGATATCGCCTAATTGAGAATTATCGAGACTTCATTGTTGATCAACTTGAGAGCCTCGAAATCGCCAGAGAACAATCCGGCCGCGAAGTTTGGGTTATGGCACCAATGATTGCCACTTATTCCGAAGCCGTCGAATTTGCGACGCTTGCGAGAAAAGCTGGGAAGTTCAAAGTCGGAATCATGGTGGAAACACCGAGCATTGTTTACCAGATCAGTCAGTTGGCAGATGTGCTGGACTTCATCTCAGTTGGCACCAATGATTTATCTCAATACTTATTTGCTGCCGACCGAATGAATCCTGCCCTTGGGTCGATGCTAAATCCATGGCAACCGGCGTTATTGAGGGCATTAGAGCAGATTGCAATAGTTAGCCAAGAAGCTGGAATTTCCTCGGGGGTTTGTGGCGAGAGCGCTTCAGACCCAGCTTTTGCGGTTGTTCTTGCCGGCATGGGGTTTCAATCTGTGTCTTCTTCTCGCTCTCAGGTCGGCATTGTGCGACAGGCGCTGAGCTCCGTTACAAAACAGCAGGCGACAGAGGTTTTTCAGGCCGCACTTACTGGTCTAGATGCCGATCAGTCAAAATCTGCCGCTCTCGCGGCTCTCGCGGCAATCTCAGCCAAGTAAACTCAGCACTATGTCCGGTGTGAATCCAGCTCAAGTGCCACAAATAAAAAGGGTGCTTCGTTTCTACAAGGCCTCTTCAAATGTAACGGGTGGGTTTTTGATTTTGCTCATGATTACTTGGGGAATTAGGAGGCTTCCATTTTTAGGTTTTGACCTTTGGCTGCTTGGCCCAAACGGATTCTTTAGCTTTGAGCAACGTGGGGTAGAAGGCGAAGGATTGCCGGATGCTGGATTCAACCTGACGGTTTGGATTTTGATTATCCACGGCTGGCTCTACGTGATTTATCTAGTCGCGGACTTCAGGATCTGGACCCTAATGCGTTGGTCTTTCAGTAGATTCCTGCTGATTGCCTTTGGCGGCGTTGTTCCATTCTTGAGCTTTTACACCGAGAACCGCTACGCCAAGATGGCGCACGCGGAGCTTACCCAGTTGGAGGGCAAATGAAGCCGGTTCTAGTTGTTGACTTCGGTGCTCAGTACGCTCAGCTCATCGCTAGGCGTGTTCGTGAGGCAAGTGTTTATTCGGAAATTGTGCCCCACAGCATTACCGCGGCTGAAATTGCCGCAAAACAACCGGCGGCAATCATTCTTTCCGGTGGACCATCTAGCGTCTATCAGGACGGGTCCCCGACTCTTGATCCAAAGATCCTGGAACTCGGCGTCCCGATACTCGGCATTTGCTATGGCTTTCAAGTGCTCGCTCACAACCTCGGCGGTCGAGTGGATAAGACCGGCAAAAGCGAATTCGGGGGGACCGAACTTGTGGTCAGTCAGTCCGGAACACTCTTGAGTGACCAGCCGTTTGAACAGGTTTGCTGGATGAGCCATGGCGATCAAGTCATGAAAGCTCCAGAGGGTTTTGATGTTTTGGCTTCTACTGCCACGACCCCGGTTGCAGCTTTTGAGTCCAAGCAGCGAAAAATCTACGGTGTGCAGTGGCACCCAGAGGTGAAGCACTCGGATCATGGCCAAAGCGTTCTGGAAAATTTCCTCTTCGCTGGTGCGGGCATTGTGCCAACTTGGAACTCTGGAAACGTAATCTCTGAGCAGGTAGCCAAGATTCGCGAGCAAGTCGGGGATTCCAGGGTTATTTGCGGTCTCTCCGGTGGGGTTGACTCTGCTGTTGCCGCAGCCCTTGTCCACAGGGCCATTGGCGATCAACTAACAGCCGTGTTTGTAGATCACGGGCTATTGCGCCAGGGCGAAAGAGAACAAGTGGAGCGCGACTACGTGGCAGCAACCGGCATCAGGCTGGTAACTGAGAGTGCTGAAGACGTTTTCTTGTCTGCTCTTGCCGGAGTAAGCGACCCAGAGCAAAAGCGGAAGATTATCGGGCGCGAATTTATCCGCAGCTTTGAAAAAGCGGAGCAGAAACTTATCGCGGAGGCCAAGCTCGACAATCGACCAATTAAGTTTTTAGTTCAAGGAACGCTTTATCCGGACGTGGTTGAATCTGGCGGTGGGGCAACCGCTGGAATCAAGAGCCACCACAATGTTGGAGGGCTTCCAGAAGATTTGCAATTTGAGCTTATTGAACCGCTTCGAGAATTGTTTAAAGACGAAGTACGGGCCATCGGTGCCGAATTGGGACTGCCTGATGAGATAGTTTCCAGACAGCCTTTTCCTGGACCCGGACTCGGGATTCGAATTGTCGGAGAGGTCACCAAAGAAAGACTTGACCTTTTGCGCCAGGCAGATGCAATTGTGCGCGAAGAGCTTTCGGCAGCTGGCAAAGATGCCGAGATATGGCAATGCCCGGTCGTGCTATTGGCAGATATGCGCTCGGTAGGAGTGCAAGGAGACGGCCGAAGTTACGGTCATCCAATTGTGTTAAGGCCCGTTTCCTCCGAGGATGCGATGACGGCGGATTGGTCCAGGTTGCCCTATGAACTACTGGCAAAGATTTCCAACCGCATCACCAATGAGGTCCCCGACGTGAACCGGGTTGTGTTGGATATCACCTCGAAGCCTCCAGGCACGATTGAGTGGGAGTAGCATGCTGGTTTTTGGTCACCGCGGGGCCTGCGGTTATCTTCCGGAGAACACCATTGAATCGATGGAGCTAGCTTTTGATCAAGGAGCGGACGCCGTTGAATTCGACGTCGTGTTCACCAAGGATGGTCAAGCAATTATTCGGCACGACCTGGATCTTTCTAACACCACTGACATTAACAACCACAGCTTTTTATCCACCAAAGTCCTTGAGCTAACAAAATCGGATGTTTCGAGGTTACGAGCCAAGGAGCGCTATCCGGATGGCAGGACCGAGTCGGCCGCTCAAGACGGTAAATACTTTGTTCCAACTCTTGCCCAGCTATTGGCAAACCAGCACTTCAACGGCAAGCACCTGATTATTGAGGTGAAGCACGGGGCGCATTTTGAAGCGAACGGAATCAATCCAATCCAGGAAGTAAAGCATCTCCTAGAACAGAGTGATTGGTCCAACCGTGGCATGAAGATTAGCCTTGAGAGTTTTGAGTTTGAGTTTCTAAAAAGAGCAAAGCTTTCAATTGGGCCGGCAGTAAATTACGTGTTTCTAAGCGCCAGGGACACTCTTCCCGAGGGCGCAACCGAACTAACTGATGAGTTACTCGCTGAGATTGCAGAAAACTTCGACGCTGTTTCGGTTGCGATGTCAATGGTGCTAACCGGAGATCTAGTGGCGCGTGCGAAAAAACTTGGGTTAGAAATTTATGCCTTCACGGCTCGCGTTGAAACTGCAGAGGGCAATGTTGAAAAGTGGTTTGAACGCCTTATTTCAACCGGAGTCGACGGAATCTTTGCTGACCAGCCCGATTTATTGATCAAAACCGTAGCCGACCCGACCTAAGCTACCTGCGATGCCGTTAGAGATTTTCGAACAACCAAACCCAGACGATTTACTTGCTGGGCTGAACCCGCAGCAGCAGGATGCCGTCCGCTATCGCGGACGAGCCCTATTGATTGTTGCCGGAGCAGGCTCCGGTAAGACCAGAGTGCTAACTCATCGAATGGCTCACCTGCTTGCCAATAAGGAAATTTGGCCATCTCAGATACTTGCTATTACCTTCACCAATAAAGCTGCGGCCGAAATGCGGGAACGGGTTGAGAGTCTTATCGGGCAGGCAGGTCAAGGCATGTGGCTGAAGACTTTTCACTCCGCTTGCCTACAAATTCTCAGGCGTGAAGCTGAGCGCCTGGGCCACGATGCTAACTTCAGCGTCTATGACACTGGAGATACCAGAGCGCTACTGAAACGATTACTTCGCGAAGCCGGCGCTGAAGACGCGGACATAAAACCTTCGCAAGCGGCTGCAATTATCTCAAACGCGAAAAACGAACTAAAGGACGCCGAGGACTTTGCTCGGAACGCAGATCGCTCAAATCCGAAAGAGCGCCTGGTTGCCGAGGTGTTTCAGGCCTACACATCCGAACTCCGTCGAAATAATGCCTTCGATTTCGATGATTTGATTGCCGAAACCGTGGGACTCTTTCAAACTTTTCCGGAACTTCGGGCCAGGTATCAAAAGCGATTCCGTCACGTGCTGGTTGATGAATACCAAGACACCAACCATGCCCAGTACGCACTAATTCGCGAGTTCACGAGGCCGTTGCCAGAAGAGCACGCAATTTTTGATGAGAAAACAGGAGAACAGCTGGGGCCCGCAGACTTGACCGTCGTGGGCGACTCGGACCAATCGATTTACGCATTCCGCGGAGCTTCAATCAGAAACATCACCGAGTTTGAGCGAGATTTCCCGGGAGCTGAAACTATTTTGCTGGAGCAAAACTATCGCTCCACTCAGAACATTCTCTCAGCGGCAAACGCGGTTATCTCGCAGAACCCCTACCGGCCCGCCAAGAACCTCTGGACCGATTCGGGCGCGGGGGACAAGATCACAATGTTCACCGCTTATGACGAGCGAAACGAAGCGGCATTTGTTGTCGATCGAGTCAAGAAGCTTCACGATGATGGCGCAAATTATCGAGACATGGCGGTCCTCTACCGCACCAACTCTTTGACGCCATCTCTGGAAGCCGAGCTCAAGAGTCAACAGGTTCCTTACGCTGTCATTGGAGGCTTGAAGTTTTTTGAGCGCAGAGAAATAAAAGACGCGCTTGCCTACCTGTCCGCAATTTCCAATGGTCGTAACGACGAGGCCGTTAGAAGAGTCATTAATATTCCGACCCGCGGCATCGGACAAAAAACCGAACTCAAAATTGCTCAGTTTGCAAGAACAAACGAGCTGAGCTTCCGGCAGGCACTGTTATTTGCCGCGGACTTGCAGCTCGGGCCGAAACTTCAAGGTTCAGTGATGGCTTTCGGAGAGTTACTAAATGAACTGGAAGCCATGACCGTGACGGATGGCCCAGCCGAAGTTCTCAAGTTGGCTCTTTCCAAGAGCGGCTATCGATCTGAGCTGGAGCTATCAAGAGACCCACAGGACGAGGCAAGAGTTGAAAACCTGGATGCTTTGCTCGGTCAACTATTTGACTGGCAAGCTCAATTCCCAGAGGGCACGGTTGCCGATTATCTTGCCGAAGTAACGCTGTCGGCAGCCGCCGATCAAATCGAAGATGAATCTGGCAGCATCTCGCTTATGACCCTTCACACCGCCAAGGGTCTTGAATATCAGGTCATTTTTATGATTGGTCTTGAGCAGGGAACTTTGCCTCACATAAGGTCTTTCGATGAACCAGGTGGCCTGCAAGAAGAGCGCAGGTTGATGTATGTCGGCATGACCAGAGCGCGAGAACAATTATTTATTTCTCACGCGCTACAGCGAACAATCTTTGGAAACACTTCCGGATTCACAACCTCGATGTTCTTGTCTGACATCCCGCAGGAGCTTACCGAGGCTGAGGGTACCGAGCGATCTACCGATAGGGCTTATGAAAGATCGGTCGGCTTCACTAGAGAGCCTTCAAAGTGGAAGGGTGCCATTAATACCCCGAGCGCAGTCAAAGACAACAAAGATCTCGAGCTTGCCGTTGGTGATCGAGTAAATCACGATAGTTTTGGTGCAGGTTCAGTCATCGGCGTCGCTGGTCAAAACCCAAGGCAAACAGCTGAGGTTCGGTTCGAATCTGGGGTGACCAAGCGGTTACTTGTCAAAATGGCGCCAATAACCAAGCTCTAAATGAAAAAGCTTTTCTTCAATCGCTAGACTTTACTAGGTTGACCGTCGGCTAAAAAAACTGAAAGACCAAAGTGGATCTATTTGAATATCAAGCCCGCGACCTTTTCGAAAAACACGGAGTTCCGGTTTTACAGGGTCGAATCGCAGACACACCTGAAGAAGCAGAGGCTGCCGCTGCAGCTATTGGCGG
>Ga0307974_1003898_pt1 | contig 10696 bp, 8 predicted proteins | sample OrgLakmetagen784_FD_201812 | JGI IMG/M metagenome (GOLD analysis project Ga0307974, IMG submission 201812) | Saline water microbial communities from Organic Lake, Antarctica - #784 | ecosystem: Environmental > Aquatic > Non-marine Saline and Alkaline > Saline | place: Antarctica: Organic Lake... | reverse complement strand
TGTGTGTGTGTGTGTGTGTGTGTGTGTGTGCATGTGTGTGTGTGTGTGTGTGTGCATCTTGCAACTCATGCATAGTTAAAATTCGCTTCAAAGAGTGACTAACACTTGAAACGCTGCTCTGCTGGATATGTTTATGCCATCCACCAAACCGTACGCACTTTCAAAAGGGGTCATTCTCTCCGCCTCAAATGCCTGAACCATTTTCTGCCATTGGTTTCTGCACACAGCCAATACCAGAGAACAGTGTGAATGCTGTTGTGGAGAGAAAGAAGAAGAAGTCACAAAAATGAATGGCTAATATGGTCAGGCAATGCCTCACTGCTGCATACTTTGTACTGAGATTACCCCTGACTCATAGGGAGGTCCTCATCGCCCGTTTGTGCCGCCACACCTTCCCCCGCTGAAGATTACGTAAAATGATCTAAATTTGTAATTGAGGATATTGGGAATTCAGATCATCAAGAGGGGGAAGACAAACGGCAAATCACCTCAATTGACCGGATTACAACTTCTTCGTCGAACGAGCGGTCCTTGGAAACGCCCCAAATTATGTCTGTTTGTTTGTTTGTTTTAATTGCACACATTTTCATAACAAGGAAGGCTGCAAAGGTGGGAAGAACATAAAACGGGACACAAACTGCGACGATATGGCTGTGGTCCCTTTAGGCTGCGTCTTCTCTTTTCTTTGCCTCCTTGAACATGATCTTAGACGCTTGGTCAGGTGGTTTGATCTGAAACTTCTCAAGCATTGCCATCTTCTAGTTCTCTCCTTTCTGGCAATAAGTCCTCAGTTGCGACCTCTCCTTTCTTCTCCAGCTTGGTACTTTCTACCCTTGTTTCTCGAGGACATTTCTCTTTTCTTGGCTAGGCGTGCTTACAGGCTTTTTCCAAGCTTACCTGATCTAGCCGTCTTTTACATTGTTTTGTGTCATCCCGAAAACAGCTCACAAGTGTTGCTGTACAAGGCGGCAACCAGTCCCATTTCTGCACCTCCGAGTCCATGGAGGCCAAGTGTAGCAGCGCGTTGTAAAAGGCATACTTGATGCACGATTAGAAATGTTTTCCTACATGTACTGTATCGTTACACCAAGCAACTGGTTAGTCGCATGCTAATGAAGCCTCCCTCCCACGCCCTCTACCCCCGCCTTTCCTTCCTCCTCGACTGTTACTTGATGGCTTTCTTTCAGCAGCTAGTATTTCAACAACTCGTCCTCCCTTTTCCTGAGGCTGGTACCCTCTCCTCTGATGACTGTAATGGCTCTGCCCTCGTCCCCCCTCCAATCTACTAGTATGTGATCCATTGTCACAGACCTGCTGGTACTGCTGCTGGTGCTGCTGCTGCCCCCCTGGCGACCTCCTGCCTCTTCTGCCTCCCCTGCATGATCTCCCCTGTAAGATCTCCCCCCCATCCAAGTTCTCCTGCAATTGCGATGCCTGGCTGTCACCATTCTGGTTGACACCATTGGTAGAGGAAGGTAGCGCGTTTAACCCTGCTGTTACCCCGCCACGTGCAGCAACCCCATTGCTCGTCTGGCCTGGTGCATGGTGGGTGCTGGAAATAGAGTAAGAGGCAGGACCTGCACACAACAACAGGCCCCCGTGCAAAGGCATTATGCCATGTGCCTGTTGAAATAGTGCGGTTCTACGTGAGCACGAGCAACCGTGTGCAGTCCGTGACTTGTGACTTTACAATGCGTACTCTGCAAAGCTTTAAAACTGTCAAAAACGGGCAACCCTAACACTCCTAAATATGTGCTGATTCAGGCAATGGTGGTTTGATCTCCTGAGGTGCAAGCTGAGTGCAGACCTTGCAAATTGATGACAAACTAGCCAAAACATACCACACACACAATCCTGGGAGTTGAAAACATGACCTAGGGTGAATGGGAGGTGCCGGAGTGGACAGTTTAGGGGTCCTTACCATGCATTCGCGTCTGACGATGGAAGTGCGTTTGTAATCACGAGTGCATAACCATGCACAACCGACGACACACACACACAGACACAGGAAGACACGCATACAGGAACACACAGACGCACACATGCACACACACAGGAATACACACACAGGCGCACGATACACCCACGCGCACACACACAGGAACACACACACACACACACACAGAGGCTTGATACTTGGTACACACCAACAACACACCTGTCTCAGATATGATTCCTCCGGCTGCACGTTGCCTCTCAAACACACGGCGGTGCAAGGCCTGGGCGTGAGCATTTAAGATGCCGGAGTGAAATAATTGGTGTGTTCCCGTTTGCATGCATGCACGAATTTGTGTGTGCACAGGCATCCGCATGTGCGTGCATGTATGTAAGGGTTTTTAAGTCAATAAGTATGTGTCTGTGTTGTGTGTATCTGAGAAAGTGTATGTGTGCGTTAGGAATTAGCACACGGCCTTGAATTGAATGTAGCATAGCCAAACCATAATAATAAGCGTGCATTGTAACCAATACCAGCTTTACATTGCCTAAATCATTCCCAATGCTAGAGGCACACACTCATGCACACACACTCACAACACATACACACACGCACATTCACACGCACATGTGCATATACACACACATGCACAAACACCACCTGTTGACATCTACCTGTGTTTGAGCCACCGCTGCTTGATCGATGCCTATCGGTGCAAGCGTTACTGGAACACCTGTGAGGTTGTGGACTCGAGCTCCTGGATTGACCGCTCGAGCATCACCAGCTCTGTGGGGCTTTGGATGTACAAAAAGAGCACGGAGCGCGTCAAAGAGTTCCTGCGGATGGTTAGCCAGAGCAGTGCATGGATTGGTGTAACATGCAACAAGTGCTTCTGATGAAGGCGGATCAGGGTGTCAAGGTCTAAGGTGTCACTTTCAGCTCTAAGCTCTGTTGATTTGCAGAAGTTTAGAAAGATCAACTTTTGGATCAGATGTAAACTTGAAGTGACTTACAACTTACAACAGCTGCTGCTGCTGAGCATCGGGGAAAGCAAATTAAGATCTAGCTCCCCCATTCAGCCGCTTTGGACCGGCCAAGTACAGACCGCCATTGCTGCCTCTTCTGCACATTGCCTGCGGCAAAGAGCTGTTCTTTTTCAGCTGTCTTTGTTGGCTGTATTCTTCAATTTAGCGTCCCCCAAAACAAACTCCAGCAACTTAAAAATTCTGCTGAGCACGTGTTGTTTGTTGAGCACGTGTTGCTCTGCTGAGCACAGTAGAATATGGTACTGTAGATCCTCGATCACTTGGGAAATGAAATAATTATTTGGCCAAAAACGAATTTTGAAAAACCTAGGACACAAAGTGTCTAGGGCTTATGGATTGCTAGAGAAACTGAGAGTCTCATAGCTTAGAAATCTGGACCTTTCTCCAGAAACTTTTGAGCCAAATCGAGTGAGAAGCTCATGCTGAGAAGGATGGTGCTTTCTGATTGTCGGACGATGCCCTGGTTGCAAATCCGGACCTTTTTTCTTGAGCTCCTCGATATAAAAATTGATACAGCTGGAAAGAAGATTTAAGTTTAAGACGTACTGGGCCTTACCATCTCAAATGGCGATGCCGCGAAATGCAAGCCTGGTACCCGAGCGGGGTCATGTTTTTGCATGTTCGCGATGAGTAGGAAGTTCAACTTAATATCGCTGGAGCACAATTGCATTCCGGCCACTTGCTGTTGTGATGACGCGTCGCGCAGAGAGGGCACAACCCGGGTTGAAGAATTGCAGAGAGACTCTAAGTTGCAGAGTCTCAGCCCCCGTAGAGCCGTCCTACTACAGGCACAGGGCGAGTTGCAACAGGCCTGCACCAGCCATCTTACTTGGTTTGCACTTTCTTTGCATGCATGACAGTGGGCACACACGCATCAGGTCAAACACAGGATCTTGAGAATCTTGAGGATGCAGGTATGCATTGAGCACCAGCATTGGGAGACACGCAGCTCATTCATTTGCACACGCAAGGCTAGCTGGGATGAGCAGGAACCTAGTTCCAGGAAGGTGCACACAACTCTGCTTAGGGCAGAATTGTCAGGCATAGGCATAGGAGACCATGCCATTTGGGATTCAATGAAGGGCAAGAAATCCTTTTCTTATCGCAGACCTTTGGCTGCCACGACGAGGTTATGGCACCAGCTTAAGCATGTATGGGCTATGAATCCAAGGTCTCTGACCAGTTCCTAGAGACCCCACAGCGCCAGAAAAAGCTAAGTAAATTGAATGGACCTAGGGTTCCCCAAGCGCAGCTCCACTATTTTTAATAATTCTCGGAGCCCTCTCCGAACTGGATTCAAAGGCAAACAATTATTTATTGTAAGGGCACTTTTAAAAATGGCCTCCCAGTGTGCCGATTTGAACCCCCTGGCCCTGTCCTCGAAGCCCCAATCCCCTGCTGAGGGGCTGCTAAGCAGAGGGGCCATGAGAAACTGCAGAGGGAGAGGCAGCTCAGGGAGCTGGCAGAGGCATAGGCAAAGGCTAGGGGCGCGGCTGTGAAGAGGCCTGTGGGGCACCCATGCATGCTGCTCCAGGAACAAGCCTCCTCCTCCCACAGCCCATTCAGGCCCTTCTACTGGGGCATCCTCACAGAGTGAGTGAAGATGGCAAGTGAGTAAGAGAAGGTTGCTTCTCTGATTGAGGGAAGCACACGTGCTTGCATTCACAGCTGTCGTTCTCCCCATGCAGCCAATGACCCAGCAGCCTGCACAGCAGCAGCAGCAGCAGCAGGGGCAGCAGCAGGAGCAACAGCAGTAGCCAACAGTGTGGGGCTTTCGAATTCACAAAATGATTGCCAGTCGGGGGGGGAGGACCCTGACAAAGTCCCTTTGATCTCAAAAATAATCCCCAGACCCCAAAATGAAAGTAAATTAATTTAAATTTTTTGGTGTCATAAAGTGATCGAGGATCTACAATATATAAATAGAGGCTGAGAGCATAGGACACAAAATAGTTAGTGTGCTCCCAGACTTGCATTGGATAGGGCGCAAGCTTGAAGCCTGTACTGCTGGAGCGAGATACACTGGCGATGCATAACAGTGTCTGCTGTTTTTCCTTGCTCTAGAAAGCTCACCTGTTGTATATGGCTCAGGCTTGACAGGGGTGCAGGGGCACGGCACACCGGGCAAACAAAGGAGAAGATAGAAAGTAGGCCTTGTCCTTCTTGCTTGCTTGAATCCTCTTTGGCAGGGAGTTGGTCCTAGAACAAAGGTAGCAGCAACAACAATATCTTTCCAAAAATTGCTGGATGATGGTGCAGATTTTAAATCGTTAGCTTCAAGCTAGGCCAAATTTGCAGCTGCCTTGTATGCCGTGGTCAGGTCAGATCCTTGGAACACACAGGCTTAAGTGCGCTGGCAGGGGTGGTTTTGTGCTAGACAGCGGCTACAGACACCCCTCCTTTAGTCTACAACACACTCTTACCGCTTGTGCAATAAACTTCTATATTGATCAAGCTATGCTGCCAGTATACATGAACCATGCATTTTCTTTCAAAACAACCCACTCTTGATTTGTAGCTCAACATTACCACCACAATTTCAGCACGCTCAGACAATCAATCCCGACCTGGGCATTAAGGGCTTGGACAAGCTGCTTGCCGTAAGAATTCGTTTGAGTGCAAAACATATACTTGTGTATGTGAGAGTAATGGCGTGTGTATGCGTGTGTTTGCGTGTAGGGGTGTGCAGGTGCGTGTAGGTATATGTGCGCACACGCTCTAACGCGCATGCTAGTAGGTGTGTGAAGAGCCTCACTACTTACTAGCAGCGTAGTTCAGTTCGTTTTTTGGGAGCAAGGGTTCGATAAAGTTCATGAAAGTTCTAGAATCCTCGAACTGTTTGAAGGGTTCAATCTGCGATTTTGGGAAACGGGCCCTTGGGCTCCTCCCTCCACCTTTAAATCTTCTCAACTAGTTGTGTAAGATTATAATTAATTCCAGGGGATATAAAGGGGTAAGAATGGGACCATGTCATCATTGTAGAGCAGAAAAAGGAGAACCTTCAAGTGCCGTGTTGTACAAATCCTTAGCAATTCAGAGATGTGTGACAAGATCGGCCCGTAAACAAAGGAAACTTCCTGACCTGATACAGATTACAGATCATATTCCATATATAAATCATTGAACATGTTACTTTTACTGCAAGGGAAGAGTGGGACTGAACTGGGGGGGGCTGCTGTGTCTTGCAATTTTGACAGACGCATGCTGTAAAGCTTGACAAATTCTTAAAAGTTCGTCGAACTTCAACTGAACTCCGAAAGGCACTTTTCAAATTCTTAAAATGCGTGAAAGTTTGCAAACCCAAACTTTTGGCCGTACCTTGAACTGAACAACCCCTGCTTACCAGGGTTGCTTTGGATGCAGAGTGCGATGTGATCGGGATTAACATACTCTTCAAATATAGGATAGCGTCAGGACGAGAAGAGGCTTTCAGGCACATGTTGTTAGGTTTGGTAGCAATCTATAGGGCAGTGTTTTGTTGGCAGCAGGGTTGCACATACACCGCTACGCTACGGCTACGCTACGAAGGTCTGTTGTATGTAGGAAATATGCAGTACTGCCTCTGACTACCCATTTTCACAGTAGCCACATCTGCAAATGAGCCAAAACCTCTCCTTTGCTTTAAAATTAATTATGAAGTATGTTTTAATAATGAACTGTTTTGAAGTATTGGAAGTTTGATTGACGCTGTTCGAAGTTTGCGCACCTCGTAGCCGTAGCGTAGCGGTGTAGTGTAGCGTAGCAAGCATATGCTACACTACGAGCGCTTGTAGCACATATTGTGCAACCCTGGTTGGCAGCAGAATATGCAATGCGGATATAGACTCACGGCAAGGATTGATTCTGGTGCAGACACGCCAATCTGTGCCACGATGTCCTTTTCTTTCTGAATCAAGGAATTTTGCCGCCATGCCCAGTAGTTTATGAAGCAGTCCCTGCGTGCAATGGTTGCAGCGGTAAGCACACTTGTCAAGTAGTCGTGGCCCTTTATTTTCTCCTTATTGCTGGCAGTAGCACATGAGCTGTTGAGTGAAACTAATCGGCCATCCCGACAAACCACCAAATTGGCGCTTCAAATTAGCAGATGGAGGCAACTGGCAGCCTTCCCAATGCGCTCTTTTCAGTGCACACACATTACTCTGTACATATAAGTACATATATTCAGAAGTTCGGGGTCTAAGGGTTATCCGTTGGGCCTTGTGGCATCATGGCCTGATTATTGGCAGGGATTTTGAACATTTGGTCCCAGATAACCAATTGAGAGCTAAATCCTACCAATCCTCAATATCCTTCTTTTGCAATGATAAATAAAACTCTATACTCTTCAGCAACACTCAAAAGTAGGTTCGGGTCAATGGGTGATCTGATACAGGCAACCAGTGAAAAATGGGGTGCAGGCTGCAGCAAGTTTGGCATGCGGCTCAGTTGGCAAGCTCCACATTTTCATAAAGAAAATTGGAGCCTGCTAATTGGGTCACACATGAGCCAAAAAACATGCTCATTTTGGGCACTCACTTGTGAAATGCGTGGTAGCACTCAGGGAGCTTGACCAACAAGTGGTGCTCCACAACAATGTTGTCCTGCTGCTGCTGCTGCTGCTGCAGAGCTGGCGCGGAGGTGGTCATGCCTTCCAAGCACATGCAGCAGTTATCCTCTGCATGCGCGGCAGTTGGTAGATGTACATCAGGAAGCTGTTGTGCTGGCAACCTGCAGCCGTGTTCTATAACCAACCGTACAATTTTGCACTAACTTGTTTACCATACGCACATGTACTCACTGCCCCCCTTGCAAAAACATTATTTTTTCAAGAATTAATTTCAATTTTGATCACCGCCCCCCCCAAAACGTTAGTTAGGGGCGGTGATATTCTTTATGTACAGCATTAATGATTTAGTAACGCTTTCAATCGTTTCACATACGGACCTGGATAGTTCTGTGCCGTAAGCCAGTCACGAGCCACCTCGACGAGCTGGCCAATCATCATGTTGCCAAGGAGGGTGCCCATTTCTTGGAGAAGGAGGTCCTGTGTGTCGCAAAAAAAGGTATCTGTGAGATCCGTGTCGGTTTCTTATTGCCGCGGGTGAGAGGCCTATGCTGCCAATTAGGAAGCTCAAGTCTTTAAATTCAAGTCAAAGTGTGCTGTGAGATGAGATCGTGTTTAGAAGCCGCACCCAGTGTGTCTGAAAGCCAATCGAGATTGTGGAAGCCGAACAAAGATGCCCGTACACATATCACGTACTGCGTTCAGTAGCTTTGCGCTCTGCAAGATCGCTTCCCTTTATTTTTGCAAAACAAATCCGATTTAGTCAACTCCGACCTAAGATTGAGATAATGATGAATGCATAGGCTTCCTGCTGCAGGACAGTCCCGAGGTTTGCTCACAAAATTAAAGTAAGCAACCTTCAGTGGTAGCGCTATTATGTCTTTCTATTCTACGGTTCATCAGAATCAGAGTCTTGATAGAAAAATCGAATATTGCGCTTGATACTCTACTGCAAGTTAAGGGCGTCCTCAGCTTCTTTACCTCTAGCATGTGTCCTTCAAGAAAGCATTGGCTGTCAATTAGCAAATCAAGCAAGCTGCATGATATATTTTGTGTAAGAGTTGCGTACGCTCACATACACACTCAGCACAACACGTCGTCTTCCGTAGTACATGTCTTTGGTGGGACTCCGACAAGTGTGAGCAATCAATCGGAGCTTTGCTATCCTGCGCCACTTGAATAGCCTAGGATAAATCTATGGAGTTGCTCACAATGAGCGTGTATACACGCACACGTCCCTCCTGATGCACACTGGTTGCCACTATCAGCTATCAGCATTGTCTGCAAAACTTCTCTACCTTAAGCTGTGCCTGCCGATCATCCCCCAGCCCTCGGGCATCACGCAGCGCCAGCTTTGGCGGTACCGCTGGGTATGAGCTACAGAAGTCTGCGTGCGCCAGTTTGGGGTATTGTGTAGGATTGCTTGCTCAGGTCCGTGTTGATCAAGCTCAGGGCTGCGTGGGAGTGGGGGCTTGTGAGAGCCAACTTGCAGATGCTTTGACTGGTTCATGAGCATGCGCATCAAGGGAAATCTTGCACCATGCACTGCATTACCATGTATTAATTGTCTGCGTTAGAGAAGTAAAAAAGGGTGGTCAAGCGATGATGAGGGCCGTTGGTCTGTCCAAAGTTTAGGGCTGCGGCAGTCGCTCTGCCCACCTAATTGTCTGTTTGTCAATTCAATCAGGGGCGCAACGGATGAGAATGTTTGCCGTCTCATCTGATCTCAACAGACAAACGCCCTTTGGTCAGCCTCTGCTCTTATAACCTTATGGCAGTCCTAGCATCAAACATCGGAGTTCAAGGCATGGTGCCCGTTGTTCCTTTATGAAGGAAGAGTTAAAATCCAAATGTCTGAACTATGCTCCAGTGCAGCATATGACCCAGGTTCCAGTATCCTTAATCCTTAGCTACACTGCTACAGACAAATCATCCGCATAACTGCAGAAAGTACGCAATGCTGCAGAACACAAGGTTACAGTATGTAAGGCAGAAGGAGCAGTCAGTTAAAAAAGTGCGGTTCTACGTGAGCGCGTTCTCACGTATACGCAGCAGTTTGGGATCATGAGTATACCTGTAAACGAAAGCAACGCCTCCACAAAACGCTGCTCCTCGCATTCGGCCGTGTTGGGGTACAGCTGGGAGGGAAGTGTATGCGTGTATTTGTGTTTGCATGTGCGCAATGTATATGTATGATAGCAGTTTTCACGTGACTGATAACAGAGATGCCTGTTGAAAAAGTGGTGTTCGACGTGAGCACTAGCCCAGGCCCCCCTACCACTCCTACCACTCCTTATACTGATTCACCAGCACCCTGACGTGAAAGGCCCTGCCTACTGCCCACTGACAGCAGCAGTGAAAGTTTCAAAGCAAATGCCTGACAAGATGGTCTTAAGGTTGACCGTGTTCGCTCCACCTTGATAAGGATGGTGTGCGGAAGGTTGCAGCTCCCTCCCCCATCTGCCATGCACACTGTCAGGTCCTCTGCACTGTAGGTCCATTTCAAGGCCTCCAACTCCTCGCTCAATTCCTCTGAGCTCATGCGCTGATTGCTGTAGGGATGTCCTGCACACACACATGCGCACACGACACACACACACACAAAATCTGGCAAAGCAAGGAATGAGAGAACCTAAACGATATGCTACTCAAAGTTGATACGTGCTTATGAGCTTTCATGCGTGTGCATGCGTATGTGTGAGTGTGTGTGAGTGTGTGTGTGTGTTTGTGTGTGTGTGTGTGTGTGTGAGTGTGTGTGTGTGTGTGTGTGTGTGTGTGTGTGTGCGCGCGCGCGTGTGTGTGTATGTGTGTGTTTGTGCGTATGTGTGTGTGCGTATGTGTGCCACTTGTTGTTGTTTGCTTACCTTGAGGCAGGATTTGTTTTTGGTGGAGGCAATTTAAAAATTTTCATTTTGACTTTGCACAGCCAATTTGAATATGACATCCAAGGACACACCACGCACACTGCTAACCAAAAGTCATGGTCAGACACACATACACACGCACACACGCGCGCACACACACACACACACACACACACACACACACAAACACACAGACAGACACACACACAGACACACACACACTCTTACACACACACACACACACTTATACACACACACACACAAACACACGCACACACACACTCTTACACACACACACACACACACA
>Ga0307974_1003897_pt1 | contig 10698 bp, 13 predicted proteins | sample OrgLakmetagen784_FD_201812 | JGI IMG/M metagenome (GOLD analysis project Ga0307974, IMG submission 201812) | Saline water microbial communities from Organic Lake, Antarctica - #784 | ecosystem: Environmental > Aquatic > Non-marine Saline and Alkaline > Saline | place: Antarctica: Organic Lake... | reverse complement strand
TGATTGCTCAGTGCCTGATGGCGAGTAGGTAGCCTGGCATGTAATCTGAAATCATTCTCAACAGGCTGTTTGAAATGTTGCTCAAGGTGTGCAGTCCAAGCATCAGCAGAAATGGGAGTACCTCCTGATTAGAGTTGATAACAGTACCGGAAAGGGCACGTCTGTTATGGACAATTTTAGCAGCAAAGTTCGCAGGGTGCACATGGAGCTTGGAGGCAAGCTTATTAACTCTTTGAGAATCGAGAGCCAGTTCCTTGAAAGGCTTCAGAGTGTGAGTGTTGTAGATGGTGCCGCCCACACCCAAAAGGATGATGTGAAGATTAACAGAGTCACCTAGGAGAAAAATGTTGCAAAGGTCTTTGTGCTGTTCCTTTGCGGCGTTCAGCTGGTTCTGAGGTCTGGTGTCCTCACAGTACTTGATCTCGACAAGGTGGATGTCACGCCCAGGTTTGCTAAGGTCTTTAGGTCGGTGCTGTCTGGGGTTGGTGGCTCTAATGGTGGCTGGCGGTGCTGCTGAGTTGCTCCCAGTCTCCCTCAATTTCCCCCTGCCACTTCGAAGAAGAATTAGCTTGCAAGCATAGTTAAAGGGTGTTCCTGCCAAACATGAAACACACAAAAGGCAATGATATAGTGAAGCAGGGCGAGTCTAAAATTGTGTTTCAAACACAAGAAGGATGTTGATACCGTACGTGACGTAGTAGAAAACCCCTTCTTCACAAGCGCTCCGGTTAGAAACATTCTTAGTTGGGGAGTAATATAGAGTAAGTGCTAACAACACGCACCCCAGCCAGCACCGCCACGGGCTGCTTGCGCAGTAACATACATACAGACGATGTGGGGTCTTACCAGAGGGAGTCAACTGGGGAAATGTCTAAATATGTGCCTTTTTTGCACTCAGAAGCCGGCCATTCACTGCTCCTTTATGTATCCGATTGGGACCATTTTTGCTTTAAATTGAAGCTGGAGTTATGAGTTACACGATGATGTGCTTAGATTTATGTGGGTTGCTCTGTGTGCAAATTGGCTGGACTGATGAAAGCCCACGCTGACCACCAAAAACATAATAGAGTGGCTTTGCATGGGAACGCATCACATGTTGGCCTAGATCACAAAGAACCACCTCATCGTTTCACTCCATTTTAGTTGCAATGATATTAATCTATCAAAACAACACCATTGAGCTAAAATTGGTTCAGATTGGATGAGTAGGTGGTGAGATATGGCGGATTAGCAGTGAAAAGTGGGGTCCACGCCGCGCAAAATTAGACATTGGTCCCTTAGCTGGCTACAAGTGCTACCTCTGGGTTATGAGCTTGATTGTAGCCAGCTGGGGGACCAATACTCAATTCACCTTTTAATAACACACCCCCATTTGGGGCCTCAGATGACCACCTCTGGGGTTTTACTGAAGAGCTTCCCCCCTTTATCACACTGGCTGTGTGAACATACCGAGCAAGATTTCCTCCTCCTACTAGTCAACTTTACCTGCTGGCTTTACAGATTAAGCCCGACCTGTGGCCTTTTGTCTGACGCCGTCAGTCAAAAAGTGCGACTGCTAGGCAGCTTGTATACCGGTAGTTTAAAAAGTCGAAGGAATTGTAGCACCAAATCTGAACCTGGAAAGAACTCTTGAAAAAATTGAGGGGAAAAGGGCACTGCTTTATTGTGGCATTGCAGCGCTGATAGAAAAACCAGTCAATGAATTTGTCAGGACCAACCAGCCGCATCAAATAAAGAGGGGGAATCATCAACCGTGTGCAAACTTTAATTACTGAGTGGAGGATGTTGGGGCTTGAGTCAGCCAAGCAGAATGGGAAAATGTTGATGCTAGAAAGAGATATTGCTTTACTACAAAACAGCTTATTACCTGCACAAGGACCTGGTGGGAATTGTCAAAATGTACAGTCCTAGTAAAGTAGGGGAAAAAAAGAAAAAAGACAAAACTGAAACACGGCATGGTTTAGGAAAGGGTGATATTTTGTGTCCTGCGCCACAGGACCACACAACATTGCACCCGGAGAATAAGATCCGGAGAATAAGATGGCAAGGGAGAATAGAAGAGGAAGCATTGCTCTGAAATGTGAGTGCGCATAGTTGGCAGCAAAATAATTGCCAGAAAGGCAACTCTGTAACAAAAAGAAACTCGCAAAGCAAATTATTCATATGACCTTTTGAAAGAGGAAGAATATGCAAGCAGCGAAATTTCTCGCTCAACATTAGAGTAAAAGAGCCATTTGCCTAAAAATGCAAGTCTCTATTGTAAGCCCCTCTACCATGAAGAAGAAACAGAAAAGTTCTACTTTTAAGGAACTTTTACAAGCAAGAGGAGTGTTTTTTCTCTTTACAGCGTCACCAGCAACTTGGTGGCACGCTAGGTTCTCCAAACACTATCTGCGATTAAGAGATCCCTATCACAATCGCTATCCGCTGCATCCATCCTATAAATAATACCGACTTTTTAGCCACTGACCTGCACTGCCTGTGACATGGTCATCGATTAGATCCGGCACGGTACCGTGGTACGATGCACAAAGGCGGCATGCTGCACATCTCACACTCAAGCTCTGCATACATGCAGCTCTGTCGACATGCCTCAGGCACTTTGCTCTTCCTATTTTTCCGAGACTCCACCCACTCGTCAGTCAACGACTGAACTCGTTGCGCGTCTAGCAGGTTTCTGGCAGAGCAGATACGAGCAAACATCTCATGCGCAACACTCTGGTTAAAAATGTATTCGTATTTGATCAACATAACCTCATAATGTGGGCTCCCCGCTGACCAGTTTTTGAAGTGATCTACGAGCCCAAAAAGGTCGTTCCCTGCCTCACAGTAAGACTCCACACTGCTTGGGAAGGCCTGCGCTCGACACACGTGCACACAACAATGGCATGTTACTATCATGCAAGACAATTCTGTGAAAAGTGTGTATCGGCTGGGAGAGACAAAGAGTAGGCAGGTACTTGTGTTCCAATACACATCTCTTTTGCCTCTCTGGTATTAATCAGGTTCGAGCAGACCTCCCCCCCTTTGCTAATGTGCTTATTGTAGGTGTGAGACGGTGTTCGAAACTAATTCTTAAATCCCATTGCAGTGACAAATGTATGCAATGATATGGCTCTTTTAGCGCCCCCCCACAAACGATCAATGGAAATCAGGTTACCCTAAAACATCCCTACAATTTCCAAGTTTATCAGACGTAAGCTACTCTCAAAGATTGATTGAGACACTATCCCTAGGTGATTTACTTCCTATGTGCTTCAGCATTTGTGTGTCAGCTGCATGCATTCTAAGACACATTGTACAACACTTAGGTACACGCATAAATTCGTATGCATAAGTAAGAACGAACATGCACGCATGAAAGCTTACCTCTTGGACACGCTGCTCTCTCAAACGCGGACACCCACACGTCTTCAGCGCCTGATGCCAAGCATGACCCCTTTGTGTATGGACACGTTTGTGTTATGCATACGCGTGCAAACGTACGTGTACATGCACGCATGTGTGTGTGTATGTGCATCCTAATGTTGCTGCTACAAAAGGCTCAGCGTTGTGTTGACCCTACTACAGAAGGCTTAGCTTTGTGTAAACCCTGCTACAAAAGGGGCAGCACTTCTAAACTCTTAGACTTGCACCTGAATTGTACTGAATGAGGAAACTGGCCGAATTCTACGAAGACACACACGCACGCACACCTAATTACACGCACACACGCATGCACGCACACGCAAGCACACGCACACACATGGGCGAGTAAGCAAGGTCTGTTTTGATGTGAGACAGTCATCACACACAAACAAACACACACACATCAAAACACACCAGTGACAAAATGTTGATCTTTCAAGATGATCATGACCGATCTTTCAAGATGATCTTCAAAGATGATCTTTTGAGATGATCATAAAATCGATTTCAAGGCAAGAGATGATCCTGAAACAACAAAGAGTCGCCTGTACCTTCGGTAGTGCGATGCGACAACTTCTAGTGGCTGTTCACTGTATAGGTAGATGATGGAGGCTGGACAGGAGGGGGAATACCACACGGGTGGCCTGTGACGTCATTGTTTCACAAACTTAGTGGTACAGCGTTAGAGATCTGGCCGACCTGTTTTGGCACAATGTTGTCTGTGTCAACTTTCTTGTCAACAAATGCACTGCCGCACCTATTGCAATGGCGCAAGTTGTCAGTGTCGGCTGCGAGCCAGAGGAAAGGGGGGTTAGTGTGTTGAGAAAAGGCTTTGATGAGCTTAGGCAGCGCCGACCTTGCACCTACCTTGCAGATTTGTGGTAAATCCATGCTGGTTCAAAAACGTGGAGAGGTGAGAGGAACCACAACCGCCTGGAATTTTTGTATTGTGTGTTCCGTATGTGTTTGTGTGTGTGTGTGTGTATGTGTGCGTGTGTGTGTATGTGTGCGTGTGTGTGTGTGTGTGTGTTTGTGTGTGTGTATGTGTGCGTGTGTGTGCGTGTGTGTATGTGTGTGTGTGTGTGTGTGTGTGTGTGTGTGTGTGTGTTTGTGTGTGTGTGTGTGTGAGAGTGTGTGTGTGAGTGTGTGTGAGTGTGTGTGTGTGTGTGTGTGTGTGTGTGTGTGTGTGCGTGTGTGTGTGTGTGTGTGTGTGTGTGTGTGTGTGTGTGTGTGTGTGTGTGTGTGTGTGTGTGTGTGTGTGTGTGTGTGTACACGCGCGCTCACCGGCACTTGCTATATGGCAATCAATACTCTTGACCGTATTAGAATGAGTAAGGCTCTCAAGGAGATTGTGGAATCCTTGTGATTGCTGTGCAGAACTCGAACAGGATAGAGCTGAAACAAGAGAGTCCATTCACACTCCCCTATAACAAACAATTGGTTGGGATATTATAACATGTATATGGTTGGAAAACAATTGGTTCGGTTGGAATATTAAAAAAATCAAAAATTATCAGTTATTAATGAAATATTGCGCTCTTTTGCAATGGACAAAGTAAAAAATAAGAAATAATTTAATAAGGGGGGGAGGAACTGTAAGAGCCATGTCTCATGAGTGCTCCTTAGACGGCAACTCAAAACAAGGCTCTTCCCGCCCCTCTACCCCCCTGGACTATTTCTTACTTTATACTTAACCCATTGCGAAAGACGGGAGGTGCTGGCTTTGGCTGTGTGAGGCGCAATCTTTTTTCTGGTATGTTTTTGAATATTTCAACCGAAAAATATAGATTGCATATCGTAATAATCTACCCTATTGAAACCTTTGTGAAGGTCAATGCACGGATTGACACGCAAAGTAGAAGATGTCCAAAAAGGCTTTGCTTGCAGACAAACAAGTTGCAACAACCATTTTGATGCCCTTCTCATTTTGGAGAGTGGAATTTGCGTAAGTCATGCTTGCATAGACACACAAACACACACTCACAAACAAACACGCACGCACACGCACACGCACATGCACACGCCACACAGACACACACACACACACACACACACACACGCACAACACACACACACACACACACACACACACACACACACACACACGCACACACACACACACACACACACACACACACCACTAAACATATGCACACACGTGCACAGGAGCCGGATGCTCCCAGCAGTCTTAAACTGCCTGCTAGAAGTCAACGGCAGGTTGTTGCCAGATGTACACAAGATTGTAGTCAGCCCGGTATGTGCTGATATAACGTGATGTCCCAAACCCCAATGCTTGCGTGCCCATTTGGAAATGCTGCATTGCCTGCCTAACACGAACTACAGATACACACACGCACACACAAACACACAAACACACATACACACAAAATACGCACGTGCATACATACAAACACCTCATAGTTGCTGAAAGTATCTGGTCTCCATACCCTGGTCGTCGAAAGATATGATGGCTACAAGATCTTGAAGTGGACTAAACGGGACCAAAACAGTGTGACGTGGCATATACAAGTGAGTTGGAGGCGCGAGTTGAGCCTCCTGCTCTCCTGATTTCATCGCAGGGCAGCCCTTCAACGCTTTATTAGGTGCCTAAAGGAACTGAGTTGCTTGTGTTTCATCGCCAAGCAGCCCTTAGACGCTCTTTTAGGTACCCCAAGCCGCATGAAAGGCTCCTGCGTTGCCTTAGTTGAGCATGCCGGCACTTAAGCTGTGCACACAAAGCATTCAGCAAATAATCCGGGCTGGCCAGAACCGTATAAATACGTATTTGACTGCCAGAAATACCGTACATACCGTAATACATTTTGTATATTTAGGGTTTTGGCCAACCCTACAAATAACGAAAGCCGCCCCCTCTCATCACCAGATGCAGCACCACAGCAAAAGCCGCACACCAATCTTCTTGCAGGTGCAGCTTGACAACAGTACACTCGTGTGTCAACCCAAAAGTCTCTGATTCTGATCTAAACCATGCAGAGCAGCACGGCTCTTGTGATGTGGAACATCTGCAATTGCAAATTGTTTCTCCAGGACCCTCGCAAGAAAAAGAAGAAGAGGAAACGAGCGGGCAGCCCTGTTCTTCCTGAAACAAGAGCTGTTGAGAGGAAGAAAGTGAAGAAGAGCGTCACTCAGGGAGAGGTGTCCACCACAACTGTAAAGCATGAGGGGCAAGAAGGCTCAGAGGTAGGCTCAGGGTCAACCAGGGTCGTACGCCTTGAACTGTTACGTAATTATTGCTAAGGCAAACTTGACAACGACATTGCATGTACGTCACTGTATGTGTCATGTATTCATGCATCACTAGGTTGTTAATTATAAACGGAACCGTGCATGTACACCCACCGTTCATGGCTGTACGTATGAAATTTCCCCTGCTAACAACACCTGGTATACTCCGTAATCTTGTCTGAGTTTATGGTTCTGGCCAACCTTATGTGTTGTGTAAAATGTATCCTTATAAATATGATGCATGACTGATTCTACATAGGACAGGGAGCATGATAGGGTACTATTTCCCCACAGTATCATGCCATGGTTGGCCCAGTGATCTACTGCACCTTTTTGCTGCTTTTCAAAGGGCACATGGCGGTAGTCCTGGCTGTGGTTCCCAAGTATATGCACGAGCGTGTGTGTGCCTGCCTGGGCTTTGGCAAGCTTACTTGAGAGGGCACAGAGCCGTTTGTGCTGCAAGCATCGTGCACCAGGCGAGCCTTTGGAATACAAGCATGGCCTTCTGCCAATAATGATATTGCCGTGGGAGTACACCCTGGCCTGCGCACATGCTGTAATTTGCTTGTTAACCACACCGCTCCCTATTGATGTTTGGGAGCTGTGAGCGCAACTCAGTCATATGGTAAGCTCTTGCAAAAGCCAAGAATGTTAATTTGTTGCATCCAAGGGGCAATCCCTCACACGCCACTTCATTTAATCGGAGACAATCCAGCTATTTCTGCAGCTGACATAGGAAGCTACCAGAGCATGTGTTCAGATTTGGCAAATTGCTTTGAATTTTGAATACAGATCCTGGGCAGGGTTATTAAACACGCATATGGCACCTACACCTTAATATGGTAATCTGGTATGCTCTTACCAACCGCTTGATCCCAACCCCTTATTTCCTTTACCATGCTCTTCAATTTTTTAAGGACTTTTAATTCACCAAAGAATCTTGGAGTGAGATCAGTCATTGGCCTATTACGAAGTTTGGCAGCAAACAGTGGGGTTTACGCCACAGCCAGCCGGAATCGTGCGCCATGCCTTGCTGCTTTCAAGCTCAGCTTTGGAATCTGTAACAATGTCGACCTGGTTAATTTTCAGCACGCACAGCACGATGTTCATTCACACTCACACAGCCGCGATGGACGTGTTGCACGCATCAAACACCCCTTGTCTTCGATCCCCAGGAATGTGTGTGTGGGGTTTGTTTGAGCTGGTTTTACTACTGCATCGCCAATTTTACACCCAGCTTGCACCCCAGGAGATCAGCCCACCACTTTCTGAATCAGCACAAACTCAGGAATGTGCATTTGGGCTTTGTCTAGACTCTAAAGCATTGTGTTATGCATATGCTTAAACGAAGGGTGGGTATTCCTGGGCTCACGCTCACATAGAACACCATTTTTTCAACAGGCACATGGCGGCAAGCGTACTCCCCCTAGTTAAATGCTGTCGTGCCCCCTCTTCATGTACATTTTTTTAGGGAAGTGGCAGGCAGACACTCCCCTACTCAATTTGTATGGGTGTACAAACCTCCTCCACAATACCTGTGCTTGTCGTATAGATATGTGTGAACGTGTGTGTGCACAGGCCGCCAAGGTGCAAGCTCACCTTCAAAGTAATAGAGGCAGTGATGGAAAGGCATGGGGCGCCACCAGTGACGGCCTAGACTGCGAAGTCATGGAATGTGAAAGGTAAAGGTGCAGCGCAGGCATACGCCTTTTGTAGGCAGCATTTGACCAACGTGCAAACTGAAAGTAAGTGTAATGGCTGGAGTTTTTGTCCTTGTCCCTGCACAGCTTTCCATTGAGGCTGGTTTGTATTAGACTTTAAATTCTGCCAACATTCCTGAGATCATGCAGCAATTACACCTTTCATCCATGACCATGATTTTTTTATGAGATCCTGCGGCATTTGCACCTGTTATCCATGACCCTTCCATATGGTCATGCAGCACTTACACCTTTCATCCATGACCCCGCGCAGAAGTATATTTTCTTAAGTATGTGCTACTGATTTTAGTCATATACATGTCAGGCATGCACACACACTCACACACACATGCATTCACACACAGTGACCAAGCGCACAATACGGGGCAAAAGGAGGGAGAGGGTAGTGCAGGGTTGCCCTGCAGCATATCAGGTGATCTGACTTTCTGTCTCAGTGTTAAATATTTGTTGATTTTTGTGTGCCTTGCGGCTGCTGCTCACCGACCTTATGCTTCACGGTGGGACCTACACACATTTGTTCATCGTCCCTCCTCCGAGCTGATCCAACATGATGATGCAGTTCAGTCGTATTAGTACGTCATAACAGTGCATTTGCATAATGTGTGGTCAAAGTGGCATTTGTGCTGCTTTGAGGGAGGCACTGATGGTACTTGATTGCAGAAGTTGCGCTGGCATGGCAATGGTAGAGTGCAAATTATGCTGTGGCTCAGGTGCCTGTCTGCCGCCCAATTTCCTGTACGTGCCCGCCGCCTCCTGTACATGGCTGCCGCCTTCCTGTGCAGGCCAGCTTGGCTGCTTTCTTACAATGCAGGATGTGTAAACGTCCGATGGATTTGCCACCTTCTTGAACACGTGGGCTCTTAGATACCTGTTCCAGCCTGCCAATCCAGAAGACTTGTGTAGCGCAACAGCAGCAGCTGCAACGCTGTACACAGAATCTGCTCCAGGCATTACAAACTCCAAAACTTACACACACCCTCACCTAATAAGAGTCCAACAGCATTTGCACACCCTCACTGGGAAGAAGTGCAATGGCGCTTCAAGAAACGGCTCGTCCTTTCGTTGTCCAGACAGCGCACACACCCCTGTATGTCTCCCACCTTGTAGCTGTTCCCCTTGCACCCAACTGCTCCTTCCTTCCGAGCTTACCTGCTTTTTTTGCTCTCTTCAGGTACTTCCCTTGGTGTAGTTAGAGGGCAAGACAGCCGCGGGGCAGGGGGTTCCCAACGGGAGACCAGGTGCAGTTTGAGCAAGCAGCAGCAGCTCAGTGGATCGGTAGGGGTGGATGTGGGATTGGGTCCCGCAAAGTCCAGCACTCCAACCTTGCTGACCACCACTTCAACCGCTCTTGTAAGCAGCAACGAGGAAGAGGTGTGTCGAAGTCCAGGGAGGCTACTTCCTGGCTCAGCGGTCGTCGTGGGGGGGGGAGTGGTTGCTTTGGGTAGCCTCAGTGGGCGGAGACCAGGCAGAGTAAACAGGAGGGCTGGTGGTGGTGAGAGTCACGCCAGAGGTGTAAGACAAGGCACGCGTGGTGATAGCGATTATGCAGGTAAGCAGAGGGGCTGTGTGCGTGCGTGTGAGCACATGCATTTGTGGGAAGTCAAAACGTGTTTGACCTGTGCTTGCTTGCCGTTGCCTCTACAATGTTTTCGTACTCAAGACAGCGTTATGGCCACCACAGTCATCCTCTGTATACTTTCCTCGCAGCATTTCAGCCTGAGATGCCCAAAGAACTGACTGTCATTTGATGGAGTCTGTCAAGATCTGAACGCCTTCACTCCTTGCATCACAAACGGCACGAGCTCCTTTCTGTGCAACAATGATACACTACATCTTGCAAAACAGGCATAGCAGAGAAGCAGCAGCAGCAGCAGCAGCAGCAAGAGCGGCAAGACAGCCAAGAGGAAGACATTCCTGATAGTGATTTCAGCGCAGCATCTGGCCGGCCTGGAGCCATCTTGCATTGCATGGAGGAGGGGAGGCAGCAGGAGCCGCCCAGGATAGAAGGGGTGGGGCAAGGAAGCGGGGGTATCCTTCACAACGACTTTCCCCACCTGCAATCGTTTGCCAATGCCGGGGGTTCAAGGCACCAAGAGGGAGAGGGCAGGGAGGGGGCTTCAGGCATTTGGAGTGGTGGGCGAGGAGTGAGCGCGCGGCGTGCAGGCATGGAGCAGCAGCAGCAGCGACAGCTGCAGAGGGAGCAGCAGCTGCAGCGGCAGCAGGAAGAACAGGAGACGCAGAGGCGCAGGAAGCAGCAGGTGAGTCTGCGGGAAGCACGGGTGAAGTTGCGGCATAAGGGTCGGGGGGTAAAGGGAATTTGCCG
>Ga0307974_1003886_pt1:0-7500 | contig 10716 bp, 8 predicted proteins | sample OrgLakmetagen784_FD_201812 | JGI IMG/M metagenome (GOLD analysis project Ga0307974, IMG submission 201812) | Saline water microbial communities from Organic Lake, Antarctica - #784 | ecosystem: Environmental > Aquatic > Non-marine Saline and Alkaline > Saline | place: Antarctica: Organic... | reverse complement strand
GGTGATAGTTGTTTAATTTCTGGGCATCATTCCTGTCGTGTTTGATGTGATGCTGCAGCGTTGCCCTCTGTGCTCTACAATGCAATGTTTGCAGTGCTGGCCAGAACCGTATTTATTTGACCGTGTATTTGGTGATTTTCCTGCCAAAAATACCGTACATACACCAAAAATGTATGGTTGTGGTCAACCCTAAATATTTACTGCGGCGTGCATTAGACGAGCAATGTAAAAAATTTAGCAGTGCTCCCAAATGAACTTATTTGTTGACCTCTCATTCAAGGAAAAGTCTTAGTTGGTGAAGCTCAGCGTGCATGAAGGGTTGACTCTCAGCTGCTGCCCACAATAGCCAAGACCCTGTACTTTTAATTTGCATTCACATGGTTTGAAATGGAAATAGAGGCACAATATGTGAATTGTTCCTTTTCTGTTGGGACACCCATTTCACCTATAGTCCTCATAAGCTCTGGCTATTTGAAACCAATGACCTGCATGCACAAAATCACAACTAGACATACGCACACTCGTGTTCACAACCTTCAATCATTGATACCCGTGCACACGAACACATTAATGCGCGCACACACTCACATACTCATGCTCACACACAACTGCACCTGCCTGCAGATTGAAGGAAGTGGCCGTAGCAGCAGCATCAGCAGCAGACAAGATAGCTGCAGAAGCCTACCGGAAGGGGGCAGCGAAGCCACTGCGCGTGCAAAAGCTCCCTTAATCTTCCTTCGACAGCTGGACCAGCTGCTGTTGTCCTGCTACTCTTGCATCTTTGACACGTGAGTTTTGTTTTGAAAAGTTTTGACAGAGAGCAATGTCCTTGCATGTTCTCAGTCCTTGATGTGCCTTTGTTGGCCTCTATGTTTGAAAATTTATTGGTCTCTTTGTTTGAGAGCATGAGAGGGGGAGATAGATGCAGCTGCCTGGTCAGAAAAGAGTAGCCACTAAAAGCACCTTGTGCGCGCGAGTCTTGAGTGCTGTCTAGGAAGCCTCTACCTGGTATCGTTGTACAAACTACCAGATGGGTATCATAAGTGACTTGCAGCGCTGGCAGCAGCATTATTAATTAAGCATGAAACACACCTGAGAATTCTCAGAGTTGACCTTGCTGCCCTGCGTGCAGGTTCAAGAAGAACCTCGCCCATGTGCTGCCAGACTGCGTGCAGAAAGTTCCTCCTTATTCGACACCCCCCTCATCAGGTGAAGTAGCAGACGCGCCACAACAGCCGCAGACAAGCCACAAAAACAACAACAACAACAACAACAACAACAGGCACGCCGCAACAACAGCAGACGATGCACAACAGCAGCAGCAGCAGCAGCAGCAGCAGCAGCAGCAGCAGGAGCAGCGGCAACGTGAGGGGCAGCAAGGGACAGAGATGCATGAGTCAACGAAGCAAGGAGGAGAGCAGAGTGCTGATCAGGATCAGGATGAGCAGCAGCAGCAGCAGCAGCATACAGAGCAGCAACCGCAAGTGCAGCAGCAGCAGCAGTCACTGCTAGATGGGAAATGCCAAGAGCCTCCCGCTTGGGTTGAATTGGTCAACATCTTGCAAGCAGGTTGGTTTTACTCAGAAACGAACATTCATTATGGCCACATACTCGTGCCTGCAAGGTACTTGGAGTCGCTGGAATAGATGTGCTTATTGTCGCCATGCCTTGGAGGTCTTTTTAGGACAGAATCATTGAGGTCATTGCACTCCCCTGTGCCGCGTCAACAATCAGGGACACTGATTGCCCTTGAAATACAATTTGTATGTTGTTTTTTCCCATGGCTTTGCCCCTCTCTGCGTTGTTAAAAGGAAGCACTTATCTAGCACGCACGTTGTGGCCAGAGAGCGAAATTACGGTAGGCAGAGATTGTTTATGCATTTGTCTACCCCTCGTGCATTTGTTTACCCCTCGTGCATTTGTCTACCCCTCGTGCAATGCAATTGGCTTGTATACAATTGACTCGTATGCAGGTTTTTGTGGTATCACGCACATGTATACAATTATAAACCACGCACATACACACACATGCACATGCATGCATGCACGTGCGTGAGTGCACATGCACGTACACACCCACTGTAATACTTACGTGTACATACACACCACAACAACAACAACACAGGTTTGCAGGAGCTCAAATTGCAGCGTGTGCCCCGTATCCTCATCAAGTGCATTTTTAAGCAGGTAGGTACAGAAGGGCCGGGTAAGGTTTTAATTTGCACATGCGTGAGTATGTGTGTTCATGTACGTGTGTGTGTGTGTGCATGTGTGTGCATGTGTGTGTGTGTGTGTGAGTGCGTGGGTATGTTGATGAAAAAAGAGGAAGGAAGTAAGTGCGGATGTGCGCAGTGAGTGTGAGTAGGACAGTACGGATTGACACCCTTGTCAAGCATTGTTGCCCAAGTTGGGCCAGAGCAATGGCAGAGTAGTAGTAGTATCCGTACATAGGATTGGCCAGAACCATACACATCCATTCAGTGTTTAAACGGTAGCTTAGCAGGGAAATATCTGTATTCTTTATCGTACACTTATGCGGTATACGTGTACATTTGCACAGCATACAGACCACTTTTGGCAGGAATATCAATGTACAGGCTACATACGTTGTGCGTAAACGGTGCTAGTGAACCCTACACATACTAGCTCTAGCATACCTACCCTACAAGTAGGGATGTGTTAAACGGTCATTTGAGACGTTCAATACGGCAAAATACGCGTTAAATACGAAACGGCGTATTATACAACTACGCCGTATGACACTTCCCTGCCTTCAAGCATGCATCGTCTGTGGGCTTACAGGGCTGACAAACATTGTATGTATGAGTAGGCCTTTTAGGATATGGCAGCAGGTTGTGAATGTTGGAAAGGTCAGTGCTCTGCCCACTCTGGTGTTCTTCAAGGTGTAGAATAAAAGGGGTGAGGAAGCAACATATGCAGGTGCACTCAGGTACATACGCATTTACACATGCACCCACACACATGCAGTCACATGCATGCACCCACACACATGCACCCACACATGTATGAATCCTCCCACATGCACGCACACATGAAGTCACTCACACGCACGTAGCGGATGTGTCCTTTCCTTGCACAAAGGCCTGAGGTGCCATCATGCATCTTGACATCTTGACGCTAACTGGGCAGAGTGGGCGTTTTTTAATATGCCCTCTGCACGAGGAAAGGAAGTTACAGTCCTACCGTCTGACTGTCCTTGATGCACATACATACACACACGCACACACACACACACGCACGCACACACACATATGTTCACATACACACAACACACTTGATTTCACACTCAGGTGCTTGCCTTCATAAACGCGCAACTGAGCAATCAGCTGCTTCTCAGGCCAGAGTGCTGCTCTGCCAGCAATGCTCAGTACTTGCTGGCCGGGCTCAGGCTGCTAGATGAGTGGATCTTGGCGGGTACGTGTGTGTATGTGTATGTGTGTGTGTGAGTGTGTGTGAGTGTGTGTGCAAAATACGGTTAGTCATAGAGATACGGTGTTGGTACCTGGTTTTATGTTGTGTTTGCTGTGCTGTGATTCCTAGAGGAAGACCGTGAGTATAATCTAGCAATGCATTCATCTTTCTTGAGCTCTTCTTATACAAATTTTGTACTAGCTATACCAGACAGGAGCACCGATAGCAATCTCACATGCACGCACACACACTTACACACATACACACATACACGTGCATACATAAGAACTCGCACATATACACATAATATGCACACGCAACCAGGAGCACCAGGCTCTATTCATCCCTTTCGGGTACCAACTTCTCGGGACACAGACTCAGCGATGCTCAAGCCCTTGTACCCTGAAATGCGTCACACTCGTCAGGTGGGTACTGTAAAGAATGACCCGTCAAGATTGTAATTAAAAGCTGCCTCATTTGCTACATTACTTCTTGAAAATGGCTGGCGATCATCATTGTTCAAACCTGGAGTTATTGTCACAAGTTCATGGAATGCACCTGACTTGTGCACTGCTGCTAGCAGCACATTAGCATCTGCAAAGTGCCTGACTCTTTTAAATACAATCGCGCCTCAAGACTGGATCCGGTCTGGTGACTTTAGTAACGGTGTGTTGTTGCACCTGTGAAGAGGTAATCACCTTTTGCTTGACGCTGCTGCTGGGCTTTTGCCTCAACACTGAATCCCAGGCTGTTGACTATGATTCAATGTAATGCAGTACAAGAGAAGTAAACGTGAGGTCAAAACACTTGCACTTATTTGAAGTGCTTGGGCTTCTTGCCTCAACACTGAATCCCAGGCGGCTGACTATGATATGATGTATTGCCGTATAAGAAAAGTAAACATGAGGGGTAGCTGCCCTGAAAGCCTAGTGGCCCGTGGTCAGGCCAGACTCTTCGGGGTCGCGGGTTCGAATCCGCCTGGTAGCGTGAGTACTTTGCTGTCCGACAGCTCCGTCTCCGTTTCCTTAATCCATGCTTGTGGTGGTATCACCACTTGCGTATAATTTTTGTTAAAGGTGTGGCCTCATTGCTCTGTGCAGGTGGCATCTCATGCGTGTAGGGTCGTCCAGAATATGCATATATATGACGTACATGTGGCATCCTTGGCAGGAGTTTTGTAGTGTTCGGTCATTTGCAGCGTGCTAAATATACGATTCCGGCCAACCTACTCACGCGTAGGGTTGGCCAGAACTTTGCATGCACACCGTATATTTGGTGATTCCTTTGCCAAAAACACCTTAAATTCACCGTGTATGACCGTATATTTGGTAACTTGTTTGCCAAAAACATCTTACATACACCGTGTATGACCGTATATTTGGTGATTGCCAAAAACAACTTACATACACCGTAATTCGTGGCTCTGGCCGACCTATTCATGCGCAATCAAACCCACCACACCTGATATTGATTGAGGCTTCACATGGGGCTCTAGCTGCTCTAAGCACCAGCATCGAGTCTGGCCTTTCTTTGATGCTGGTGTGTGTGCCAACGTTGCTGAACAAATGATTCCGACACCGACTGTCAACGCTGGTGTGTGTGTGTGTGTGTTTGTGTGTGTGTGTCAGCGTTGCTGGACAATGATGATTCTGACACCGACTGTCAACGCTGGTGTGTGTGTGTGTGCGTGTGTGTGTGTCAGCGTTGCTGGACAATGATGATCCCGACACCGACTGTCAACGCTGGTGTGTGTCAGCGTTGCTGGACGAATGTTGTTGACATCGACTGTCAACGCTGGTGTGTGTGTGTGTTTGTGTCAGCGTGCTACTGTGTCAGTGTGCTACTGTGTCAGCGTGCTACTGTGTCAGCGTGCTACTGTGTCAGCGTGCTCCTGTGTCAGTGTGCTATTGTGTCAGCGTGCTCCTGTGTCAGCGTGCTCCTGTGTCAGTGTGCTACTGTGTCAGCGTGCTCCTGTGTCAGTGTGCTACTGTGTCAGCGTGCTACTGTGTCAGCGTGCTACTGTGTCAGCGTGCTACTGTGTCAGTGTGCTACTGTGTCAGCGTGCTACTGTGTCAGCCTGCTCCTGTGCTTTCTCTGTGCAGGTGGCATCTCAAGAGCAATCAGCCCTGGTGTCAGGTTCGGACCAGGGGGCTTGGAACACACACCAGGGGTTCTCTGCAACTGACGACCCTGAGATCTGGACAGAAATCGTGGGAGGTGCAGCGCACACAACTGTGGTTCTGGCACACAAGGCTGCCTATCAGCAGTGCAGTGAAAGGAGGGGGGCATGTGAGGGACCGTCGAATGATGCGGCACTTCAGTGTCAGGATGGGGCTGGCCGTGGAAGAAGGAGCCAGGTGCGCAAATAAATTAAACAGTGGCTGTGCGCAATCAGATGAACAGCAGCTGTGCGCAATCAGAATAAACAGCGGCTGTGCGCATGCAGTGTGTAGAGAGGCAAACAGCGGCCACCAACTCAGGCATTTGCCTCTGAAATTGGAGTTGATGAGGAACGAGCACAGGCAGTGCTTTTAAAGGCAGCATTGCCTCAACCCTTTTTTTGCTTAGCATCGATGTCGATTTAATGGCAGAAGGTGAAGTGGGTAAGAGAAGCACTCAGCTTACCACTCAAGTTGAGCACCGTGGCTGGATGCATCTGTGCAATATCTTGAGATCCTGGGCGAGCACTACTACTTCCTTTACAATTGCAGCTTATCCTTGTGCAGCTCATCATTGTGCAGCTGCAGCTTATCATTGTGCAGCTTATCATTGTGCAGCTGCAATTGCAGCTTATCATTGCAGCACGATCCTGGGCGAGCACTCCTACTTTCTGTGCAATTGCAGCTTATCATCGTGGCGAGCCTCTTGGAGAACGCTGTGAACTTGGCGGGGCTTTCTAGGACTTGTGAGGTGCGTCATGGTGGGGCTTTCTAGGACTTGTGAGGTGCGTCGTGGTGGGGCTTTCTAGGACATGTGAGGTGCGTCGTGGCGGGGCTTTCTAGGTCTTGTGAGGTACGTCGTGGTGGGGCTTGAGTCATTGTAGCTAGCATGTTTTTTGTGCTGATAGCAGAGTGAGGCAAGCCTCGGAGAGCCTCCTGGAAACGGATGGCGTTGGCAAGGCACACAGTGAAACTGCATCCCCGATCGAGAAAGTTGAGTAGGGTTGGCCAAAACCGTATATATTCACCGTATATAACCGTATATTTGGTGATTTCCCTGCCAACAATACCGTATATGCACTGTATATACATAATTCTGGCCATATATATACACCGTATATATATGGTTCTGGCCAGCCCTAAAACTGATCCACCTTGGCACCGAAAACACAAGTGAGCAAGTGAGTCAGCACGAGCAGTATTAGAACCCCAAGCATCGATGGATTAAACAGAGACACTACTGCTTAAACAGAGACGCTACTGCCAGGCAGCAAAGGTTTTACGCTACGAGGAGCTTGGACCTGTAATCTCTACATGTCTGGCCTGACCACCCCTACAAGTCCGTAACCCCTACAAGCTAGGAACTGTAACTAAGCTGTACCCCCTACAAGTCTGGCTTGATAACCGTAACCCCTACAAGTCTGGCCTGACCACGTGGCACTCAGTGTTTAGGGCAGCAACCTTGATAAATTGTGTTGCGCTTGTTGTGCATTGCAAGAGAGGACTTTGTGCTGTCGGGCAAGCTCGCGTGTGCAGCATATCAATATCTGTGCATTGTTATGGTATGGTATGGTGTGCGCGTGCAGCATATCAAGATTTGTGTGTGGTTATGGTATACCATGGTATGGTGTGGTCACAATGGTCACAGTGAGGGGGCGACCTGGTTATGGTATGGTATGGTATGGTATGGTATGGTATGGTATGGTATGGTATGGTGTGTGCGTGCAGCATATCAAGATTAGTGTATGGTTATGGTATGGTATACCATGGTGTGGTATGGTCCAGGGAACTTCAGGGGGTTTGAAAAACCTTCGGTTCGCCCTCAGATAAAATTTTCTTTTGTGCGGGTCGCCCTCAGCTGGTTTTCTAAAAAGTGAAGAAATGTGCGGCTGCGCCGCACATTACTTCA
>Ga0307974_1003879_pt1 | contig 10720 bp, 10 predicted proteins | sample OrgLakmetagen784_FD_201812 | JGI IMG/M metagenome (GOLD analysis project Ga0307974, IMG submission 201812) | Saline water microbial communities from Organic Lake, Antarctica - #784 | ecosystem: Environmental > Aquatic > Non-marine Saline and Alkaline > Saline | place: Antarctica: Organic Lake... | reverse complement strand
GCGTGTGCGTGTGTGAGCGTGTGTGTATGTGAGTGTTTGTTTGTAGGTATGTGCGTGTGCGCGTGTGTGCACGTGTGTGCGCGTGTGTGTGCATGTGTGTGTGTGTGTGTGTGTGTGTGTGTGTGTGTGTGTGTGTGTGTGTGTGTGTGTGTGTTATAACGCCGTGGTCGGTTTCAAACGGGCATACTATTTCCCATTGCCGCACCATAGATGACATCCAGTTCCTGTGCTCGTTTACTGCGCCACTTCTGCGATTCTACATACGAAGTATAGTCCAATGTACTCGCGGACACCAGGAAGGCCGAATTACTAGAGGTTACATTGCCCATCCTTCTATTATCATTTTGTACGAACACATAGGTCGAGCTCTGTTTTAACCCGGTCGTCGTCACTATTTTCATAACATGATGTATTTAAGTTAAGTAGAAACATTTCATTTGTTGCTTGGCCTGCTCGGAAGGGAGAAGGGAACCGCCGCAGGTGTGTAGTATTAAATGCCTTCTCGTATCCAGTTTCGTATCAAGTACTGTTAATTTATTAGAACAGATAGAAAAATAACATGGTTTTTAAACTTGACCACGACTAGAATGATCCAGCTCCGCCAGCCGGTCAGCAGCGTTAGGATTCCCCCTTGAAGAATAAAGAGAAGAAACTACTTAGGCACGGTCGTCAAGGAAAGACAATTTAGAACCGAGCCGGAGTACTGTACTGTACTGTAAAACTAGTTTCCTCACCACAAAGAAAGAGAAAATGTTAATGAGGATCAGGACGCTTGGTCTGAAACCACCCGCCCTGAGTTCACAATGTTTCTTACGATGAGAACAGTGTTAGCTATTTCCGGTTAGATTTGTCTCCAAACCAGTTGCGCACTTACCAGTACTGTTATCGACTCTTGTCAAGAGCCGGTCTCAGGTCAAGCTTGCAACCCTCCTGATCCCCATTGATCTTTTTATTTTTTTCGTGGTGAAGGAGTTTTACGGTACTTGATTGCGTCATCTGTTTTCTATTTGCCATGATGTAATACACTATCTGCGTTCGTTTTCTTACTCGATTTTTTTTCCGGTACCTGGTACCAAATTGGCTCCTTTTTCTTGATTAATTTTGGGAGCGGTTTTCTCTGCCTGCGTTATTTTTTCTTTTTTCCCTCCGCACGAATATTGGTCTCAATCCACTGTCGAGTTTTTCTGAGGATGCTTAATCCCAAGTATCACTTTGCGGAAAGTGGTCTAAAATAAAGGCCTCTTTCAAGTGGCTGCTGGACTGCAGACAATACAAACTGGCCACTATGTGTGACAATTTGCCATTTTTTTTCTAGTGAGCAAAGAAAAACCATCAGCCTTGATTAAGAGAGGATCTTGTTTACTGCCCTGGAAAAATAAAAAGAAGAAAAATAAACTAGTCAGTGGAAAACGCTCCCCGCATTAATTGGAAAAGGAAGCCACTTTGGTACCAGGTGTAAAACCCTTCAACCAAAGGAACAAGATAACGGTCAATAGGGATCAGGAGGGATGCATGCTTGACCTGAAACCAGCTCCTGATGGGAGTCGATCAAAGTGCTGGAAAGGGCACGTCTGGTAAGGACAAGTTTGGCAGCGTAATTGACAGATGTACATGAAGCTTAAAAGCAAGTTTCTTAACTCTGTGAGAATCAAGATCCAGCTCCTTAAAAGGCTCCAGCATGTGATTGTTGTAGATGGTGCCACCCACTCCCAAAAGGATGGTGTGGAGAGTAATGGAGGCTCCTTGAAGGGTGGAGCAGAGGCCTTCATGCTGTTCCTGTGCGGCGCTCAGCTGGTTCTGCGGTCAAGCGTCTTCACAGTACTTGATCTCGACGAGTTGGATGTCGCGCCGAGTTTTGTTGAGGTCTTTAGGTCGATGCTGTCTGGGGTTGGTGGCTCTGCTGGTGGCTGGCAGTCTGCTGGGGTGTTCCCAGTCTCCCTCAGTTGCCCCCTGCCACTCCGAAGAACCCACCCCCCTGCAGTAGTTTCTTGTTTTTGTGTTTTTGCAGCGATGGGAGTAACCAGCACAATATCTGGGCGGCTGGAGGTAAATCTGTCTCTATCTGGGAAGCGGGGTGGAAAGAGCCATTTGTGAAGAATTCTACGTTCAGCTGTTTCAGGAATCTGGAGATTTTGCATAGTCATCTGTTCGTTGCTGCCTATATCTTTGGAGACAATGCATGATCCTAAGGAGCCTGTTTTGCTGATAGCTGATAGCTTTAAGAATCGTGCAGCATGCTAAGTTGTGTCTTTTGGTGATCATGTTCCTTATTTGCGTGTGTTGGCACTCAGAAAGGATGTGCAGGGCACTGTCTAATTGTGGGCAGAGGGGGCAAGTTTGACTTGTTGAGAGTTTGAACAATACCGCATGTTTTTGAGTGTATAGGGTGCCTGTTCTGTATTTCATAATGATACATTTGGTCTTAAAGGGAACATCGGATGATGTTAGGTAAGCATTGCTAATGGCTCCATTGGCAGTGCCGTCCTTTATGAGGGTCTGGTAGTACGCATGGTAGTTTGATTCAGTTTTGGCATTTCCCAGTTTATGGAGAAAATGCATGTGTGCTCGAAGGGCGTCACAGTGGTTTGGTAGGTACCCAAGCTTTGGGGGAGGAGAATGGGCCATGTCTGTTGTTTGGGTATGATTATGAGTTTGTGTTTGGTTTTCTATGTCTTCTTTTGCAAGCCAATGGATGTTGTAGAGGGGATTCCCTCAGGGCCTGCTGTTCTGATGGAGGTGTCTGCAAAGTCGGAGTCGGTGGTGGCTGACTTTTTAGCAAGGTCGTCGGCATGCTCATTACCGATAATACCGGCATGGGACTTTACTATGAAGAAGTGGATAGGCGACGGTGATTGGCGGATTACTTTAGCAATGGATTGAAGGACATATCCTTGGATGTGGTGGCGATGGAGATTTGGGTGTGAGAGCTTCTTTTTAATTTGGTGCAGTGCTGTAAGGTTGTCTGTGGCTATATGTGAGTAACTGTGTATGACTGCAGCTGCTATATCTGCTAGCTGTGCACGTGAGATGGTGTTGGTTATACCTATGCCTTTTGGGTTTACATAGTGGGAAACGTCTGATCCAGTATCTTGCCCTACTTCATTCTTTTGGAGGCTGCCATCAGTGTAGGTCCAATCCCTCCAATCTTTTACCTTACGGGTTAAGTTTTGGCGGGAGCTGTTTTGGGGTGCTTCGTCAATACTACGATAATTATGAAGTTGGTCAGTGCTAATCAGGGCACTTGTTTTATCTGGGCCTTCTGAGGCTTGAGGGTGGTCATTGGGTAGCTTGTTAAACTTGTTGTCCTGAGTATTGTCCGGAACTTAAGGCTGTTTGGTAGGGATGGTTATGTATGTTTTAAAATTCCCACTTTGCCTCAGGGATCTCTTTGGCAAGTTCTTTAAGCCAGTCTTTGTAGTGAGCATTGAGGCAGACCCTGCCCTTAGTGTTCCATATGGCAATGATCTGCAATTCCAAAAATTGTTTGGAAAGTGGTATTTGTATGTTGTTTTAGAAGGGCACTTTCGCATATTGGAGTTGGTCTAATGTGATGGTGCCCATGAATTTACATACGCGTGGGTATTTGCGGCAGAGTGATGCATAGGGACTTGTGGTCATTTTTTATTCCAGGAAGGGAGGAGCATGAATGTGGCTGTTTCCTCTTTGCTGACAGCAGCAGAGTAGATGGCGTGTCTGTTGCTGAGAGCATGGTGTTTTCATGATAATGGGATGGCAGGTGAGAACCATAAAATCGGGAGGAGAAGGCATTGGTGTTTGCCCCAAACACTTTGTCCCTTGGGTGCTCACTCCTGTAATGGGGGAATTTGGGGTCATGGTCAAGGGGGGATGCCAATTTCTTTTGAGTGACCAGGGCCAACTCTTGAAAGGCGGCGGTGATGTGGGAGGGGAGTATGCGTGCGAAAGAGTCTTTGGTTTTTTTGTTCGTATGTTTAGAGGCAGAGGTGTCTTTACGTGCAATGAGGCCTACAAGTTCTGATGCAAAGCTAATGGGAGGAGGTTGGACGTGATCGTGTAGACCGCTGCATTTTGCCATGTCAAAGGCCTTTTGTAGTATGTTAAGGCGCTCGGGAGTAAGCATACCTTCACACTTTCCGTCGACATTGTAATTACAGGATACTGTGTCAGTGTACACTCCAAGAAGCATAGTGTCATCTGGGGAGGATAAAGTACACTTTTCTTGATACTCCATGAAATCAATGGATGTGATCCAGTACTGACAATGCCCTGTGGCCGTAATGTCAGCCTGTGGGTTGGTGGGTTGGATGTCAACGCTAACTTTGCTCCGAAGATCGACATTGTAGGGCTGGTACTCGTTGCCCTCTTGGATGGCAGAGAACCCTTAATTTCCGAAAATCATTTAGGTGCAATCTGGTGCAGGCTGAGATAAGTTTGGTGCGGTGATTTGCTCTTCAGATTTATTGTAACTCTGCTTGAAGCATTCACACATGTCTTGTAGTTCTTCTGGCTCCCAGGTTGGGTTCCATGAGACTTCCACAATCTCTCTTTTCTGAAAGTGGATACGGATTTCCTTTTCATTTTGGTTCAGATTGATACAGGCAGGGCAGGCCCATGAATCATTGGCATCAGTAGCTTCCCTTTCAGTGGTGTTGAAGCAGCTTGTTTTAAGTAAGCATTGCCAGTGGTAGGTACGGTCGCAGACGTCACAGATGTAAATGTCTTTAAAAGGTGGGGAGAGGTCTGGAGATTGAAGTCCTAGATGGTAGGAGCAAGTTTCACAACTTGCGCACTTATTTTAGCTCCGGGCAATAGTCTTACTGGATTTGGGCACTAGTCCAGCTGGTCTAAAGAGGGCCAGGGCCCATCTTTCAATATTCATAGGGGCATTATAGTAAGTGTGGTATTGTTTCTGTCTTTGGGGTGTATCATCTCTGTCTCTTTTCTTGGGGGTGAAGAACCTCATATTATCTATGTGCAGGATGTCAATATCATCATAGTAGAGAGTGTTGATGGCCTCTGTGGGTGTCATTGAAAAATACATTTTTCTTGTACGTCTTGAGTTCTTGTTGAATATGCATGGTGCGCAGGGGGGTCAGGTTTAGGCTAGGAAGGTTATGGGGTATATCGAGGACTTCACATCTTCTTTTCCTTTGGGGTCTGCGCTGTGATGATGGTGCTGGGTGGTCTGCAATCTCAAAGGTTGGGTTGTAGTGTACCTGGTAAGTTATTGGGTTGATGATATTGATTTGCTGGGTGGGAGGAGTGATAATTTGTGTGAACGCTTGTGTTGCTTGATGGTTGTGGCTAGTGATTTGCGAGCGTGTGGTGCGTTTGTTTGGCTGACTGTTTATAAGTTGTTTGGTAGGCTGAATTACTATTTGTGAGTTAATTGCAGCAAAGTCTAGGATTTGAGTCAGGGGCGTATGTTGCTGACTTTCTGTTTGGCTGTGTGTCCTCTTTCTGGTACCGGGGAGGGTATCTTGTGTATGCCGCACACGCTTTGCTTGTTGGTCTTGGGAGAGAGCGGCCAGTTGGTTAGTGGGTGCAGGGTCAGAGAGGCAAGTAATAGCTGTAGTTTGTGGCAGTGGTATTGGAGATGTGCTTATATAGTTGTGGTTCCTTTTTATTTGGTTGGATACCCTTTGTGAGTAGCGCTGTGAGCGCTGGGTTGCCGTTCTACCAGAGTGCCCTTTCCAGCACTGCTATCATCTCTCATCAGGAGCCACTTTCAAGCCAAGCCTGCAACCCTCTTGATCCCCATTGCTTTTTCTTTCCTTTTCGTGGTGGAGGAGCTTTACGGTACTCGGTACCAAAGTGGCTCCTTTTTCTTGATCAATGTGGGGAGTGGATTCCACTGCCTGCGTAGTTTTTTTCTGTTTCTTTTCACCACAAATCAAAATAATCAGATAAGTGACAAGTAATAAGCGATCTGGCTGTGGTTTAACATCTCAAAAGCGACACAAAGAGTTGTTCCCATGCAAGGGGTACTGCAGCACAATAAATCAAAGACAGTCAAAGCATCGAGTTCATCAAGTAAGGGAAAAGGAGTCAAATTAACAGTTGCGGGGGAAGTGTTTATGTGATCGTACTTGTGTACTCTTACTACCGAAGCTAGTCAGCAATCTCATGAACACCGGAAAGTTCAGTAAAGGGTACTCTCTTTTAAAACACAACCACGTGCGTGTGGTACAGCAAAGTCCTTCTGCATTTGCTTAAAAAATCATAACTGTATTCCCTATTCTTCTGCTCCGAAGGAAACACGATCAGTACGCAGGTCTGAAAATTACGTCTACAATTAAATTCCATCTGTAAGAGAGCCACTGGCGCCAGTCCAACACCACACATATTTACACCACAAAAAGCCAAAAGTATGAAATTAACAAAGCTTTGCAAGGCCGTCCTTATCAAGGATGATTAGACGTCTCACTTCACACCCACAGTGCGCTGTAAGGACTTCTCTGCTGCATGTTGCTGTCAGCCTAAACTAACTAGTTATGGCTCCTAAGCGTGACCTTCATGCGGACGCCATGTTTTGGAGCCTGTGTGAGGCCCACAGACACCTAAGAGGGAGGAGCCATGCATATAAAATAAGTTATTTGTCATGGTCAAAGAGTACTGCAAAGAGTACTAACATAAGTGTTCTTTGTCACGGTCAAAGAGTACTGCAAAGAGTATTGACATATGTGTTTGTCACGGACAAAGAGTACTGCAAAGAGTACTGGCTGGTGCTGCAATACAGGTGTACAGAAATTAGTTCTTTGTCATGGAGGTCAACAAGAGCTGGCACTGCAATGAGGTTGCAAGCACTTATGAACACGAAAGGACAGCCATGAGACTGTGAGGCTGCGCATGACAGCTCATACTCAGCACTTATAAACACGAGAGGACAGCTGTAAAGCAATGAGGTTGCGAGCACTTATACACACGAGAGGACAGCCATAGAGCTGCGAAGCTGCGCATGAGAGCTCATAAGCAACAATTTGAGCATTGAGTTTGGTATGGCAGTACATTTATGCAGAAGGGAACCCTCAGGCCCAAGGGGGGTATGCTCTTTTAAGTATAAATGGTCTAAGGATTCGAGCACCGTGACAGGCACTTTTCAAGCTCAACATTGATACAGGAAGCTCAACCGTGATGATGCAGGAAGCAGATGATGATACAGGAAGCTCAACTGTGATGATGCAGGAAGCAGGTGATGATGCAGGAAGCAGGTGAAGATACAGGAAGGAGATGATGATACAGGAAGCAGATGATGATGCAGGAAGCAGATGAAGATACAGGAAGCTCAACTGTGATGATGCAGGAAGCAGGGGAAGATACAGGAAGCTCAACACTGATACAGCACTGATACAGCACTGATACAGCACTGATACAGGAAGCTCAACCGTGACAGGCACTTTTCAAGCTCAACACTGATACAGGAAGCTCAACCGTGATGATGCAGGAAGCAGGTGAAGATACAGGAAGCAGGTGATGATACAGGAAGCAGGTGATGATACAGCACTGATACAGCACTGATACAGCACTGATACAGGAAGCTCAACCGTGACAGGCACTTTTCAAGCTCAACACTGATACAGGAAGTTGGTCGAGCTTGAGAACTGCCAGTCATGGTGCCCATGGGTAACTTGCTGCGGCGTGCCCTACCCTTTGCTGCCAAACCCTCAACATTGATACAAGAAGTTGGTCGAGCTTGAAAACTGCCAGTCAAGGTGCCCATGGGTAATTTGCTGCGGCGTGCCCATGGGTAATTTGCTGCGGTGTGCCCATGTGTAATTTGCTGCGGCATGCCCATGGGTAACTTTCTGCAGCGTGCCCTACCCTTTGCTGCCAAACAAACCCTCATGAAGTGACACCTCCTGCAATACGTCCTGCAATACATCTTGTGGCATTTGGTGGCTTACTTAGGTAGGCATCAAAATGAATACGTCTGCCAAATCTTTGTAACGCGACACCTCCTGCGATACGTCCTGCAATACATCTTGTGTAGGTTTGGTCAGAACCGTATATATATACACCGTATATGACCGTATGTATGGTGATTTCCCTGCTAACAATACCGTATGTACACCGTATATATATGGTTCTGGCCAACCCTAATCTTGTGGCATTTGGTGGCTTACTTAGGTAGGCATCAAAGTGAATACATCTGCCAAATCTTTGTTACGCGACACCTCCTGCGATATGTCCGGCAATACACATGACATGACACCTACTGCAATACATCCGGCAATACACATAACGTGACACCTCCTGCAATACGTCCTGCAATACATCTTGTGGCATTTGGTGGCTTACTTAGGTAGGCATCAAAATGAATACATCTGCCAAACTTTGTAACACGACACCTACTGCAATGCATCGGGCAATACACATAACGTGACACCTACTGCAAAGCATCCTATGACACACATTAAGTGACACCTCCTGCAATGCATCTGGCAACACACATGACGTGGCACCTCCTGCACTGCATCCTGTGTGACACATGTCGTGACACCTCCTGCAATGCATCCGGCAATACACATAACACGACACCTACTGCAATGCATCCTGCAATACAACCTGCGGCATTTGGTGTTATAGGCATTAATATGAAGAACAATGTCATAGCAAATATAATCAAGTACAGATACCAAGGGTCGGTTAAACCCTAAACCCTAACCCTAAGATATGCAAATGCACAAGCCAATTCCCCATAGAAAGCACCATTGTAGGGTGCAGATATTTTCCTTTTGTGTTTAGTCCTGTCATTTTTTGAATGCAGGGCAGCTTAACTTGATCTGAGTACGTGCTCAGGTGGATTATAAACGATCAGTTAGAACATCAGCTTCACTTTGAAGCTGTATTGGTTCTAATCTGTTGGGCTGGCGTGTGGGTTGTCGTTGTCCCTTGGTGCCAAAAACAGCTTTGTTTTTGCTTTGCTCGGTGCCCCCCCTTTATGGTGCCCCCCCCGTTTTGCCTCTTAATCAATCAATGCCTCTCTCGAACAATCAATACCTGCATAGGGACTTGGCCTGGTTCCAATTCAAAGTGGAATTCATGGTATAGACGCGCCAGGGCGAGCTTGGCCTCAGCCAACGCGAACCTGCAAGAAAAGTGCACCAAATTATTGTTTTGGTGGGAAAGTGCACCAAATTGTTGTTTTGGTGGGAAGAAGGACTAAGAGCCTGAAACTACACATACACCAAATTGTCGTTTGGTGGGACCAATTTGTTGCTTTGGTGGGAAGAAGGACTAAGAGCCTGAAACTACACATACATACGCATTCACACAACAAAAATATGGATATGCACTTGCATTGCTTGGCCTCTACCACAGCGCAAGCCTGCAAGGAGCGCGTGTTGTGGTTCTGGTGAGGTGCGGAAAAAAGGACCAAGGGGAAAAATATAAAATTTTATTTGGGGTTTAAGAAAGTATGTGTATGCTTATATTGTTTTTGCAGCACCTAGCCCTATACAAAAATACGCATTCACACACGTATATGTATAATTGCATCGTTTGGCCTCACCTGTACACAATACATATAAACGCGCTCACAAACATATGTATATATAATTGCACTGTCTGGCTTCACCTGTACCCGATACACATTGTTTTGGCAGCACCTGAACCTACACGTAAACCGTAGATCCTCAATCACTTTGGAATTAAGTAATTATTTGGCAAACAATGTAAAGTTTTAATAGTTTTTGGATCCCTTTCCGAACGAATTCGAAGTGAAAAAATAAACAATTCCAGTGGTTTTAAGGTGATTTTTCAAGCGGTTTCCCAGCGTGACAGCGTACCCTCCTGGCCCTGTTCTTAAAGCCCCAGCCCCCAGCTGAGAGGCTGGCCTCTCAGCAAAGAGACCACAAGAAGCTGCGGAGGGAGAGGCAGCTCAGGAGCTGGCAAAGGAAGCAAGGGGCGAGGCCGTGGGGTGCCCATGCATGCAGCTCCGAGAACAAGCCTCCTCCTCTCACAGCCCCTTCAAACCCTTCCTCTGAGACACCCACCCAGAGTGAGTGTTGCTGGCAAGTGGGTAAGAGAGGCTTGCTTCTCTGATTGAGGGAAGCAAGAATGCAAGCAGTCACGCTGACAGTCTGCCTATGCAGCCAATGGGCAGTCGGCCCATCAGCCTGCACAGCAGCAGCAGAGGCCAACAGTGGGGCCTCTCGAATTCACAAACAATTCCTGACAAAACCCTCATGAAGTCCCTTCAAACTAAGAAAAACAGTGGCGCTGCGCTTGGGGTCTCAAGGAACTAGTCAGAGGCCTTGAGCATAGCCCAGTAACTAGCGATCCATTCATAAGCTGCGCTTGGGGTCTCTAGGAACTAGTCAGAGGCCTTGAGCATAGCCCAGTAACTAGCGATCCATTCTTAAGCTGCGCTTGGGGTCTCAAGGAACTAGTCAGAGGCCTTGAGCATAGCCCAGTAACTAGCGATCCATTCATAAGCTGCACTTGGGGTCTCTAGGAAATAGTCAAAGACCTTGAACATAGCCCAGATTATATATTGTGGCATACGCATTCACATACGCATGTACACATGTATATCATATTGTTTGGCCTCACCTGTACCCAATACACATCCGATTCTATACCGTGGTATACGCATTCACATACGCATGCATACATGTATATTGTAATGTTTGGCCTCACCTGTACCCAATACACATCCGACTGCCAAATCCAAATGGGACGTGATTTAGGTTAGGGCCGTCTTGCTTCTGCAGCCGCAAACAGGAACCAATGTGACACC
>Ga0307974_1003878_pt1 | contig 10721 bp, 9 predicted proteins | sample OrgLakmetagen784_FD_201812 | JGI IMG/M metagenome (GOLD analysis project Ga0307974, IMG submission 201812) | Saline water microbial communities from Organic Lake, Antarctica - #784 | ecosystem: Environmental > Aquatic > Non-marine Saline and Alkaline > Saline | place: Antarctica: Organic Lake... | reverse complement strand
GGCTTTGGTAGAGGGGGCAGGGGTGAGGGGGGAGATGGAGGCCGGTTTGGAGGGGGGGGGCGGGGGCGGTTTGGATCGTCTGGACGATTTGGGGATAGAGGGGAGGCGTCAAGCGGGCGAGGGGCCCCTGTGGCTCACCAGCGGCACAAGATGCAGGTGGACAACAATGCCCCAGGTGGGTGTGTTTGTTTGAGCTTGTGGGTTAAAAGGGAACCGTCATTCTCTTCAAAACATATTTGTGTGTATAAGTTTCAGTGCATGTGGGTGGGTGGGTGGGTGTTGGGAGGGGGGGAGGAAAAATGTGTGTGTGCTAATTAGAGGACCTTGCCTTTTGGCGTTGTGCTGTTTTCTGCACAGAAGCATGTATTACATCCAGAAGAGATGATGTGCATGGGGTGTGTTTGGGTTCCCGTCCTACAATTCAAGCCACATCCATGCTTTATGTCATGCAGTTAGCACCGCGTCCTTCATGCCAAGAGCTGTGGCTACTAAAGCAGCAGCGCCTGAGGGAAGCAGTCAGCCCAAATCAAACGATGATTTCAGGAAAATGTTGCTGAGTAAGAAGGAGTAAAAGCTTGTTTTTGTTCATTCAGCCAAGTTTGTATTTGTGAATTGAGACGCATGGTTGATATTTTATCGTGCCAAAACAGTCCTTGCTCCTCTTCTTCGGAACTTCTTCATTGAATGGTTACAGATACTAACTAATCTAAACTAAACTAAACTTTGTCATGCTAAATCAGTGGCATGGACAAATGGCTCATACGTGCAATCCATGCTTAAGCTGGTACCATGATTCGTCGTGACAACTTACAGATACAATGGGGCAACCAATTGGCCTGACAGATTGACTGGCTGCTGGAATCCAGCCAGTGGTCGTCTTGACCTGCAAAAAGAAGATCTACAAGGGTTTACAACTTAAAGGAGATTAGGCAGGCAAGACTGATAAACCGGCAGCCAATATTGACATGACTGGGTTTGCAGTGCAGGTATCAGCCAGCACACAACACAACTCCAAAAATCTCAGAAACATAGAAATTTAGTGTTGCTGCGGGGAATGATCACATCCTGCGGCTCCGATACCAGAGCAGCGTCTGAGTCAAGACTATTACAACACGGATATTGGAAATTTTATATTACCACGCTTGCATGAAAACATTGCCACGAAATTGGTTTCACCGAAACAGTTTGCGATCCCGGTTGGCAAGCAGAGGAGCAGCTCAAATTTCAAGGCCCATATTCAGATCTCCTTCGATGCTGCAGCCAATACCGGACGCAGCCAAGCAGGACTGCGTGGACCGGGAGGCTTTCAACACGACCAAGAAAGTGGCCGCCCTGCGTATTCCCAAGCAGCGATGCCAGGAGCTCATGAACAAGTTCAAGGGGTGTGTGCACGCGTGAGGGTGAACTGTGCGTTGATGGGAGTGTGTGCGTGCTTGCACGCGCGCATTCTTGAGTTACTCGTGCACTTTTGCACGCGTCTGTGCTGTGCGCGCATGTGCGTGTGTGCAACATGCATGCATGCTTTGTGACTTTCGTCTGTGTGGTGACCGCATGCGTGTGTGTGTGTGTGTGTGTGTGTGTGTGTGTGTGTGTGTGTGTGTGTGTGTGTGTGTGTGTGTGTGTGTGTGTGTGCACCACCACTAGCTATGTGAATTACCAGCTAGCTTTATGAAGTACCTAGGCAGGGATGTCTCATTCATTGTGCAGTTATGTGATCACAGTGATGGCAGCCCAGCTAGAATGGTTCACGGAAAACACGCCTTGAAATCTGCACCTCTCAGTGCACTCTCCTCTGGCTGATCTATTCATCACATGCATCTTGATCGCACAGATCAATTCATCACGCACACCTTTGTCTGCAGTTTCACGCTGTCTCAGCCTAAGCTGCGTTGCATTGTCGCGGACGGCACCAGACCAGACACCCGGCTCCTGCTGCTAAGCGACCAGGCAGAAATGCCGGAAGGTGTGGGGGTGTTGGTGTGAGTTTCAATTAGTGCACCGAGGTAATGTGTGAATATACTTGAAGAGTTACATTGCACCTCCATCCACAGGAACTGGCAAGCGCGTGTGCTTAGCCAAAAGCTCAAGCAGCATGTAGGAAGTGGGCACATTAAGTTTCAGTTAAATGATTGCAGGGTGTCGTTCATACGCCTCAAGTCTTTCTTAGCAAGAAATCATTTGCTCTTTTGATGTTTTGCCTGCTGAGGATGCAGGCCTGAGCGAAGAGTTGAAGGGCTTTGTGGCAGCTGAGGGCTTTGAGGTGGTGAAGGAGCACGGCATCCAGCTGGGCTACAACTACCTCTCAACAGACCAAGCACTAAAGGTGAGGACGAAGATGAGACTTGTCGGGGTGTGCTGCTGCCTCAAAACAAGTACGAGTTATATTTTATATTGTGTGGTGATGAAATGCATCGGTACGGTGATGAAATGCATCAGCGAGCATCAAGGAAGGACTGCAAACTAGTCATATGCCGCAGCAAGTACGTCTTGTCATACCCGGGGCTTGGCCAGTCAGCGTGTGTCAAGGAAAGACTTTCCAAATACGTGCTTATATCAGTCCGGGCGCCAACGCCTGCGTGTATATTTTTAAAAGTAGCGTGGTGCTTTGTTGCGCACGCGTGTCGGTTCTTCATGTGGATGGTCGTGAGAACACCCAATGGAAGTTTTTCCTGAAAGGGGGATGAGTGAAAATAAAGGCAAGCATACAGTCTTTCTCTTAAACAAATCGAGTGTCACCTAGGTCTGTTTGTCTAAGCATCACCTCAAACAGTAGGGCTGCAAAATGCAGTGAGGGTTGGAGGGTTGTTTGCGTGCCTGAGTAGTTGTGTTTTGCTTATGCACTTTATAACTGGGCTCATTGTTTGCTAGTTGTTGCGCTTGAACGCTGCCAGCATGGCCATGTTCAATTGTTTTGCTCAGTAGAATGCATTGAATTGCAGCAGATTTCCACTTTTCGCATTACAGTGATCTGACGCAAGCAGATGCTTCAGGCTAGGTAGTCAATCTGTAAGCTTGTACTGGAAAAGAAGGGGCCTGCATGCGCACACATGCATACACACATAGTCACAACATACATGTGCACACACACACTCACATACACACACACACACGTACACACATACTCGTGGACACACACACACACACGCACACACACACACACATTATTACACACACATACTCACACAGGCACTTTTGCCCCAAGGCGTGGATGCCCCCTCCTCCTTTGAGACCATTGGCCACATCATCCACCTGAACCTGCGCGACAACCAGCTTCCCTTCAAGTATCTGATCGGTCGGGTAAGTGAATGATGAGCTCATTCGGAGGATGTTTTCCTGAGCTTTTACTAGGAAATAAACACGCAGGCAGGCAAGAGATAATCACTCTCGTTAATGGTAGGCCCATGAATATTGAAAAGAGGCAGATGATGGTTAAAATCAGCACTCTCTTAAGCCCCCAAAAATCATGAGAGCTCTTGGACAGCTATTAATGTGTGATACACATGCTGCCCCTTTCTCCTCCACCCATGAAAGCAACAGTAGGCTCTCAAGCACTCGTTTCATTTGTATCCAAAATATGCACACAATTCACACGTCACACCCTCCCTCCCTCCCTCCAGGTATTGCTAGACAAGAACCCTCACATCAAAACCGTGGTCAACAAAGTAGGCAACATCGACAACACCTTCCGTGTGTTTGCCATGGAGCTTTTGGCAGGAGAGCCACGCACAGAGGCTGAAGTCGTGCAGCACGGTGCTCGCTTCAGGCTAGACATGGCACAGGTGTGTGTATGTGATTGGGTGTAAGCCTTTATGTGTGTCAATGTGAATGAATGTGTTTGCCATGGACTTCTGGCCAAAGAGCCACGCACAGAGGCCCACGTTGTGCAGCACGGTTCTCACTTAAGGTTAGACATGGCACAAGTGTGCAGAGTGTGTGACAAAGGCGTGCGTTCTTTGCGTGCGTTTGCTTTTTTGTTTCTGAGTGGCGGACATGTTTGCTTGTTTGCCGGACTTAAAGGCTGGATACAGCATACAAAAGAAAGGTGACTGTGATACTGCATTTATAAAAGCCCGACAATATAACGTCTTTGCTTACATTCCTGGGCTTGCACTCAAAAGCAGTGTAGCAAATGTGTAAGTTGAATAAAGCCAATGCCACAATGAAAAGAAAGTATGTGATGGTGTAGTGAAATGGTACAGTGAAGTGGTGTAGTGAAATGGTGTAGTGAAAAGAAAGAAAGTATGTGATGGTGTAGTGAAAAGAAAGTGTGCTTGGTGTAACGCTGGTGCGCACTAAACTTTGCAGGTGTGTGAGGATGCACACCTGGATTCAAAGTAAATGTGACAAAGAGCACATATGAGGATGAGTGCCAGAGTCTCAACAAAGCAAGATGAAGGCATGGTGAGCAAAGGATGCACACCTGGATTCAAAGTAAAAGTGACAAAGAGTACATATGAGGATGAGTGCCAGAGTCTCAACAAAGCAAGAAGAAGGCACGGTGAGCAACACGCTTGCGATTTGTGCAGGTATACTGGAACTCACGCCTGGAGGCAGAGCACTACCGCTTGGTGGAGCAGTACTTCAAGCCCCAAGAAGTCATCGCTGACATCATGGCAGGCGTGGGCCCTTTTGCTATACCAGCTGCACTGCAAGGATGCACGGTGCGTTGCTTATGTGTGTGTATGGGTGTGGTTAGGGGGGGGAAGGGAAGGGAAGGGAAGGGAAGGGGGGGGGCTTAGCAGGGGGGGCAAAGCAAGGGGGGTAATTGTATGTCTATGTGTAGTTGTTTGCAACTAATACACATGCACATATAGGTGCTTGAGAGGGTGACTTCGTGCACGAGATAAACAAATGATAGGCCACTTAAAAATGCAATTGTACTTGTTGTAGGGTTGCACAATGAACTACGCAGATTGCAAGCAAATGTGTTGGTAGGCCAATCCCCTTTGCCTCAAAGGCGCTCCAAAGTCCTTTTACACAAAATGTACTCTTATGTACATGCGTGAATGTACAGCAAACTTGTATGTGTATGACACAACATATCAACATCGACATTGATGTGTATGACACAACAAATCAACATTAACTTGATAACTTGTATGTATAAGACACAACATGTACTTGAGCACTTTTTATCCTGCCATCACGAGAAGCATGTATGCGTACAAGCTCAGGATTGCAGAAAAAATACATTCCCCGTCTATGAGAAAAGAAAAAGGAATACTTCATCACAGCAAGCCCACGCACACAGCTTTTTGGGCGGGGTGAAACACACCTATATAGTATGAGATGCCCAAACCTCTTCTCTCAGGTGTACGCCAACGACCTCAACCCCAGCAGTACCCACTACCTGCGTATCAATGCCCGCTTAAATCGTGTGACCGGTGCAGTGCACCCTTTCACTCTGGACGGACGTGCCTTTGTGCGCCTCTTGTGCGCCACCCCAGGGTACAGGTCAGTGGGGGGATATTACAAGGACACGATGACTGCTCCCTGTCCATGCTAACTATAAAAGATTCAAACTTCACAGAACCTGAAACCAAAGTATAAGATGCAAGCTGTGATATGCACCAACATTTCAACATGTCGCAGTTGGTGCCTCTCCAGGGTACCCCAGGTCAGTGTGGTGTTCACAAGGATATGATGAGTACTTCCTGTGGGTACCAGGGTACACGCTTACTATCCCAAAATCAGATCCTTAAACAAGGTTACAAGGTTTACAAGCAAAGGTCTTCAGTCAAAGCGTGCGACTGCTAGCCTGTTGTAAATCCTGAAACCCCTTGAAACCCAAGCCCTTGCCTATAGCTGTAGGCATAGCTGACCTGTGTGCTGCGCTGCAGCAAGTCCTGTGACAAGACCTGTACCTAGACCTGTATGCTGTGCTGCAGCAAGACCTATGACAAGACCTGACAAAACCGGTGTGCTGCAGCATGACCTGTGACAAGACCTGTACCTAGACCTGTATGCTGCGCTGCAGCACCTCTGTGACAAGACCTATGATTAGACCTGTGACAAGAACTGTGTGCTGCGCTGCAGCTGTACATATGGCCTCACAGGTCACTCGTGCTGCGCTGATCCTCCCCCTTGCCTTTGATCTATTGTAGCAACCTCTTCAGGTCCAACAAAGTACGCTTACACACCTAAAAATACGGATGCACCAACTCAAGCACGTGCGCCCTCTTCCTGTATACACGTGCCTCTCACCGCTCTTGCCTAGGGTTGGCCAGAACCGTAATTATACACCATACATGAACGTATATTTGGTGAATTCCCTGCCTAACATACTCTATACCTAAATAGAGTATTTTAGGCAGGGAATTCACCAAGGGTATATATATTTCTGGTCAGCCCTACTCTTGCTGTTTCCTCCACATTCTCAACAACCATGCTCCTGTGCCTGCAAGCTGCGCAGCTTCTCTCAGACCCTCTTGCCTAATATGCTGAGCACGCAGTGTGCCCACCACAAGTACAGCACAGCAGCCAAAGCTTGAGGCAGAGTCTCTACAGCAGCAACAGCCGCAACTAGAACCTCCACAGCAGCAGCAGGGGAACGGGAGCCACCACAAGATTGAAGCAAACGCTTCCTCTCACGCTTCCCATGCCATACCACAAGGAGCGCCGCAAGGAGCAGGGGATGCAGGCGCGTGTTTGGGGATCTTAGGGTTAGGCAACCTTTGCAAACCTTTTTGTGTTACGACATTGTATTATTGTATTGCTCTGTACGGGTGGACGTCTTCCTCTTCCGCTCCTTTTTCCTTAGAAGGCATTTTAGACAATGGGGACATGAGGACACACAAGGTCAGGGTGGGCCAAAACCATACATAACTTTGCGTTCACGGTGTATATATATTCGGAATTACTAGCAGAGATACGCCACGTAAACATATAAACAGTTAGTGTGTGATATAACATTTGTGAATCTAGCAGTCGCATGTTTTGACTGATGGCTTTACCTGTAAACTCTGTTATAACAATTGTGGCCACACAAGCCAACACTGTTTCAAGCGATCTTGCACAATTGTAGATAGCTCGTCCCCTGCCCTACTTCACACTTTGGGGGGCAGACCCGTTTGTGAGACACCAATCTTTGCTTCTTCTAAACAACTTGGCAAAGCAGCATGGCCCAACCATTCTCTACCAGGGTCCCTACTACTTGCCGAAGCTCTCTTACTATCTGGCACAAATGTCTGGCACAGAACTGCAAAAAGCATGCACAATGACATACTTCACAGAGAGATTTGTTTCAACTTTTAGCATTCTTCGGCACGCAAACAACATACACACCACACACACACACAAACACACACACACACACACATGTACATACACACACATACATACATACAGAGTACATGCTTCCCATGCACAACTCAAGGAGAAGGTCAGCGCCTAGCAATGCAGCAGTAGCAGCAAGCAGAGACCGCTAAATCTACACAAATACACACACGTGCACACTCAAACACACAGGCATACACACATATGCGCACACACACACGCACACACACACTTTCACACACACACATAAACACACGTGCAGGCTGTGCTTCATCAGAAAGAGGGGGGCAGGCAGGCACATCGGCTAGAAAAAAACAGGATTCTACATCTGCTGCTACGGAGCATCCTGCAATCCCAGAGGGATTTTGTCCACCGCCTGGAGGGCTAGTATTTCAGGTGTGTGGTTGTGTGTGTTTGTGTGTGATTGTGTGTGATTAGTATTTCAGATGTGTGATTGTGATCGTTCTCTCTGATGTAGGGAATAATCTGAGTGTTTTACTTATTTGCTTGCCATTCTTCCCTTAGGTTGGTGGCAAATCTGCGTTAGAGGTCCCTGCGTCAATGAACCTAGACCTTTTAAATGCGTACACGCAGTGTTGTGTTTTGAAGAGGTGTAAATGAAATATTTCCCCCAGGGTACTGCAGCTTTCACCACCCTTATTCTTCGCACTTAGCATATGCCCTTGAGAGACTGCTTGCATCTGCCATTGACTTTGGGGGTGCCTGAACCGGGCCTCAGACCCTGCCAGAAGCCAGGACAACATCAAATTGTTAGTTCTTAGAAGTTTGCGCTACTCCTGCTCCCTAATTATTGCACGCAGCACGCCATCATGAACCTGCCCGCATCTGCCATCGAGTTTGTGGATGCCTTTAACGGTGCCTTTGACCCTGCCGTATGGAAGGGCCGCCTCCCGTTGGTGCACCTGTACACATTCAAGACCCTGGTGCAGTCGGAAGCAGGTGACACACATTTCAGACCCTGTACACATTTAAGACTCTGTCGCAGTTGGAAGCAGGTGAGGTTTGCCGGAAACAGAACACTGCACATGTGGAAGGGGGAAGGGAATTTGGTGTGTGTGCGTTGTAAGCAGGTTCAAGGGACGTCTTTAAAACGCCACACAGGTAAGGACATGTAACGTGCATTGATCTGCGTGCTTAGAAAAAGGCTTTTCCCACCTCGATTGTACTTGGTATTTACACCTGTACAAAGAGGTTTGTTTTAAATAGTCAAAAGCTGGTAGGAAACACAAATACGCAGGCAGTGAAAAACCACTCCCCACATTAAGTGAGGAAAAGGCGCCATTTTGGTATTGGCTACCGTAGAACTCCACCAAACAAAAAAGAAATTAAATTAATGGGGATCAGGTAGGCAGGGAATGCTGAGCACACGTAGTCTGAAATAGATGAGAAGAATAGGACAGACTGGAGCATTATTCCTCGTACACACTTGAGCGGCTGCTTTGGCAGAAACAAGGGAGAGGAATGGCTAGACAGCTGTATCCGTGTCATCTATCAGCACGTGTTGTAGAAACTGTGTTGTATGACGCAGAAGGCTCTCTTACATAGGTCAAGGAACAGTGATGCTCTAGGTTCTTACTAAATTAGCTTTGCTCCTGATGCACCTACATACGCGCCAGGCTGATCAAAATCAGGTGAAGGAAGTAAAGCGTTCTTTGTAAAGGCAGCAAGAGGTGTCGCTCTTCAGCCTAGCTTGGGGTTCGGTTCTTCTCCTCAGACTAGAGCAGGCATGGTGGGAGCGGTGCAATGCTGAGGTAGTGCAAGCAGTGTTTGCTTAGTAGACCTTTCCGTAGGCTTGCACTGTGTTGGTGGAGCAGCACGGCGGGTTCAGTACTATAGGGCTGGCTATGTGACTCGTTAGTGAAATTGAGGCTGGCAATGGCCGGGACGAGTGGTCTGTTAGACCCTTAGCTTAGCTCTGCAATTCTGTGCCTGGCGCTCTTGCTTGTTTGAGCCTGGTCCTCCAGTCTCTTTGCGACTTTTTCCCCTTCTTTTATTACTCTGTTGGTCCTCTGACAGCTGACAGGGCCTTTTTGGTACTCTGCTGGTCCTACCTCTGAGCTGACAGGGCCTTTATTGTCTGCTGGTAAAGCAGTTGTACAGTTCTTGGTACCGAAGTGGCTTTCTTTTCCTTACTCAAAGTGGGGAGCGGTTTTTACTGCCTGCGTGATTTTCCTTTTTTAGAGGCAGCGCTTAATGACCACAGTGCTTTCTTGCTACCGACAGTCAGGGCATGTGCAGCCCTTGTCTTCAACTGTTGAACCTGCTCATTGTGTGCCTGCAAACTAGCTTGGAAGCTCTGCTCTTGTGTGCTGGAATTTTCATATGTTTTATTCTTAAAAGCTTGTGCCCACTACTTTTTGTCTGTAAACGTCACTTGTTGCTTGTGTGTATTTGTCCTGTATATATTGTGGTATGTAGTATGCACTACGTTTTGAGCCTGAATGAGTAGGTCAGCAAACAGCAGGCACGGATTTAAGCATTAATTAGTGCAAGAGATGCTTCATAGCAAACTCCCTGTAACACACACATCTCACATCATTTATGTCATGCAGACAAACCGTCTCAATGTTTTGTTTGACATTGTTACAGTGTGTAAATGCATGCCCCCATCACTTCTACATGCCGCTCCACAGACGTAGTTGCCAGAGTGGAGCACATCATGGGTGGCCGTCTGGAGTCCCCTCCTACCATCCACCTCGTGCGTGATGTCTCTCCCGGGAAGGTCATGCTGTGTGTGACATTTAGAGTGCCAGAAGCGGTGGCATTCAACGGGAGGGAAGGGCAGGGTGGTAGTGGCTGTGTGGGTACTGCTGCAGCCAACACGGGAGTAGCTGCTCCTCGGGGGGAAGAAGGGGCAAGTGCTACGAAGGAGGGCGATCCTGTTGCTAGCGAGGCCAACAAGCGCCAGAGAACGTGATGCATACACAGCAAGTTTTATTGTCTTCATTTGTTTGCTTTTTTTTATAAACAAGAGTTTCTCAACAGGGGGGCAAGCTTCGCTACGATTGAGTCGTAGGTCTCTCAGTATTAATGAGATTGTGAAAGTATGGAGCATGGGTAGTTTTAGAGGAAACTGTCATGAAAATGCGCAAATGTTTGACTGCAGAGGCAACCCACTTGATCAAAATGTTTGCCAGCCACGAAACAACCGTAGAGGCAGGCTGGTAGAGGCCTAAAAACGAAGAAGAAACTATGTAGGCAGTGAATCCCCTCATTAGGGTAAGGGTAAGGGTTACACAGCTATATCCGCCAGCGAGGGCAGTTGAGCTATATCATTAAAAAGCCAGCTTCAAGAAGTGAAAGAGGCCAGACTGAACAAGACACCAGAAAAAGAAGCTAGAATAAACATGAAACAGATGTATGATGAAGAGAAAAGTGAATAGAGAAAGAGAATGTTTGTTTTGAATAAGAGCGAAAAGAAAGCA
>Ga0307974_1003874_pt1:5000-10723 | contig 10723 bp, 11 predicted proteins | sample OrgLakmetagen784_FD_201812 | JGI IMG/M metagenome (GOLD analysis project Ga0307974, IMG submission 201812) | Saline water microbial communities from Organic Lake, Antarctica - #784 | ecosystem: Environmental > Aquatic > Non-marine Saline and Alkaline > Saline | place: Antarctica... | reverse complement strand
ACTGCAACTGCTACACAGCTCATCACAGGTTTGCAGGTTTACAGGTTAAGCCATCAGTAAAAAAGTGTGACTGCTACACAGCTCAACACAGATTTACAGGTTAAGCCATCAATAACAAAGTGTGACTGCCACACAGCTCATCACAGGTTTACAGGTTGAGCCATCCGTCAAAATTGCAACTGCTACACAGCTCATCACAGGTTTACAGGTTTAGCCATCAGGGAAAAAATGCGACTGCTACACAGCTCATCGCAGCTGATCATTGCACCCAAGCCGTGATACTTGCTAAACCTTAACTCTGAAGCCGTGCACAGCTTTTATCCACACCTTGATGTCCCTTGTTTGTGTGTAGCAAATTAGACAGACCCTTGTTTGTGTGTAGCGGCAAAGCAAGCATCCTTGGATTTCCTTTTGGTTTTCTGCGTGTGCCGCGCAGCATACCGTCTCGGAACTCTGGTGGGGGGGGTCACATAAGTAATGAATATGTAAGACACACAATGACGTCATACGTAGGGTTGGCCAGAACCGTTTGTGCACACACCGTATATGACCGTATATTTGGTGATGTCCCTGCCAAAAATGCCTTATATACACCATATGTATATGGTTTTGGCCAACCGTAATCATACGAGACACTCCGATTCCAATCGTTTGCTGTGGCAGCGTACCACCGAGGAACCCCGGTGGGGAGCGTCACATAAATAATAAATTGTGTAAGACACGCAGTGACGTCATTCGAGACATTCCGAATTCAATCGTGTGCTGTGCTGTGCTGTGTTGTGCAGCGTACCACCAAGGAACCCCGGTGGGGGGCATCATGGGCAGAATGGAGCGGTGCGGCAAGGAACCAAACAATGAGTGGGGGCGTCTGTACATAGCTTCTCTCGGAGTGCTGGCACCCTACAGGAGCTACAAGGTGAGCAAAATAGATAAATGAATGAATAAATAAATAAATAAATAAATAAATAAATAGCTTCTCTCGGAGTGCTGGCACCCTACAGGAGCTACAAGGTGAGCAAAAGGGGGAGGGAGAGGGGCTGTAGATATGACACTGGTTTGAAAGAAATGCGTCGAAAGAAAATGCGTCGAAAGAAAATGTATTGAAGCATCCATACGTGGCCTCTCTCAAAGTGCTGGCATTGGTTACGATGGTCTGAATCACGTGCTGCATGTGTATCATGGTTGGAATTGCGCGTGGCCCTCTTGTCCATCCCTCCTCGTGCTGGCACAGGTCATACCGTTTACATTGGATGACCTAACCCTGAAATGGATGACCGCATTTACCAGGGTCGGGATGCTGTGTGGCCCTCTTGTCCACCTCTCCTCGTGCTGGCACAGGTCATACCGTTTACTATGGGTTACCTAACCCTGAAATGGATGACCTGCGCATTTACCAGGGTCGGGATGCTGTGTGGCCCTCTTGTCCACCTTTTCTTCTGCTGGCACAGGTTATATCGTTTACATTGGATGACCTAATCCTGAAATGGATGACCTGTGCGTTTACCAGGTCCTAAATGGATGACCTAACCCTAGAATGGATTACCTAACTCTAGAATAAATCACCTAACCCTAGAATGGATCACCTAACCCTAGAATGGATTACCTAACCCTGAAATGGATGACCTGCGTGTTGACCAGGGTCGGGATGCTGTGTGGCTCTCAGAGGGCCGCCCTCTTGTCCAAGCAGCCCCTTCTCCCCACTCTTGCCTGCATCAATAAGCACTGTCCTTCTGCCTGTTCATACTCGATGCACTTGGTCTGTATGATGCACTTGGTCTGTATGATGCACTTGATCTGATGCACTTGATCTGATGCACTTGATCTGATGCACTTGGTCTGGTGCACTTGGTCTGGTGCACTTGGTCTGTATGATGCACTTGGTCTGTATGATGCACTTGATCTGTATGATGCACTTTGTCTGTATGATGCACTTGATCTGATGCACTTGATCTGATGCACATGGTCTGATGCACTTGGTCTGGTGCACTTGGTCTGATGCGCTTGATCTGATGCACTTGATCTGATGCACTTGATCTGGTGCACTTGGTCTGGTGCACTTGGTCTGATGCACTTTGATCTGATGCACTTGATCTGATGCACTTGGTCTGATGCACTTGGTCTGATGCACTTGGTCTGTAGGAGTGGCAGTTGTTGCACGCATCTTCCCTTCCCTATTTTCACATTTCATGCACCTGGTTTGTTTGAGAGTGTGATTACAGTGCTACAATCAGTGTTGTGCACATACGGCGTCATTCAAAAGTGGCACCGTAAATAATAATCGTAAATAACGGCGTTACCGTCACTAAACTCTGACGATTGACGGCGTAATTTACTATTTTCACCGTCAATTTGACATAAATTACGCCGTCAGCGTCATATACCATTGACGCCGTCAAGCGTCAGGTGCACAACACTGGCTACAATGCAACGTTGCTGTGTTGGCAGGTTGTCCCTTTGAAAGTCTGTGCGTGCTTTACCAGGGATGGACACTTTTTCCCCCTTGTGAATAATTCAACGCCGTCCCTCAATGCAAATGAAGTACAATGTGTGTTAGCTATGCCAGTGGGACAGATTGAATGTGGCTGTATCTGCATCACCCCCTCCACGACTCATCCCTAGGGCTGGCCAGAACCCATATATAATGTATTTATATTTATATGCTGCATATACGGTATTTGGCAGGAAAATCACTAGATATACCTCATCATATATGGTGTATCTATACGGTTCCGGCCAACACTACTCCCCCCTCACTAGGTGCGATCTGGGTATTGTTTGTGCGTGCAGGTGGGCAGCCAATTGTTGGAGAGCAGCTTGGCCAGTGTCGCGCACGATCCTATGATCCGTGAGGTGACGCTGCACATGCAGGTAAGCTAGTTTGTGCTTTGCGGTGATAGTTAGTTTAGTTTGGATTACAAAGGCATCCAGCCTGGCATGGCTGCTCAACCTATAGGTCCCAACAAATAAATCAATCAAAAAGATCGTAGGTAAGCTAGTTCTTGCTTTGCGGTGAAAGGCCTGGGTGTCATGAGACCTGTGGGTGTTGTTGTGATAGACCTGGGTGCTTTGTGGTGAAAAGGCCTGAGTGTCATCAGACCTGGGTGTTGTTGTAGGACCCTCTGGTCAGCTGGTGTAGGCAACTTGCGGGCAAAACGGCAAGAGTGTGTGGGGGGGGGGGGGGGGTGTGGGTGTGTGTTGTGTGTGTTTGTGTTTGTGGTGACCAACCAAATCGTGGGAGACGAACAACACCGTGGTGCATGGTACATGGGTGGCGAACAACACCGTGATGCATGGTGCATGGTGTATGGTGCATGGTGCATGGTGCATGGGTGGCGAACGACATCGTGGTGCATGGTGCATAAGTCTGCTGCTGTGCACGATTAAACGTGGTCGAGGGTTGCCATTGTGACTGACCAAATCGTGGGTGGCGAACGACACCGTGGTCATGGTGCATGGTGTATGGTGCATGGGTGGCGAACGACACCGTGGTGCATGGTGCAGGTGCATGGTGCATCAGTCTGCTGCTGTGCACTACCAAATGTGGTCGAGGGTTGCCATTGTGACCGACCAAATTGTGGGTGGCGAACGACACCGTGTGCTGCATGGTGCATCAGTCTGCTGCTGTGCACTACCAAATGTGGTCGTAGGTTGCCATTGTTTTTGTAGCAAGTTGGTTGTTGTGCTTTTGCGCAACAGGCTGCAGTAAATGAGTGTGAGCCGCCTGTTTGCTTCACGGGCACTGGTGAAATAGGGCAAAAAGGTAGAATTGGCCAGAACCGTGTATGCATACACCTGATATGACCGTATATTTGGTGATTTCCCTGCCCAAATTATCGTAATTACACCGTATGTGTATGGTTCTGGCCAACCCCGCAAAAAGGTTGAATCTCGTGTCCATGAATTTTGGGGAGATGCCCTGAAAGGTAACATAAGTAAAAGGGGCATTGATTGGATGTCAAATCACTGTGTATTACTGGGTGCATATATCACATAAGTAAAAGGGGCATTGATTGGATGTCAAATCACTGTGAATTACTGGGCACATATATCACATAAGCACATAGGTAAAAGGGGCATTGATTTGATGTCAATTCACTGTGTGTTACTGTGTGTTACTGTGTATTACTGTATATTACTGTGTATTGCTGTGTATTACTGTGTGTTACTGTGTATTACTGTATATTACTGTGTATCACTGTGTATCACTGTATATTACTGTGTATCACTGTGTATCACTGTGTATTACTTTGTATCACTGTGTATCACTGTGTATTACTGTGTATTACTCTGTATCACTGTGTATTACTGTGTATTACTGTATATTACTGTGTATCACTGTGTATCACTGTGTATCACTGTGTATCACTGTGTATTACTGTGTATTACTGTATATTACTGTGTATCACTGTGTATCACTGTGTATCACTGTGTATCACTGTGTATCACTGTGTATCACTGTGTATTACTGTGTATCACTGTGTATGATTGTGTATCACTGTGTATCACTGTGTATCACTGTGTATCACTGTGTATAACATATACCAAGATGCTCAATGAATGGATATACCAAGATGCTCAATGAATGAAAATATGTGCATCATTACTTGCGTATCACAGTTTAAGATGCTCAATGAATGGAAAAGATGTATAGGCAGCTATGCAGCTACGTTCTTTGAAGCGGCCATGCTCAGCCAGACCAGGGTGCAGGGGCATTATACATCAGTACCTCGACCATTTGTAAGACAGAGCTAACACACGAACATGTGCAAGTACTAACACACGAACATGTGCAAGTACTAACACACGAACATGTGCAAGTAAATGTAGCCCACGTCTGCAGAACGGCTGAGCACACTTAGGCAATGGTTGTAGTCGCGACCACAACATCGGTGTGTGGCATGCGCATCATCTACCACAAAGTCTGAGGCAAGATAGAAATTGGTGTGTGGCGTGAGCAGGGAGAATATAGCACCAAACACGAACATAAACTAGTTTTCTCTTTTTAGAGAACAGTGGGCAGCTGCTGGGTTTTCAAAGATTCGGAGGGGCCAGTGAATATTGTTTGTGCGTTTGTGCCATTACTTTGGCAAGGTGGTGAGTACATTTATTTCCTCAACCTTCCAAGGTGCTATGTTGAGCCCCTGCCCTGTGCACGCAATTCCCTCTATTCCTGCAGGCAGGCAATGATGATGGCCAACGCTTTTACGAGAGACACGGATTCAAGGTATGTGTGCAATTGAGTAACTGATAAATGGAGAAGGCAGCGGACATCTTAATTGGCTTTATGCCTGAGTGATCTAAGATACCGTAGAGACAGTATATCACCACGTACCGCAAACATTTCTGACCCCCTACATACAAGAATACATACAAGAAACACAACCGCATGAGGAGAGAGGTATTGCAGGTGGTGGTGGTGGTGTGGGGATGAAAAGGGGCAGCACAAAACGTGCAAGGTCTCCCGTGGAAGGCAACAGAAACACAACCGCATGAGGAGAGAGGTATTGCAGGTGGTGGTGGTGTGGGGATGAAAAGGGGCAGCAAAAAACGTGCAAGGTCTCCCCTGGAAGGCAACAGAAACACAACCGCATGAGGAGAAGGGTGTTGCAGCGACTTTGCTGTAGGGTCTCAAAGTCTGGATTACACGTCCGCATAATCACTTGCAGCCCACCTTACAGTACATCAAGTTACCCTCCTTGGTAACCATACAGATAAGTAACAAC
>Ga0307974_1003874_pt1:0-2500 | contig 10723 bp, 11 predicted proteins | sample OrgLakmetagen784_FD_201812 | JGI IMG/M metagenome (GOLD analysis project Ga0307974, IMG submission 201812) | Saline water microbial communities from Organic Lake, Antarctica - #784 | ecosystem: Environmental > Aquatic > Non-marine Saline and Alkaline > Saline | place: Antarctica: Organic... | reverse complement strand
TCTTACTGGGCCACTTCTAGGAAATTTTAAATATATCATCGGAATACTCAGCTCAAGTCCAGTCGATTGGTACCCTTTCTGAGCAAATTGGGTTAAGGAGGGGGTCTGTGGACATGTCCAAAAGTCAGAGGAACACGCGCTCGGGTGCAGGCCACGGGGTGAGTCAAGCCAATGAGCAGCGATTTACCCCAAACTTACAGGATTGTGCCAGCATGAGATAGTCAGTGGATTTCTAAGAAATGGAAGCAATGTGGGACTGTGCAAGCCAGTTATGGGTGCCTGGTAGGTTATGTGTGCATGAGCGTCCGTATCTCAGTTTTTGCCCCATAACTCTGCAACACTTCAGTTTCAGGTCTTGATTTTTATGCAGATGGATGCCTATTTGAAAAAGGAGCAGATTGGTACCCTTTTTGTCTGGGTGAGGGCACCGGAAGGGGGGGTTGGGGGGTGGGTGGTGGGTCAGGGGGGTCCAGCCCAAAAAGTTGGGCGTGCCTGTCCAAAATTATTTTTCCAACCGCCTCTTGATATAAAGAAAAAAACTCGGTGCTCTGGGTGACCTGTTCTGATGGTTTGGCAGCAAACAGTGGGGTTCGGCAAGTAGCGCGGATATTAGGCATGTTTAACCCTGACCTGCAAGGCATGCTAAACCATTGCAAGGCATATTAAACCCTTGCAAGCCATGTTTAACCCTGACCTGCAAGGTTCAGACACAGTGCTCTAGAAGGCTGTACCTAATGATGCATATAATACAGCTTGCAAACTGGGTGAAAACATTGGGGGAAAACACCCCTTTTCAAGCCTCAACTCCGCCCCTCTGGTTTTTTCCCTGCCATAATTATGGACATACTCCATGTGGTCCTGGCCGAACCTTTTCGTATAAAAGTCCAGCACTAAGTACCGGTCTGCTGCAAAAGCTTTACGCAACATTTGTTTAAAATGCAATATAATTGCGTCATTGGCTATTATAAGTTATAAACCTTCGCGGGCGCCTTTATACAAATGCAAATGTCAAATGTCTTTCTGAGGAGCAACCGTTACTACTAGCTTAGCTGCAGTATTGCCTGTTATTGGCTGCATTACGCAACAGAAGGTAGGGAAACAAACGGCTACGTCCATTCATTCCATATTCCATGTTTCCCCTCTAAAAAGGTGCAGGAGTTCCGTATCCAATAAAAAGAGGCTTACGCATGCAATAAGATGTATAGTAGTCTTGTCAAGGATGACAGCTTCTGTTTCCATAATGTGCTTGAGATTGGTTTCCACTGCCAGTGTTATTCTTGAGGGTTGCTTTGACCTGGAAAGGAGCCTCCTCTGCTTAACAACACAGCCTACCAAAAACGATCAACGCTGCTCCTCTACAGTTCGTGCGATATGAGTTAGGTTAATGGCGCACAGAATAATTTGTGAGCTAACACAAGAAGCTACTTGTCAGCAGCAGAAGCCTTAACTAAAAGGCCGCTGAAGGCTCGTCCCGGTAGATGCAAGCGTGGCCGCAACTTGAGAAACGAGCACACAGAAGACTTGCGCAAAGTGCTGTGAAGATCAGCCCTCATCTCACACACACACACACACACACACAAAGTGACGCGATACTGGGCAATGCGTGACTGCATCCACACACAAACACACAAACACACACACACACACACAGACACACACACACACACACACATACACACACACACAAACGCACACACACACATACACACACACACACAAATACACACACACACACGCTCGCTCGCTAATGCACGCACTCACTTTTCTTTGCCGCCTTCTTAGCCTTTTGCTCCTGCTTCTTCGAGGCACGCCTGATGCTTTCTTTGGCCTGACACATGGAAACACCAAAAAGGAGGGCACACTGAATGAACAATTAGATGCAGGCTTGGGTGTGGGGTACGCAACATGCATCAACAACATTGCACCTGGGTGCATGCGTTTGCGAGCGGAACACCAAGACAAACAAGACAAGCACGCTGAAATATCTCTGAAGCACGCACACGAGCCACCCTGTCCGTAGGGTTCTAACAAGGCCAGATCTGTGTGTGCAGTATCAAAACTTCGTGCGTTTCAGCGTGAGGAAAACGATATGCCAAAAGTTAACCCTCCTCCCTTACCTCAACGCCCTTATTTTAGGGTTGGCCAGAACCGTATATATACACCGTATATGACCGTATATTTGGTGATTTCCCTGCCAAAAATACCGTATGTGCACCGTATATATATGGTTCTGGCCAACCCTACCTAATTTGCATTATATTAACATAATTGCCTCTCCTGGCTCCTTGCCTGCTCCCCTCTCCGAAGGTCAACACACGTACACAGCACAAGATAAGCTTGCTCTAGCACGTGTGTGCACGTTTCGTACGCTTCGGCATGCGTGCGCTGCAGTTTCAGTCATCAGGACTCATTCACACGCATGCCATCACGTGTCCAGCTTGCTGTAGCACGTGCGTGCATGTTTTGTACGCTTTGGGCATACATGCGCTGCATTCTCCAG
>Ga0307974_1003871_pt1 | contig 10727 bp, 15 predicted proteins | sample OrgLakmetagen784_FD_201812 | JGI IMG/M metagenome (GOLD analysis project Ga0307974, IMG submission 201812) | Saline water microbial communities from Organic Lake, Antarctica - #784 | ecosystem: Environmental > Aquatic > Non-marine Saline and Alkaline > Saline | place: Antarctica: Organic Lake... | reverse complement strand
AGCCATGTAAGGCCGCACCGCATGTTCCTCAGCTATCTTCGGATTCATCCTTCTATCAAGCAGCATGCCCAAATATTTGAACCTGTCTTTCTCTGGAAGCACCACCCCATCGTACGTGAACGGATTCATCTGCAAAGGAGAGACAGACTTACTATTAAAATAAACCACCTCCGACTTGGCCGTGTTTACAGTCAATCCTTTCTTCTCAGCGTACGTACGAAGCTTGTTCAGCATCGTCTGCATTTCACCAGGGTCATTAGTAGTTAATCCAAGGTCATCAGCATACAGCATGTGGGACACACAATTCACTCGATCACCAGTCACGGCACCCTCAATGCCCTCACTGATCCCTCTGCCCATGTCATTGATGTACCAAGAAAAAAGGAGGGGGGACAGAGGGCACCCCTGTTTGACACCATTCGTGGGATGCACTCGAGCCCTCTTCTCACCATCCATCAAAATGTACTCATCATTCTCATACATATGCTTGATCACACTGAGCAAAGTAGATGGCATAGCACTACGACGCAGATGTGACCAGAGTTGTTGCCTAGGGACAATGTCATACGCTTGCAAAAAATCAATGAAGGCAACATGCAATTTAGGACTGTTTCTGGGCTTCAGCTTTTTAGCAGCAGGCCTAAGATGCCTCAGAATAAACAGAGGGTGCAGAGTGCTTCTACCCGGAAAGAAGCCAAACTGCGTGTCTGGAATCTTACCCTTTTTCACACACCAATCAGTCACCAAATCTCTCAGCACGTTAGCAAAAATACAATACATCACCCCACTAACAGCAATCATCCTATGTGGACAAGTTTAGCAGCGAAGTTTACAGAGTGCACATGGAGCTTAGAGGCAAGCTTCTTAACTCTTTGATAATCGAGACCCAGATCCTTGAAAGGCTTTAGAGTGTGAGTGTTGTAGATGGTGCGGCCCACACCCAAAAGGATGATGTGGAGAATAAAGGAGGCTCCTTGGAGAATGTTGCAGAGATTTTTGAGCTGTTCCTTTGCGGAATTCAGCTGGTTCTGAGGTCTGGCGTCCTCACAGTACTTGATCTCGACAAGGTGGATGTCACGCCGAGGTTTGCTGAGGTCTTTAGCTCGGTGCTGTCTGGGGTTGGTGGCTCTACTGGTGGTTGGCGGTGCTGCTGAGGTGCTCCCAGTCTCCCTCAATTGCCCCCTGCCACTTTGAAGAAACCACCCCCCTACATTAGTTTGTTGTTTTTTTGATTTTGCAGCGATGGGAGTAACCAGCACAAAATCTGGGCGGCTGGAGGTAAATCTGTCTTTATCTGGGAAGCGGGGTGGGAAGATCCATTTGGGAGCAATTCTACTTTCAGCTGTTTCAGGAATTTGGAGGTTTTGCATGGTCATCTGTTCGTTGCTGCCTATATAATCTTTGGAGACAATGCATGATCCTAAGGAGCCTGTTTTTCTGATAGCCTTAAAGATCATCCGGCATGCTATGTTGTGTCTTTCGGTGATCATGTTCCTTATTTGCGTGTGTTGGCACCCAGAAAGGTTGTGCAGGGCACTGTCTACTTGTGGGCAGAGGGGGCAAGTTTGACTTGATGAGAGTTTAAACAATACCGCATGCATGTTTTTGATTATATAAAGGGTGCCTGTTCTGTATTTCAGAATGATGCAGTTGGTCTTAAAGGGGACATAGGATGATGTTAGGTAAGCATTGCCAGTGGCTGCCTCCATTGGCAGTGCCGTCTTTTATGAGGGTCTGGTAGTACGCATGGTAGTTCGCTTCAGTTTTGGCATTTCCCAGTTTATGGAGAAAATGCATATGTGCTTGAAGGGCGTCGCGGTGGTTTGGTAGGTACCAAAGCTTTGGGGGAGGAGAATGGGCCATGTTTGTTGTATGGGTATAATCATGGGTTTGTGTTTGGTTTTCTATGTCTTCTTTTGCAAGCCAGTGGATGTTGTAGAAGGAATTTCCCTCAGGGCCTGCTGTTCTGATGGAGGTGTCTGCAATGTCGGAGTAGGTGGTGGCTGACTTTTTAGCAAGGACGTCGGCATGTTCATTACCAATAATACCGGCATGAGACCTTACTTTGAAGAAGTAGATGGGCGATGGTGCGTGATTGGCGGATTGCTTTAGCAATGGATTGACGGACATCTTTTTTGATGTGGTGGCGATGGAGAATCGGGAGTTAGCATTAATCTGTGCTGAAAGAGTGTTGTAAAGCTTTTGCAAGCAAGCACATGTCAAATTCTAGATTACAGCTTATAATATAATCCTACAGAGTTTACAGAGTCTACAGATAAAGCCATCAGTCAAAACGTGTGACTGCAAAGCTGCACATGTAAAACATGTGTAAATTGTGAAAATTGTTGTCGGAACACCAGACTTGTAGCACCTCCAAAAAACCCTTGAATAGGGAAATAGGGCACAACATTGTTTGTAACTTTGCAGCAATGAATATAGTAATCAGTAAAAACAATAAGGCATCTGCCAGGATCAACCGATTGCATTAAATCAAAGAGGAGTGTATGTTTTGGGCCCATGAAAACATCTGTCACACCGAGGACACCAAGAATGAGAGGCAAATAGGTTTTATCAAACATATAATTCATGTGTGAGGAGCAGCACATGTACAATGAGAGGGTTTGGAATATCAAACATGGTCTGGTTCAATATATGCCTTCAAATCCCCTCATGATATCCCCCAAACCCTTTTTGTTAACTACCTTTTTCCTACTACTACTATCCTTAAAAGGAGAATGAAAAAACGACGCAGGCAGTGGAAATCGATGCAGACAGTGAAAATCACTCCCCACATTATTTAAGGAAAAGGAGCCACTTTGGTAACGGGTACCATAAAACCCCTTCACCAGAGGAAAAAGGAAAATATTATGGGGATCAGGAAGGTTGCAGGCTTGACCTGAAACCGTCTCCTGATCAAAGCTGATATTAGTGCTGGAAAGAGCACGTCTGGTATGGACAAGCTTGGCAGCATAATTCACAGAATGAACACGATGCTTGGAAGCAAGTTTCTTAACTTTTTAAGAATCAAGACTCAGCACCTTAAAAGGCTCCAGCATGTGATTGTTGTAGATAGTAGTGCCACCCACTCCCAAAAAAATGGTGTGGAGGGTAACGGAGGCTCTTTGAAGTGTGGAGCAGAGGCCTTTATGCTGTTCCTGCGCGGTGCTCAGCTAGTTCTGCAGTCTAATGTCCTCACAGTACTCGATGAGGTGAATGTCACGTTGGAGAATGCTAAGACCTTTGGGTCGGTGCTGTCTGGGGAAGGTGGATCTGCTAGTGGCTGGCGGTGCTGCTGATGTGCTCCCACTCCCCCTCGATTACCCCCTGCCATTTCTTAGAATCCACCCTCCTTCATTGCTAGTCTGTTGCTTTTTAGTTTTCACGGGGATGGGAGCAACCAATACAGCATTCAGACAGCTGGAGGTAAACCTATTTTTGTCTGGAAAGCGGGGTGGAAAGAGCCATTTTGGTGTAATTTAATTTCAGCTGTATCGGGAATCTGAAGATTTTGCATAGCCAGCCTTTTGCTGCTACTTATATCCATGAAGACAAAGCAGGATCCTAGGGAGCCTGTCTTGCTGATGGCTTTAAAGATCATACCGCATGCTAAGTTGTATATCTCAGCGATCATATCTCTTATTTGCGTGTGTTGGCATCTAAAAAGGAAATGCAGGGTACTGTCTAGATTAGGGCAGAGGGGGCAAGGAAGGCTCATTGAGTGTTTAAACCATACCGCATGCTTTTGGTTGTACAGGGTTCCTGTTCTGTACTTCATAACGATACACTTGGTTTTAACAGGGACATAGAACGCTGATAGGTAAGCGTCTATTGCTAGCGTCTACGTTGGCAGTGTGAAGTTTGATAAGGGTCCGGTAGTATTCATGGTAGTCTGCTACGGTATTGGCACTCCTAGTTTGTGGAGGGGGTGCATGCATGCTTGTAAAGAGTCATGGTAATTGGATAGGTACCAAAGCCTTGAGGTAGATGACTGGGCTGAGTTTGGCTGAATTTATATGATTTGGTGTTCTTCATATTCTTTTGCAAGCCAGTAGAACTGTAGAAGGGATTTCCCTCAAGGCCAGCTATTTTGATGGAGGTATCCACAACGAGTAGGTTGTGATTGATTTCCTAGCAAGAGCGTCAGCATATTCATTGCCTATAATATCTGCGTGGGATTTAATTTTGTGGAAATAAATGGGTGATGGTGACAATGGAGTTTTTTTTTACAATGGATTGGAGGACACCTCCCTGGATGTGGCAGCGGTGGAGGTTTGGGTGTGAGAGCTGTTTTTTAGTTTGGTGCATTGAGGAGGTCAGGCTATCCGTGGCTATATGGGAATAGCTGTAAATGATTACAGCTGCTATAGCTACTAGCTCTGCATGGATTCTTTTCCCTAGATTGATGTGGAGAGTGTTTGCCACTACCTAAATAGCTTTTCTTCCCCTTTCCCCTACGCCCCCCCGTCTTCTCTTTGGAACAGGTAAAACAAATCCTGATAATGGGCTCATTCCCTTTACTTTCAATGATCTGTTCATGCCTCAGTCCAGTTAAGAAGCTGTGTGGCGCCGCCAATAAAAAATTTCTTGTCCTCAACTGCAGCAGTCCAGCGGTAGTCCTGTTTGTCCGTTATGAAAGCTTTTTTAAATCACTTACACAAAAAGCTTGCATCATAATCATGGAGCTAGTTAAAAATTCTGATCCCTATAAGTACTAAACTCGTATACGACGTGCTTCACATGACATGGAGTGCAACTGTTTACGAGCAACCATCTTCCTATCGCACAGGTGCATAAGCTGAGATGGGCATGTACAATAAAGCTAAAGGAGAACCGTATCCAAATGTCGGATTACGACACAGGATTGTCAGGCCCCAAAATGGTTAAACTTAGCTTTATCTCCATGTGGTGGTGTAGTTCCTGAAATAAAGTGAATTAGGTGCAGGTTAAAGATGATTGAAGGATGGCGTCCTGTCAACATTGGCATGTTGCTCACAGTGAAGAAGCGCAGTAGGGACAGAGCAACATGCATTTGCTTGGGTGTGTTTGCGATTGCCGCAATAGTTAAAAGAGTGGCCCGTCATGTACTCCATCCATGTTGCTACTTTTTTCCCGGGCAAACAAACATTCCCCAAACTGATCTACAGAAAAACGGCTATTAAGTGCGTACCTTTATCGTCTTCAGGGAGCTTTGCCGTCTGCATCCTTTGCGAGATACCCTTGTCAGCCCACGTGGTGTCAACTCCAGCCTGCAAGAGTAGCACATACAGACGCCTGACTTAATAATTTACCCAAATTTGATATCACAACACGCATTTGAAAGGCACGCGCTACGCTGGCAACAGTTAAAAGAACGTAGGCAATCAAATGAGGTTCCATACCTCCATAGGATGAACGTATGCCTGTGTTGAGCATGTTTCACGACGAAAGGAAGTGTGTAATTGAGTATGTTTGTGAATCGGCACTAGAAGGTGCTATTTAAAAGGCTCATGGGCTGCCGCCAAACTGTGCTATTATACCTTAGTGGGTATTTTTGACTCATGTCCTTCCACTGGTACAGGAGATGACGGGTGCTTCAGTGCCTCTCCGGTTGATGGTGTGTGCTTGTGGGAGTCTTCCACAAGAGGAGTGCTGTCTACGGCCTGCAATAGATAGGAATGTTTTTGGGAGTCATTGCTTGTGATCTGCGTGGCATGATGCCTTTCCTCAAAAACCGTAAATAAGCTGTCTGCGAGTTCTTTGTCATCCGGACCACGACTGTATACGTGTTCGTATGTCTCACGAACGTTCTGTAACACGATAAAAAGGCATCTAGCAAACCTGTACCTGCTGCAAAGATTCCGCGGCAATATCTTTTGAGTCTGCCATATTAACTGATGAGTCTAAACTTTCGATTACTTACTCATTTATTAAATTACCTAATTCTTGCGGGGATCGTTGCCCAAATATTGAAAAAAAACGTTTTTACTCGAAATAATTATTGGATCTAAATGATTGTATCTAAAATTTAGTACGTTTTGGAACGTCGTCTAGACGAGCCACAATCGGCTGAGTGCTAACAAACTAACTGCAAAGGTTTTGCTTTTATGCTTTTGGAGAAGCCCAATGTGCCCGTTGCAAGCAGGAAGAGAAGGGGGACTTTTTGTCATCTCCTGATCATGCCAGTGTGGTATGCAGCTACATATCAAGCTTGCACTCTCCACATGTAGTCAACGTAGCCAGCTTGTTACAGTAAACTTGCCACGAGCACCGACACGCATGTATGATGATGGCAAATACTTTTTGTGACAAAGTGTATGCCATCTCATTCACGCCACGCTTCTCAATCTACTACATAATAATAGCCATTCATGGCACCTGCAAAGAAGAAAATTTGCATAAGTCACGAAATTCAGTCATAACGCACAACACGTTATGTGCACGCATGCACAACATGTATACAGGTACCTCAGGAAATTTATTAAAGAGGGGGGCATCAAATTGCAATTAGCGTAGCATCAAACTAAAGCCGACATTAGAAGCAATGGTGAGCTCGTGTTGCAGTATGGTCTTGCTTGGTCATAATGTGTGCGCGCACTGGGCGGTTTTAAGCGGAGGCATGAATCTGTCACCATTCTTGAGCTTTATTTTCTGTGCGTAAATATTGTCACAGGAAGGCAACTAAGTCAAACATGCTTTTTTTTAACAATTAAGGCTGCTCACACATCATCCACTTAAAAAAACGGCCAACGTGGCAACGTAGCAACAAGACATTGAAACCCTACAGGTAGATATGCTAATGGCTTTTAATTAGCACATCTTGCCAGCGATAAAAGTTATTAATTACCCCCCCCCCCCCAAACATTCCCGACTTAAGTTGTCATGCCCAATCAGTGGCAGCGACGAATCGTGTGACAAAGCAGTTAGTTGGTTGACAGTTAAGAGTTTCTGTACGTCTTGTTCAATGAGCTGGATGTGCCAGTCTACTAGTAGATGTGCTGAGTCTTATACTCTGCAGTGACTGTAAATTTGATCTGACAAAGTAGAAATATGCATATCTCGCCAACCACTCAGTCTTTTTGCCCCAATTCTCTTGCAATGGTCTTTACTTATAATTAGAATTCCATAACACCAAAAATCGCCCAGTTAGGTGCGCTGGCTGGTCAGATACAGCATGTGGCTGCTCAAAAGGTAAGGTTCACGCCGCGGCCGATTAGGTATGGGCCCCCCTAACTTGCACGTTTTAAGCTCAGCTGCATTGGAATCTACATAGCAGAGGAAAAACAACTCTGTAGAAGAAGTCGTATTCATATCCATGTAGCCTCTTCTTCCCCCTCCACTCTAAGCAGGTCAGGTTGCACGCACCAAAACTTTGGCTTACGACCATCGTTCATATTTGAATGTGCGTCGAAAATACAAAATTAAGCTCAGCTCTATTAGGCTAGACTCCAAAACCACCTGATATACCTAGGCTTGGCCTCCTTCTTTTGCAAGCTACAAGCCCTCCATCAAGTAAATAACTCTAGCAAGATCTAGCTTCATTAATCGACTGATATGATTGGTGGCAGTAAGATGGAGTCCAGACATATGATATAGTTCCAACAAGCGGATGTGTCCACAGCTTGATCAATCGTCCAGGAGGTCAATTACTTCTGTAGTTTCCACCGCCACCCGCCTCATGCCCGCCTTGCCATCACTTTGACGTCTGCTCCCTGGAGATTAAAATAACAAAACTAAATATTAGCATCTGAGTTTGTCTTGCCTTTCTATTTTGGGGACAGTAGCTGTCATGGTTTTGGTTAAAGAGCGCTTAGTAAAGTGCTTTTATTCCGTTGTTACCTTGGCTGGCAAGTTATGTGCGCAGGGCAATGTACACTTGCAGGCGCAAGCTAATTGGAAAAAACAGGCGGGATTCCAATGTGCAGACAAACCATTCTGCCATCCATTTGGCATTTCCGATGTTGTACAAAATGGACTACAGTAAAGAGGCAGAGGGTGGTGGAAGAGCGCCTGTGAAGTTGGCCATGAGAGCAAGTTTTGTAGACGATATGTGATGTGTGTGTACCTGCTCCCTGTCCACCGTTGCCCTCCTGCTCTTGCATCCGTGCAAAGAAGGCAGCCTCCTCCTCATCGTCCTCAAGATCACTCGAGTTCTGTTCGTCATCATCTGTGCAAGGACATGTTGGATTCTTTTATGTAAGCGCCTCATCCATGCTGGGGGTGGAGCTCAGTCATTTTGGTACTCTGCAAGGTGGTGCTCAGTCATTTTGACCTAAGCAAAGCATCATCTGCAGTGGAAGATGTGTGAGCCGCGTTTTCACGTTTGGTACATGAGTGCATCCACACGAGTAAGGTCGGTACACAAATGTCTATGTAATGTCCAAGTACATGCTATTGCGTGCACTTGCAGGCACGCGCGTGCAAGGAACCCTGACTCTAAACTGTATAGAGCTCTCAAGTTTGTAGCAAAAGACCATCATAGAGCAAACTGCCCCAGCAGATGATCACAAATGCATCAAGATGCAGGCTGTTAGGATCCGTGCTTTAGTAAGGACATTGGACCAGCCAGAGCAGATCGTCATCCCTAGTATTGCCGGGCCAGCTTCACACTCGTCTCTTATTTGTGTAAATTCAGGTATTGCAAGTACGCACCTTCCGCCCTGTGCCCTTCCTCCATGACCTGTTAATGCATAAGAAAGGAGCAAGAAGGTGAGGGGGCACGGATATAAACACACACAACGATGCAGCTCTTTGAGCACCGAGGTGTATTTGACACGAATGCAACATCTAGTAAACGGCTCTGAACGTTACCAAAGTGGCTCCTTTTCCTTAATTTATGTGGGGAGTGATTCTACACTGCCTGCGTATTTTCCTCTTCTTCTAGTAAACGGCTCTGACGTAATGCCACAAGGTCTAAATGTGAAAAGGCAAATGGGCCACCACATGGAACATGCCAAAGGTGCTAAACTTTTACATCAGAGACTCAGTGCCTAAAGGGTCATCATAATGCGGAGGATGGTGTTATCTTGTACGTGCATGCTCGTGCATGTGTGTATACGTGTAATATGCGTACATGTGTGTATACGCGTGATATGCGTGCATGTGTGTATACGTGTGATATGCGTGCATGTATGTATACGCGTGATATGCGTGCATGTGTTCATACACCTCATCATCTATTGTACCTCAATGTCTTTGTCACCAGTCGCACGGAACTCCTCAGGCAACTCAATTCCCTACGAACATGACGCAACAGCATTGAGCAGGAGGGGATAGGATGGCAAAACACAAGCACAGACAAAGAAAAGCTGCTCAAGAGACAAGCAGTGGGTGGTAACCATGAAAATGAGATGTTGTAGTAAGCGTACAAACTGTAAAATGCATTGCTCCCTTATCTCCGTACTTTTTACCTGCGCTTGCAGAAGCTCCAGCAGTGCACGTCGTGCTTCCTGTGTGTGTATGATGTGTGTATGTACGTGTGCGCATGTGTGTGTGTGTGTGTGTGTGTGTGTGTGTGTGTGCACGTGAGAGCCTATATGCATTCACAACGCCTGGAAAAATGCTCGCTTTTTCTACTTTATTAGATAGACTTTAAGCAAGTATCAGCAATGCTTGCCATGTGAGCACGCAATCGTGTTCCATGTGCTGCATTTGAGTCTATTTTGTTTTTACTGAGCGCAGCCATCATAACTGCATCAAACGTTAATCTTGTACATACACAGATCCCTAACCCCATATTTGTGACTTGTGTGCAAATGTGTGTGTGTGTGTGTACACAGCCCCTACCTGCCGCACTACATTCACGCCTGGCAGCAGAGCGGCACACCTCACGCGCTCATCCCCTCCTGTGTCTCCCCACACGGCAGCGTAAGACAGCTGCACCTGTGTGGTGCAGGAAGGAGCAAACACAGAGCAGCAGCGTAAGACGGTTGCGCTTGTGTGGTGCAGGGCGATAAGCAAAGGTACAGCAGCAGAGAAAGACAGCTGCACCTGTGTGATGCAGGAAACAAGCCTGAGAGCCAAAGCAAAGGCTACACACAGCGGCCAACCATGATGATGAAACGAGCTGCTGCAGCTGTTAACGTTTTACTGAGGTCTACCACTTCCAGCTGACAATGTGTGTTATGCAATGTGAGCTACTACCTTAACATGCTGCAGGTAATTGGTGCCACTGCTTTGGCTACTACACTGTTGCAGCAGACTCAGTGGTTTGCACGACAAGGCTAGAACAAAGGATGGAAGCACCACTGCTTGGTAAGTCAATCCGCATTAGGTGACATTGTGGAGTTACTCTGGCAGGTCGTCCAAACCCCACGTGCCTTTGGTACCCTTCAACCAGTTGAAGAGGAGCGTACTCGCGCAAGTATGACTGCCAACCTGATGCCAGGCTAGCGTGCGTCCAAAACCATTAAAAACGCACGCTGATTCAGGTAACTCGAGACTTTTATTTGTTTGTAACACCATTAAATTACACCGTCACACATCGACACAGGCTCAGCAGACCTTTTGTAGCACAGCCTTCACACCGAGGGCCCATACTTTCAGCTTTGACTGCACTCCTTTGTCCATCCATACTTCCAGCATCGATTGTACCCCTGCTTCTCATACACCAGCAAAAGCACAACGCACCTCCTCTGCTTCTCTTACACCAGCAAAAGCACAACGCACCTCCTCTGCTTCTCATACACCAGCAAAAGCACAACGCACCTCCTCTGCTTCTCATACACCAGCAAAAGCACAACGCACCTCCT
>Ga0307974_1003870_pt1 | contig 10728 bp, 11 predicted proteins | sample OrgLakmetagen784_FD_201812 | JGI IMG/M metagenome (GOLD analysis project Ga0307974, IMG submission 201812) | Saline water microbial communities from Organic Lake, Antarctica - #784 | ecosystem: Environmental > Aquatic > Non-marine Saline and Alkaline > Saline | place: Antarctica: Organic Lake... | reverse complement strand
CAACTGCAGGGCCCAACTCATGGCTCAGCCTACTAGGTGTCTTTGCCCAGCCTACTCAGTCCCTCTTGTTCGTCTGTGCTGCAAAACTGCAGGACCCAACTCATGGCTCAGCCTACTAGGTGTCTTTTCCCAGCCTACTAGGTGTCTTTGCCCAGCCTACTTGGTCCCTCTTGTTCGTCTGTGCTGCAACTGCAGGACCCAACTCATGGCTCAGCCTACTAGGTGTCTTTGCCCAGCCTACTAGGTGTCTTTGCCCAGCCTACTCGGTCCCTCTTGTTCGTCTGTGCTGCAACTGCAGGACCCAACTCATGGCTCAGCCTACTAGGTGTCTTTGCCCAGCCTACTAGGTGTCTTTGCCCAGCCTACTCGGTCCCTATTATTCGTCTCTGCTGCAACTGCAGGGCCCAACTCATGGCTCAGCCTACTAGGTGTCTTTGCCCAGCCTACTCAGTCCCTCTTGTTCGTCTGTGCTGCAAAACTGCAGGACCCAACTCATGGCTCAGCCTACTAGGTGTCTTTGCCCAGCCTACTCAGTCCCTCTTGTTCGTCTGTGCTGCAACTGCAGGACTCAACTCATGGCCCAGCCTACTAGGTCCCTCTCAAGATATAGTGCTGCCCCTTCTACGTTTGGCGTGCCCCGCTCCTACCTGTCAGCCGGCTGCTCTTACCGCACCTCCTGCAAACACCAACCCTGCTGTTGCTGGTGGTGGTGGTGGTGTTAGTGGTGGTGGTGGTGGTGGTGTTGGTGGTGGTGGTGGCGCTGCTGCTGCTGCTGCTGCTGCTGCTGTTCGAAGTCAGAGCTGTGGCATGGACGTTCCTGCTCCTGCTGCTGCTGCTGCTGCTGCTGCCGCTGCTGCTGCTGCGGCATCTGTGCCTGTCCCTGCGGAAAACACAGACATCTGTTTGGACTTGCAACAACAGCAGCAGGCAGAGCAGCAGACAAACCAGGGGCACACACGGCAACAACAAGTACCGCGACAGCCAAGACAGGGACAGACGTGCACACAGGCACAGCAGCAAGAACAGCAGCATGCACAACAGCAAGCACAGCAGCAAGAACAGCAGCAAGCACACCAGCAAGCACAGCCAAACCAGCAGCAGCCAAGGCAAGGGCACTCGTGCACGCAAGAACAGCAGCAAGCAGCTAAAGTTCCTGTGGTGATTCACATACCACACCCGTCTGTAGCCCACACAGCAAGTGCATCACAGGGGACCCACATACCACACATGTCTGTAGCCCAAACAGCACGTGCATCACAGGCAGGCAAAGGGGCTCACATGAGGCGGTGGCCTAGTTTTCCTGGAAGCACGCTGGTATGCGCTAAGGAATCAGGCGAGGAGGCGGTGGTGTTTGCCGCACGGGTGTTGGCTCAGGTGAGGGAGTAAGGAAGTGCTTGTTTCTTATCAATCATTCGTAGAATTGGCCAGAACCATATTTATACATATAAGTATATGAGTATATACAGGGATGTGTCATACGGCGTATTTATGTGATACGCCGTACTGTATTCAACGCGTATTTTACCGTATGGAACAAATCATGCCGTATTATTCGACCGCAAAATTTGCCGATTTTTGCCGGTTTTGAGGGCCACGTCCACTTTTTAGGCTAATTCCGCTCCAGAAACGGCCTTCCAGCGAGCTTACAATGCTACTATTAATTATAATAATATGTAATATATTGGAATAGAATTGGAAGCGTTTTGGGTGATTTGGGGCAAATCTGGTCCATTTTGTGTCAAATCGGCACTCTCAAAACTGCTTGAAAATACGATCGTATTATACGCGTATTTCGTATTAAACACATATTCTACCGTATTCAATGTTTCAAATGACCGTATGACACGTTCCTGAGTATATGAGTATATGACCGTATATTTGAGCGTATACATGACTGTATATGAGCGTGTATATGTACACCGTATATGACCGTATAATTGGTAATTTCCCTGCCAAAAATATTGTATAAACCGTTGCCTACGCACCTTACACTCAAGAACACACACACACACACACACACACACACACACACACACACACACACACACACACACACACACACACACACGCACACGCACACGCACACATATGCCAACGTACCTACTAATATACAGAGCTGCCAGCTACCAATCCATGCTCCTCTGTACGCACATTGCTGGTGGATTTGTATGGATTTGTCACCACAGCTCCTATATTGCACGAGTTTGACAAACACAATAGCACACACACACACACACACACACACACACACACACGCACACACACACACAACACACACAACACACACAGGAGCACAAACACACACACGAGCACACAAACACACACACATTTTTTCGTCTGCACTGGCAGGTCATGTGCGGGCCTGGCAGCTCCTCTTGCTCGCTCCAGTGTCCTCGATTGCTGCTACGCCGCCTACCGGGTAGGAGATGGACCTTCTCTCTTCCCGTTAGAGCGAAAACCCTTACCCTAAACCTGAACTCTAACCCTAAACTCTTACCCTAAACCCTATTCCTAACCCTTAATCCCAACGCTAACCCAAACCCTAAACCCTAACCTCATGCATAATGCTTCTATTCATAAAGAAAGCCTCAAAAGAAGTGAAGGCCAAGAGTAGTAGGAGTTCGATTTTTCAGCTAGGCTACTGAAGTTGTTGCTAGATTCGTAATATGGACCCCTGCCTACATAAATAAGGAAATGAAGCCCCTGACATACGTTTATTTTTTCCCACCAAGTACCGTTAAACTCCTCCGCCATAAACAAGGAGGGTGTGATCCTCCGGATCACAAAAAAAGGGGTGGAGCCCGTGCTGCTTACAGAGGGATCAGTCGATACAATTTACAGAGAATAATAAATATATATATTTGGGAGAGTTTGAACAATGCCATTCTGTCTCCAGACGGTTTGTCCAAATAGCCTCGCAGCCACACTTAAATGCATGCAAACATCACACCATAGGCAAGCAAGGCGGGAGGGTGCAAGCTGAGATGCATGGCCATGCTTGGTCATGCACCTGCCTGCCATGTGCGCCCCCACACACATGTTGCCCTCCCCCAAGGGCTCAGGCTCACTCAAGCGTACACCCCTGCTTTCCTGCCATGCTGCCCTATGTGGATGCCTCCACACACGAAGCATGCCACTTCCAGCCAGAATTTGCTGTCACCTTCTCAACCTCTCATGGAACTCGAAATCCTCAATCAGAGTCACACCACCCAATCTCACAGCCATACGCTCTTGCAATGCTCGTGCTCAGATTAAGTTACGGCGCCCTACACTTGCACAACACTCATTTAACACCAAAGAGGCCACATCATCAGCCACGTGGCTGCCTTCAATGCTACTCAAACTCAAAGGACGCAATCCCTCCCTCTCAATATGTAGCTGCAACTCAGCCACCAGCCCTGCCCACCACCACGGCCTAGGAAAGTTAAATATGTCCGCAAAGCCAAGGGCATCAAACATCAAAGGGTCTACAATCCAATCCAATTGCTGGTTCCGGCGGTAAACTGTCTCCTCAGCTGAAGTGCCCGGGCAATCTGGCTCAGACAAAATAATCAAGCGGGATGGCCAGTCTCTGCAAAGAGTGGAGGAGGGGGTTGCAATGGAATGTTCACTAAAATTGCAAGCAAGCTGACATTGAGCCTTGCATCATAGCCAGGCCATTCTGAGCAAAGGAAAGAAGGAGGTGCAATGTGATGCTCACTGCAATGCAAAGCAAGCCACTGTTCAGCCTTGCATCAAAGACAACACCACTGAAAAGCCTTTAAGGAAGAGAATGAGACCCACCTGCTTGGAGAGTTCAATGAAAATCTGGGCAGAGGAGTGAACTCCGAGGAGAGCCGTCTCAGACATCGTCCTGGTCCTTGAGCCTCTCCTCCATTGCCCGCACCTTCTTCATCTGAGCCCTGAGTCTGACTTTGAATTTCACTCGCCACACTCCTAATTCGTTGGCGCTTCCTCCTAGAAGCTGTTGTTAAGGCTGATGCAGCCCAGCCCAAGCTTTGATACGCAACACTTGAATTTTGGGGTGAGCTGTGTGGCGAGCGTGCAAAGCGCATGGGAAGCTGTGGTCTTGGAGGAGTGAGTGGGAAATGATCAGCAGGATTTGCCATGCCTTCCCTATCCACATCCATTCTTTCAGGTTGGTCAGCGTCCCTTTCTAAATGTTCAGAGCGAGAGGGGAGGCTTGCTGCCCTCTGGCTTGCATGGTTTGCATCTGCATGTGTGTACCTGTCAACTCCCAAGCAAACGTATGCCTCACTTGCTGCGGGGGAGACCATGCGAATGCTATCCTCACACAGCCCGGTAGTTGCAAGTCCATCTAAGGTCTTCACACGGCTCAATGCCACGTACGCCTGACCGTCTGCACATATGTCTTCGCCTAAATCAACGACAGCACGGTCCATGGACAATCCCTGCACCGTATGGATGGTCATGGCCCATGCCAAAGCAAAGGGATAGATACTCTATGCTGCAAATCAAAGTACAGAGTAGAGGCCCCACCATGCCTTCCCACGTTGGCATTCTCTTCACTGTTTATTGCTGCTTGGACTACTTCCCTTTTGGCATGTCAGGGTCAGCGTCAATGAGAGCGGTTTGCTGCAGCTCATTGACACTGACCTGTTCAAAGGGATCGTCAACATCTCTTTGTGCATCCATCATTTTTGCCTCCTCTTCTCTTTGAGCATGCACTTCCAAAGCCCTCTGAGAGATCCGAACATCTCTTTAAAGTCGACTGTGCTCTTTCTACCAATGCAGTGCTGCTGTTATAAAGGGCACACGCACCCTGAATTCCTTCCTTGGTGGTGGAGGGGGAGGACGATTGGGATCCTGTTGCTCCTCTCCAATTCTAAGTTGACTGGCACGTTGTGGCACACGGCTTGCTTTCTGCACGCGCACCACAACACACCCTTCATCCCCTGGTAATCTGGGCAGGCTTTCCACCACATTTCCAACATCAAAAGGAGATGTGATGGCCATGCCCCGCACCCCACTCTGCCCCTTTGGAAGTTCCACAATCGTCATAAAGCAGTGGGCTGTGCTGATGAGACGTTGCTCCATCAAATTCAGACGCGCGATTTCTTCAGGGACGTCATCTAATTCCAGGCCATTACAGACGGCCAGATTTGGGATTTTGTTACTGTCTAGGCTACTTTTGCATGACCTACACAGCCAGAGATGGCTGATGTCAAATTCAGGGCTCAGATGGGTTAGTGAAGGAAAGGCGGGCAAATTGGCGGACCTGTGTGTCACACATGGCAGTGGAAACTGGAATGACATCAGGACCCACGCATGCTCACATGCTTGCACGCACACACTCACATGCACATTTGCACAAGCGCGCGCGTGCACGCACACACACACACACACACACACACACACACACACACACACACACACACACACACACACACACACACACACACACACACACACACACACACACACACACACACACGCACACACACACACACACACGCAAACACACACACACACTCACACACACACACACTCACCGATGGAAAGCACACGCGATGGCCAGAGTCAGGGTACCAGGTGCGCTGACAGCAGTCGCAGACCATGTTGGGCGAAGCACATAACTTGTTCCTGCATGTGGTCAGGAGTGATGCCACGGAGTACTTGGCGCTGCACAATATGATGCATGCACGGAGGAAAGCGCTGCAAGCACACGAGAGAGATTGTGTAACTCACTCACCACAAATCTATTTGCTCTGGTGCTCCCCGCAGCTCCATGCGTGCATTCGATGCCAGCTTTTTCAAATATAAACATCCCGAAAGTGCAATTTTGGGGGCACAACAGCACTGTGTTTGGGGGAGTGCCTGTTTTGGGGCGAGTTTTACCGGGGTGTTCCGGAATCAGCGCAAAATTAGCTTATATTTCATACAATGTTTACACTCTGAGGTGGCCTGGGAGGCTCGAAGCTCTATTCTTTCAATCAAACTTTACATGAACATAAGGGGACTACGCCCCGGGGGGCTCCGCCCCAAAAAGAAGCTAGAGGTAGTGTAGGTTTCAATTGGTACAGTCACAAACAATCTGGAGTTTCACCCTTAAGTTGCTAAAGCGTAAGAGGCGCTATGAGTGTAAGGCCCCTTTAGTTGCTGTCATTGCAAAAGGCACTATGCTATGAGTGTGAAGTCCCTTAAGATGCTGTGATTGCAAAAGGCGCTATGCTATGATAGTGTAAGGCCCCTTTACCTTGAGTTGCTGTGAGTGCAAAAGGCGCTATGCTATGATAGTGTAAGGCCCATTAAATTGCCATTAAATTGCTGTGATTGTAAAAGGCACTATGCTATGATAGTGTATGGCCCATTAAGTTGCTGTGAGTGCAAAAGGCGCTATGCTATGATAGTGTAAGGCCCCTTCAGTTGCTGTGATTGCAAAAGGCGCTATAAAACAGCTGCAAAGATGTGTCCTTTCCAAGGCACTAGATGCCGCCCCTCCCATTCAGTGGAAGCTTACTATAGTCCCATTTGCTGCTCTTAAGCACGATCTCATACATCTCATGACACTATTCCACAATCCCACACCCAAACTAACATCTATACCCCACACCCATACCCTCACGCACACCCACACCGCAGCCTTGCTATGTGTGTGTAAGTACAGTCCTTGGGTATGAATGTGACAGTAGTTGCATATTTAGTGGCATCAGCTGCATGCATTGTCTGTAAGGACACATTAGCTGTGCGAAAGCGTAGCTGGAAGGTTGGTAGGGTATTCGCATTGGTAGGGTGTGTGTGCGTGTGTATGCTTGCCTGTGTGTGCGTGTGTATGCTTGCCTGTGTGTGTGTGTGTGTGCGTGTGTGTGTGTGTGTGTGTGCGTGTGTGTGTGTGTGTGTGTTTGTGTGTGTGTGCGCGTGCTTGCGTGCGTGCGTACACACTTGCATGTGGGGAAGGGCTGTTTCTCCTTAGTTGTGAGTGTGTGGGTGTTTTGTAAGTGTGAGTGTGTGTGCGTGCGTGCGTGCATGCATGCATGCATGTCACGCTCCTTGTGACTGTGTATGCACAAGAAGACACACACACGCACACATGTCACGTACACACATGTATACACACACATCCATACACACATTCTTACTCACACACACACTCACACAAACACGCATAGGGGAGTCATCAAACAGCATCCTTGGCGCTGTCCCTTGGGCCCTACGATTGTCCCTCCCTCCTTCTGTATCACCTCCACAACCCCACCCACCGCACCAGCAACAGCATGCACACGCTCCGCCACACCCCGCCACGCTTCACACAGCCCAACAGCAGCCCTCGTCACGCATGCACCCCAGCCGCTGCTTTGCTGCAGACCCACACAGGCCATGCAAGCCTACTACTGCTCAGTGAGTGTGTTGAGGCCATGCGTGTGTTGAGGCCATACAAGCCTACTACTACTGCTCAGTGAGTGTGTTGTGACTTGTTCTTATTTGAATCACACACACACACACACACACACACACACTCACACACACACACAAACACACACTCTCCAGGGCTCCCCCTCCTGCCTATGTCAGGCCAGACAGCAGTGGTCAGAGCTCTGTTGCTGTATCAGCTGTCTTGCAGTTGGTGTCATGCCTGTGGTGCCACATCAGGTAACCCATCTGCAAATGTAACACGCATAAGTAAAAGTACAATGGCTTGTCGCACAAAATACTTGTCGCACAATACTTGTCGCACCACAATTGTCGCACCACAATACTTGGGTTAACCATTTTGGTCGCTCAGCAGTAGAGTTCACCAACACGGCATTTATATGCCGAACATAGCACTAGTGTGTTAGCTCTCACCTGGAGCTGGAGCCAAGCCTGCAACCCTCCTGATCCATATATAATTTTGATTCCTATTTTCTCTGGTGAAGGAATGTAAAGTGCCCGGTACCCAAGTGGCTCCTTTTCCTTAATTACTGTGGGAGTGGTTTTTCAATCGCCTGTGCATGCATGTTTTCCTCTTCTTTTTCCTCATATTGGATGGTTCAATTCCGGCTCGTATCCACCGAACTGCTGGAGGGGGATTTTTACACTTGTGCCAACACCAAGCATAAAAAGGATGGTTAGCACAGCGCAAGCTGTGCCAAGAGAGTACTAACTGACGTTCGGCTGCACTCGCCTCCAAGAACTAGAGTACTTCTGCATGCTGCAGAGTACTCAGCAGTTTCCGTGCCCATGAATGCCTGTGCACATATCCTGGCCACCCTCGGCGTATGTCATTGAATGTTGTGTGTGTGTGTGTGTGTGTGGGTGGGTGGGTGGGTGGGTGGGTGGGTGGGTGTGGGTGGGTGGGTGGGTGTTGGAAGCGAAGGGGAAGAGGGAGTATTTCTTGCACGTGCCTGGTCCAGATCATCGTCCATATGTTAGCCTTCCAGGGGCATAGTGTTTTATTCGGCATGTACGTGTGTGTATGTGTATGCACATTTTTGGGAATGCATGTGTGTTCCCGTGTCTTTGGAGTTGCAGGTTACATTGCGTCAGTCAAATGTATCTAAACATGGGGAGTGACCCTTCACTGCCTCCTGTTTCTTCGACTTTTTCATTTTGTGCTTTACGCCAGCTGGTAGCACTGGATTACCTTTCTTTAAGTAGACACGTGGAGAGGAGGTTCACCTTCACTGACAGCAAAAGTATTTGCCATGGCAATTGTGGCTAAAAGTGCTGCTGTCGTATTGAGTGCCTTAGAGTCCTCGTCCAGCGTATGCTGTAGACTACCGGTATTGGACCCTAGGACACAAAGTGTCTAGGGCTTATGAATTGCTAGAGAAACTGAGAGCCTTATAGCTTAGAAATTTGGACCTTTCTCCAAATTGTTTCCTTGCCAAATCGAGTGAGAACCTCATGCCGAGTAGGATGGTGCTTTCCGATTGTCGTACGATGCCCTGGTTGGAAAAGTGCCCAAATTTATTTGAGCTCCTCAATTTAAAATGTTATACAGCTGGAAAGAAGACTTAATTTTAAGACATAATGGACCCTGGCCGAAGCATTTGGCGATGCCGCGAAATGCAAGCCTGGTTCCCGAGCGGGGTCATGCTGTTGCATTTTTGCGATGAGCAGGAAGTTAAATACAACATCGCTGGAGCACAATTGCATTTCGGTAGCTTGTTGTTGTGATGACGTGTGCTCAGTGCAAGCGCTGTCCGGGGTGGAGAGTGGCAGGTTTCAGGAAGTTCCAACAGACATCTTGCATCACCCATATGGTCTTTATAACTGTGGAAGCCTGCACACCTGCCATGCCTTTTCACACAAGACTTGTAGTTGCACGACCTAGGGTCCCCAAGCGCAGCGCCACTATTTTATTATGCAGAGCCGCACGATAACGGCTGGCATCGGAGTCATATCTCAAAGGAGCGATAACATGGAAAGGGAGATCAAAGTAAACGTCACGGTGTAACAATTTGTGTGCAGGTCCTAATTTTGGCATGGTGGATGTGGACTGGAAGACCAGAGTGGCTAAGCTGCAGGTGCGCTGGAGTTTTGACATCAACGCATGGTGGTTCTCACTGCGCTTCTTGTTCTTATTGTTAAGCCTGATTTTGCAAGCCTGATCTGTTAGCTAATCTGGCTTGGCAACAGGCCAGTGGGTGTAATTAATTACGCCATCGTCCGCAATGGAGGGTGACCAGGTTTTTTGGCAGAAGCTCAGCTGCTGGCTGCTTTCTGTCAGCCACAGATAAATCCATGAGCTCAAACGTATAAGAAAGATGTCAAGTGTCCTGCAGAGTGCAGAGTGCACAAATCACAGACACAACGTCATTCGACTTAATGCAGCAAAAGAGGTATGGTGAAACTTTGATCTCTGGGCGATTGAAACATAGATAATACTCTTCCGGCACATCCAGGTTCGAGATGGAGCGACCGGAGACGTAGCTGTAGCTAATGACGGGCTCCGACTTCAGATAGACATTTCACTCGATACTTGCATGAAGGTGTAGAGGCTCAGAAACACAATCCATTGTTTGTAATGCTCTCTAAGGGTCACCAGACGGTCTTATGACATTTTGGTCTTTTCATAGAGTTGAACACACCCACATTTGGTATTCTGATGGCGATGCACTGGGGCTGAAAACAGTGCTTGAAATTGTTGATGCGAACTCGCAAACAAGAAAAGAGAGGATCTCCAAAAAGTTGCTCATCATTGCTGCACAGAGCTCCCAAGAGATGTGGTTAGCTGTGTGAGTTCACTACAGTTCGTTTCCAATACTTTTGCTTGTTATCACTAAACTGTGGTGTGGGTCCTCGGGTTGTAAGCGCAACAAACTTTGTACCCAATTTCAAGCTCCCTGAAGTTCACCTATACCTATTGCTGCACCACTCTATGTAAATAGCTTGCACATGACAACAATCTAAGCTCTATCTGATAACTACAATTTAAGTTTAGTTTAGTTTGGATTACAAAGGCATTCAACCTGGAATGGCTGCTCAACCTATGAGAACGAGGTAAACCTCAAAACAAACCAAGTAAAAAAGGGCTGTGACACAACTGGAAAATGCTAACCTTAAAGACACAATTACAATTTAATGTTAAGCGATGTGGAATACACCGCTTCCCTGTGTCCCTAATCTTGCCAACGTGAAATATTGTACCTCAAAGTATGCAAACGGAGAACCAACCACCAATTCAAATCCAACAAGTGGGTGTGATCCTATGGATCACAAAAAATGGGGCGGAGCCTGCGCTGCATTGAAGTTGTACCTAATGTAGTGAGAGCGATTCAGGGG
>Ga0307974_1003868_pt1 | contig 10729 bp, 8 predicted proteins | sample OrgLakmetagen784_FD_201812 | JGI IMG/M metagenome (GOLD analysis project Ga0307974, IMG submission 201812) | Saline water microbial communities from Organic Lake, Antarctica - #784 | ecosystem: Environmental > Aquatic > Non-marine Saline and Alkaline > Saline | place: Antarctica: Organic Lake... | reverse complement strand
CATAACGGTACTGGGTACATAGTGGCTCCTTATCCTTAACAAACGTGGGGGGTAGTCTTCACCGCCATATTATCTTCTTTCTCTGTGCCATTCTTCCCTCATATGCATCATCCAGACCCTGTAAATCTTAAATTCTCCCAGGTAGAAGACCTGCGGCAAGACAGGCTCTTTCCCAGTGTGCCTCTGTTCCAGGACCCTCCAACTCCCTCCGTACCAGCCTCTGAAGAGGAGCTCGAGGCAGCTGTCCACCAGGATGCTCCTGTTGACAAAGTGCCCCAAGGAGGCTTAGATGAAAGTGTCGTACAGGTCGATGGCCATTGTCAGGTCTGGCCATGCTGGGGTCATGTTGCTAAAGCATGCATCTGAGATGCCACACATTTGTAGCTGCGCAAGGCAGCTAATCAACTACTTACATGCAAGCATTCAAGGGATTGCTGTATTTGTGTCTTGACAATGCCTAACCACATTTCTGCACACAAAATGTGAGAACGTGAGGGGCTAGCCCAGCTGATTAACAGCTTGAATAGGTGGTAATCAAAAACAGATTTTGGGAGTTCTCCTTCTGTTGCAAGTACGATGCTGCAGGGCTGAGAAGAGCATTTGTAATATGCGCTTAAGAGTATGATTGTGGCTGCTGTGCGCTGAAAAACTGCTTTTACTTTTTTCAGGATGATATCCTTTGCGCTGGGATGCCTGCTTCAGAGGGCGTGACTGTTTATTGCTCTGGACAGCCTTCGCTTCAGATGCCCTTAAGTTGTTTTGAGAGGTATGTAAGCAGACACTTACCACTACCTTATTTGCTGGTTACTACTGCCTTTACGCTGGAGTTAGTACAGGACTTCCTCTAACAGACCACGGCACTAAAGACCAAATTGTCAGGATCTAGTCGAACTATGCAAAAGCAGGCATGTTGATGCCGCTGCAAGCGTGTTTAGAAAGGTCAACGTACCGTCAACGCGGTTCTCATCAACTCCCCTTTCATCTGTAGACTCTGTGCATTTGCTTTCATACTGAGAAAACTGCATCCTAACTCTCCCCTATTTGGTTTGTTGCAAAGCAAAGGCCAAGATGGTTTCCTTTACCTTGTTCAGCTTAAGTGCACCCCTGCCTGCTGCCAATATCACGCCTGTTTGCAGGCACTGTTTCACCCAGGAAGCGTCACCGGAGTGCATGTCCTCTTCCAGCCTCTCCTGTGCAGCAACCGTGCCAGTCGGTGCTGGCAATGAAGCTCTCTTCCGTCACAATGGATTCAGCTCCCCACCACCCAGCCAAACACAACGGCCGTGGCAGGATGTGAGTGGGCTGCATTCCCTGCTCGTGCTGCTTTATAGCGCTGCCTCTGTTAATTTCCGCAGGAGTCATACCTGTCCACCTGGGCTCAGTCTCCTCACCCTGACAAGTGCCCTGCTGCAATTCAGGGCAATGAGTGCAAGTGTCCGTGCACTCTGCGCTGCTGCTAAACACACGCAATATCCGTCCAAACACACATATACTTGGCATTCTACAGTTGGCAGCACAATTTTAACTTAGGGCTTGTGCCATTTTACAAAATTGCAAACTATGGCGCAATTTAACAAACCCCTATTGCAAACTATTACACGTTGGTCGAATTCCAAGGCATTGTTCCGAGCTTTCCATTCCAAAGCTGCAGCTGAAAACGCAAGAAACATCACTGCAAAATGTCTCAACCTTTAAATAATGCATGCCCACATTGCAGCGACGCTTTCGCTACCCGTCCAGCCTGTCTACATTTGTCTGTACTGGTAACTGTGGGAGGGCCTGCTCTGCAGTTTCTAATTATGGGAGCGCCTGCTCTGCAGTCTTCACACCAATTTTTTGTAGCCTTTCAGCTGTCCTCGTGGCGCAGTTCTACCATCCTCATTGACTGATGTGTACATGTACACTCCTCTTCTTTCCATCAAGTCCAAGCCCATGACCACAGCAAGGGTCCAGAGGCAACCTTTCCCTTAGATGAAATGTATGCTGAAGTGCCCGCTATCATACCTTTGCAGTGTAGTGCCACAACAGCGTATTCACGTGCTCCTGCCCTTCACCTGCTCTTGCAGCTAGTCAGTCAAGCGCGCACACAGATGAAAAGGAAAAGAGCTTGTTATCTTTCAAATTCATAGACAAAGTGGCTATAGCCTGCCCTCTTTCTGTATCTTACAGATTTAGCCTTGTTTTCATGCAGAAGTGCCTAGTGAGAATCCCACCTCTAAACCATCTACCTGCACATCGTGGTACAGCGCAAACTCCAGCTCAAACAGACACAAAAATGCATGAGCACACGTGCACACGCGCACACATGCCTCCGCATTCGCAGGGCTGCCTGATAGAGAACCCCACCTTCAACACCCCTGTTAGCGAATTCTTTTCGTCCTCTGACTCAGACCCGGAGGGAGAGTGTGTGTCAGAAGGAAGGTCAGCAGCCAGGAGAAGCAGGAGGAGGGCAGGCGACAATGGGCGCTATGCGGGCAGCAGTGCAATGAAGGCTGGTAACCAGGCAACTCTTGAAGGCACCTCTGTGGGGGTCCCCCATCCTGTAACCCAATTCCGGCACAAGCACTCGATGGTGGCGGGAGAAAGTAAAGACGCGGGTTCTGGGACGTTATCTCTGCTGCAGCACCAGCAGGACAGCCATCACAGTGGCACGCAGCAGCAGCAGCAGCAGCAGCAGCAGCAAAACCAGCATCAACTGGACAGCATGTCCAACGGCCACATCAGCTTCCCTCACCAGTCTAATGGCTTCAGCACACTCCCTCATGGCCCTGTCCTCATCAACACCAATCACCCGCATGACACTGAGCAGGAGGGGGGGCTTCAGCGCAGGCTGCTGCAGCACGGGCTCACTGAACCCCCTTTTCTAAGCATACCCACTCCATTAGCTCTGACTCCCCTCAACTCGGAATGCCAGCTTCAACAAGGTCCTCAGCTCGTCAAAAGCAGCTCGCTTAGAATTGCTCCTCCTCTGGCTTCTGCTGGATCTAGGTGCGTTCAATGTGTAGCTATATCTTTACGAAATTCTGCACACGTGCTTTCTCATGCACACACATGCACGTGTTGAACACATTCACACACCCACACCCAACCCCAGACATACACCCACTTGCCCACATGTACATGCACACACACGCATGTAAGCACACTCTGGAATACATGCACCTTCTTAGGGATGCATCTTAGTTAAACACACAGACCCAAACGCAAACGTACACATACACACATACAGTGTGGGGCGGTCTCCCAGCTACGGCCGAGCGCCCAGTTTTGGCCACGCTCCTACCCTTGGTCGCCCTCCAGGCTTGGGCCGCGCTACAGGCGTTGCTTGTACTCCCAGAATTGAAGAAGAGGCCGCTCCTGCATTAACCAAGGACGCACCTGCTGGTGTGAAACTGGTACGTTGCTCCTGCATTGACCAAGGACGCTACTGCATTAACTAAGACGCTCCTGCACTAACCAAGGACGCTCCTGCATTAACCAAGGACGTTCCTGCATTAACCACGGACGCTCCTGCATTAATCAAGGACGCTACTGCATTAACCAAGGACGCTACTGCATTAACCAAGGACGCTACTGCATTAACCAAGGACGCTACTGCATTAACCAAGGACGCTCCTGCATTGACCAAGGATTCTCCTGCATTAACCAAGGACGCTCCAGCATTAACCAAGGACGTGCATGCTGGTGTGAAGCTGGTACGTTGCTTCTGGATGCAGAAAGCGGCTTTGCTGCTCAAGCATTTATAGGCTTTGCTGTTTTGTGCTGGCCAGATGAAATTGGAATGATAAGTACAAAAGTGGATGGTTGTGAGCGCTGTATCAAAGCATTATCACCAGATGCACATTGCGCCTGATTGGTTTGTAGGTGTCCATATCCGTCCCTCCAAGCTCTAAGCCAGCCAAAATGAACCAGGCAGGCAGGCACCAGGCAAATGCGCTTAGAAACCAGGCCAAGGCACCAAGGCCAAGACCGAGGCCAAAGGCATCATACTATCATACTACAGGTCTTGGTGCCAAAAAGGTCCACACAATGTTTTTCTTCAATCCAGGCAGCAGCCACAGACTACTAGTCTTCCTTCCTCTAACTGCTCCACGTCACAGGGTTTCCGCGAGGCATCCCAGGCTGTGCTGGCGATGGGCCACTTTATGCGCCCTCCACGACACGGCACGGCAGAGAGAGAGGGGCCCATTGACAAAGGAGAGGATGAGAACAAAAACTCAGATGAAGAGGTGTGTGAAGGGGGGGGGTGCACGTATATGGGCGCATACGTGTGTCTGTGGTGAATGTGTAAATGCGGCGCTCTATGCAAGTTCAGGGAATGCCTGCGCTATGCATGAGTGTTTAAGGGGTCCGTGCGAGATGCTTTCATGCGTGTGCTTGCTGTGTGTTGGGTTTGGGGTGGATGCCTCCTTTTGTGCACTCTAATGCGCTTGCTTTTTTGGGCTGTCGGGTCATCAACCAAATCGTGTTAAGCCGCTTTAACTGGCATGGGTGTTATGGGCGACAAGCGGAGGGTGTTGTGATGTTGTGATGGCAAGAAATAGTGTTAAGCCGCTTCAACTGGCATGGGTGTTATGGGCGACAAGCGGAGGGTGTTGTGATGTTGTGATGGCAAGAAATAGTGTTAAGCCGCTTCAACTGGCATGGGTGTTATGGGCGACAAGCGGAGGGTGTTGTGATGTTGTGATGTTGTGATGTTGTGATGTTGTGATGTTGTGATGGCAAGCCCACACTTTGGTGCTCAGCTTTCATATCCAAGGCTCCTCAGAGGTAACGCTTCCTATATTGGCCAACCCTCACCTTTTGTGATCTGATTCAGGCCTTTCCCTTGCTTTCCTTATACAAACATTGGGGCGTCTCCTCATTGCGAACGCTCATCACACCCACTTGCTGACAAACAAACGTCAAACAGTCGTACTCTTAAGCTCACACACACATGCACACACAAGCACACACAAAAGCACATGAACAACTGCACACACACACACACACACGACACACTCGCATACATACAACACACTCGCATGCATGCTGCAACACCATGAAGCACACACTCACATCCAGGATGATGATGCATCCATGCATCTCCCCGCAACTGGCACGCGATGGCTGGATGACCCTCTGCTTGCTCTAGCCGTACAACGCACAGTAATTGTTGCTGAGGTGTGTGGGCAGCTAGAAGGGCGCAGAAGTACAAAGATGCACAAAATAATAAATATTTGAGGGGGTGCAGATTACTGCGGATTGGGTTCTCATAACTATTTTCGAGTTTTTGACAGGTCATGAGTGGAAAGAGTTCCCAAGAGCCCTTGGAAAGGTCCAGACAGGGATGGCCAGCTTCTGCAAGGCCCCCCCAACCGCCGAGCAGCTTGAGCAGCAACAGAAGTTCAAGCAGCAGGTGCAGAAGCAGCGTGCAGAAAAGCAAGCAGGAGCTTGCAGCGGAGGCAGCCAAGCACAAGCGCAAGCCGTGACGCCCACGCAAGGACGCCTTTGGACTGCACGGCATTCGCAGCAAGGCCATCGTGAAGCAGCAGAAAAACGAGTGCCTTTGTCTTGTGCAGTTCTGAGGTTATTGTGCCCCTGCAGATTGGTGTGGCAAGCACTAAAAATATGTATTGAGAGGGGTGCGGATTGGTGCGGACAGGGTAAAAATAACTTTTTCTGAGGGGTGCAAGGTCTCTACAGTATTGAAATATGCGAGTAGATCTGGAAACATTGATTGGGTGGCTTTATCAATGCCTTGTGTGTGTGTGTGTGTGTGTGTGTGTGTGTACAGCCGCCTTGCATGTAGTTGCTGAGTTAAATAGATGAAACAGCAGTGTGAGAACTCGGTTGGGCGTCCTTTGGTGATGCCTGATCTACCGTTTAAAGACGATGACCAATGCTTATTCAACTCATTTTGTCAAGTCACTCGGCTTAAATGTGAAAGCAACGTTTCATGACTTGACCATATGTGTTAATTAAGCATCATGCCTGATCTACCATGGAAAGACAATGAAGTGCAAATCACTTTATTAGCATTGTACAGGAATCTCATCACGCATTCTGCTTAGGGGCCATACAAATATCATTGTCTGAGTTAACCAGATTGAATCACGATCTCAATCTTCTCCCTCTGTGCCTACTTATTGTGAAAATGGTAACCGACAGGGTTTGAAATTTTGCAACATTTTATTCGTCTTGCACGCTCCATAATTGTACTGTTTTGCCTTTATTTGCTCCAGGCAGCCCCCGTGGATGGACTGCCCATTGCTTGCACACCCTTATTTGCGCACGCACCTTGCCAAGTAATAACCTTGCCATCGATTCCACCACTGATCTGAATTGTGACCACGCTAAGCTTGATCTGACATTGTGACCAATTTGAGCTACTCGACTAATCTTCAGATACGCTTTAGGCGAGGCATCATGATCAATCGTGGTGGTGCTCATGTAACAACAAAAAGCAGGACAAGGCAATCCACAAGGTCTTGGGCACCCCAACCCCCTGTGCCAACTTCAGGATTTAGGTTCTTCCACCTTTTTCTTGCAAGGCTTCTACTCGCCAGGAGCGGGCCCTTGGCGTACAAGCAATGGTTAGAAATTTGAAAGCCTGCAGATGTAATGAGCTTTGGGAACCATATGTCTGCTTTCTGGGGCAACCTGCTGGATTTTGCAGTGGTTAGCGCAAACTGATAGCTTTGGGGATGGCATCCAGTGCGCAGGGGCGCATGCATCCTTTTGAAAGGGTGGCCCTAGGACCTTGGCACCATGCCTGGGATTCTGCCTAACTCGGGTGGATGCACATTCAATAATACGAGGGGGGGGCCAAAATGCAAGGGGAAAAAAAAGACTCCTGAAAGTTATACGCATCTTGCTACCTGCCTTAAATCCTGGTCTCTGGTGTACTGTGTGCTTTTTGCACCAAGACTTTCAAGCCTCAAAACTCGGACCTCATTCTGCACTTGACTTCATGGGATTGCACGTCGATAAACGTAGTATGTCTTCTTAAAACACATACACACGCACACACACAGCACACACACATAAATATATGCGCCAACCTTTGCTTTGCCACCTTTGCTTTGCCTCTGCGTTTACAGCTTTTGGATGGAAGTGCCCACGAGATGCTGAAGGACATGGCAATAGCCCAGTATATGTGAGTCTAGCTCTGCAATTGTATATGGTATGCTACAAAAAGCAGTCATAAGTGGCACTAATCCACAATAAAAATGGCACCAGTTCACAGTGAGTGGCACCAATCCAAGATATCATGTGTGTGTGTGTGTGCGTTGTGCTAATGTGATGCTTTGCTTTTGTCAAGTAATGTGTATTTAGGTATTTGCCTTTACCGTGCTGGAATACACCTTGCTCCTCCTTCTTCCCTTGCGGTGCACATTTCAGTGCTCTTAGTTTTGTATGTAGATGGCACGGCATTGATGATAGTGCAATGCAGCAGATTTCTAAGCTCTTTATTTTGTTCGCCACGACGCTTTTGCAAGAGTCGAGTGCAGAAACGCTCGGATGTAGCTGCTTAGTAGCTGCACTGACTATGACACAATGCCAGAGCAAAATGTGAGCATTCCTTGATTACATTGCAATATATTACATAGCCTGGGACTGATGAAAGCGTGCACGCTACCAGGCGTCCTTGCTGTCATTGTTAGGGCTATTAATTTTCATCAAAACAATTGTACCAACAACCTTTTTGCACGCAAAGGTTGAGTAATGAGCTGCTGAGCGAGCTGCTGGCACTGGTTGCAACCTGTCCAGAGCGAGCAGACATCCTAGAAGGGCTTCTGCAGGCAGGAGGAGTTGAGCTGTACCTCCGACCCACGTGGTGGGTGGTGGAAAAGGTGAGTTGGCGCGGTTCCTGAGCTTTCCTGCAAGTGTGGGGAGCGTTGCCATAAGGATTGAGTTCTGAACAGATTCAGCAAAGTACCTTCATTGGGGTGCACTGATATCTGTTATGGGATCTGTTATGTTGAGCTGTGCATTGTGCACCCTAATTAAGAGTTCTTTCACAAAGTTTACTTCAAGTGATTGTAAAGTCGTGATTCAAGCGCGCATGCTCAATGTGCTGTGGCATGCCACCCGTTCAAGGTCCTCTCCTCTTTCAGTTCATGCTGTCTAGATGAATCTGCAAGAATGCAGATGCAGCTATGGCATTGTAAAACAGTAAGTAACAAGTGGGAAAGCGCTGCAAGAAACGCTGTTGACAGTAAGCAGTGGTAACCTGTTGCAGGCGACTGCTTACTGGTGTGCAAGCATGCATGTATGAAGCTTTTGCATGTGCCGATATGCAGCACATTTGTGTGTGTGCCACAAGTGTGTGCCTCTATATGTGCATGCATGCACATGTACGTGACCATGTGTATGTGTGACTTTCTTTGTGAGTGTGTTCAGCTTCTTGATCGCGAGGCCCATGATCTAGAGATCATATTTTTTACTGAAGAGCAGCAGAGCAATCATGTCTGACATTTGTCCTACTTGACCCATAATACTTTAACCAGACCTCCCAGCTATCCAGCTACCCTCCTACCCTCCTACCCTCCTACAACTTTAGGCGAGCTCAAGTTACGGGGGGGTGGCCTAGGTGAGGCTGGCAGGTCATTCGTAATGTCTGACAAGCGCATACCTTAGGGCTATGCTCCTGAAGGGGAGTTTGTCCGAACAAATGCAAACCAAAAATAATTTAGCTGTAAATAAATCTTAACGCAAGGTATGTAATCTGCACACAAACAAGTCACTGAACACATTGCCTGTTGCTCTTTCTGAATAAGCAAGAGAAGTACACGCATACATGTACGCAAGCAAAGGCTGATGCAAATACAAGTATATCACGTATGCCTTAAAAAGCAGAAAATAGGGCAATTGGCATTATCTGGAGCAAGAAAGCATTGTTATTGTATTAACATTGTTGTTGATTTACCAGGAATTGAACGAGGGACATACAAATCTATACTATGCACCTATGCTAACCCTGTGAGGTGCCTTAAGTGGTTGTGACACTCCGCAAGGGAGTTGAAAAGCTCGTGGTACGCGTTGTTAAACATGCTGTTCGGTTATACCGACATATTGTTAGTCGATGGATCATTATGCTTGGAAAATACCCATTACACGTACACTATTACGCACACACACACATGCACACAAGCGCGCATGCATCAAAACATACACACACAGATACACACAATTGTTACATAACCACACAGGGTGAAGCTGTATCCTTTGTGGAGCTCTCCTCCCGTGCCAGTCTTGAGGGAGAGATTCTTGTTGGTTATGTTGAGCGCAGCACCAAACGAAGTTTCCTCAACCCTGAAAACAAGCTGGAAGCACGACTTTCCCGTGCAACAGTTGAAGCGCTTGTGACTATGGCGTGGTCTTAATGACATCAAATTGATTAATGTTTAAAAAATGGCATGCATGGTCTAAGTGGCATCAAGTGTAATTTGGGGTTTGGAGAAGGAATTGAGAGTAACAGGGAATGGTGTGCTCTGATGGCCTGTTTATAGGCAGCAACTAATGCCGTAAATCCTAAAGGGCCTGCTTTTTTCCCCTGACAATATGATTACATTGTGGGTTGATGGTTCAGCTTCTCTTCACTGCCTAAGCATTTTGTTCTGTTTGAATTGGGAAGAGCCTCTCCATAGTGCCTGTGATCAATATATATTGTATGTAACTTGTGCCTGCAATTCATCTGTACGCTGGTACCATTATTTGTGTCGTGACAATTGATTGTCAAAAATTTGTATCATGGATTTCATTGCCAGCCTTATTCCTTGCCTACAATGTAATGCTGACGCTTGTGGCATTCTCTGCAGGACCTGAATTCAAGTTAAAAGGTATCTTTGAGTGAAAAGGAGAACAAAAGTGCGTAGTAGTGGCAAGCAACCCGTGAAGTAGTAAGGAAGCAGGAGCAAAACTGGTATTGGATGTCTACCACCAATGCAGACAAAAAAGGGTCTGGAATCTTGCAGTCAATGAATAGATTTCTCTGTTGGTGCACTGCTTCGCATGCAAAGTTGCCCCTAAAAATTAAATAATGTATACACGCCCCTGCTCGCAATATAAATCCATGGACTCTCACGACTTTTTATGACAGCTCTACTCAAAGTAGCTAGTGCAACATTCAATCACATCTGCCGCGAAGAACAAAGAAGTAAGCAACCGCTACCTTCCTGCTGCTCCCAAACTGGATGGAAAATAGCACCAGCTCTTTTCACAAAACCTGCACTGACAGTAAAGACGTATAATCCTCCTGGGAAATAACCCCAACAAAAAAGTGCATGACATGCCATTCCTCTACCAGCAAACCAAAACACCACCCCTGCCAGAGGCAAACGCGATATATATCTAATTGAAGTCAGTTACTGTGTAGACAGTTCCCCTACCCAACAAGCAGAGAAGGCGTGAGAACAACATTAGCTGCTTATACCTCGCCTCACTTGCTCGGACACCGATAAAACCTCCACATCATCCAACTAGGAGCAACAGGCACCATTAACAGCAGCCACATAAGGAACCCACTCCACAGCCTCAGAGTTACTGGTCTGCAGCACTCATGAAAAAAAAGCCTACATGCAATCAGACCTGCTACAAAAAGACATACAAATGAGAAGAGACATTGAATGCAACCCCCAAAAATATCTGAGCAATACTCCTGGTGGTGTTGCAGGCTTCTGCCTCCCAACCGACCACCAGATCCCCACTGAGAAGCTTCTCGCATTTTTATTCTCCAGGTAGGATG
>Ga0307974_1003864_pt1 | contig 10735 bp, 14 predicted proteins | sample OrgLakmetagen784_FD_201812 | JGI IMG/M metagenome (GOLD analysis project Ga0307974, IMG submission 201812) | Saline water microbial communities from Organic Lake, Antarctica - #784 | ecosystem: Environmental > Aquatic > Non-marine Saline and Alkaline > Saline | place: Antarctica: Organic Lake... | reverse complement strand
AACCATCCCTACCAAACAGCCTTAGGTTCCGGACAACACTCAGGACTCAACAAATTCAATAAGCTACCCAATGACCACCCTCAAGCCTCAGAAGGCCCAGATAAAACAAGTGCCCTGCTGATTAGCACTGACCTACCTCATAATTATTGTATTATCGACGAAGCACCCCAAAACAGCTCCAGCCAAAACCTAACCCGTAAGGTAAAAAATTGGCGGGATTGGACCTACACATCCACTCAGGCAGCCTCCAAAAGAATGAAGTAGGGCAAGGCATCGGATCAGGTGTATACCACCCTCACTTAAACGTTTCCCACTATGTAAACCCAAAAGGCATGGGTATAACCAACACCATCTCACGTGCAGAGCTAGCAGCTATAGCAGCTAGCTGCAGTCATACACGGCTACTCACATATAGCCACAGACAGCCTTACATCACTGCACCAAATCAAAAAGCAGCTCTCACACCCAAATCTCCATCGCCACCACATCCAAGGAGATGTCCTTCAATCCATTGCTAAAGCAATCCGCCAATCACCATCGCCCATCCACTTCTTCAAAATAAGGTCCCATGCCGGTACTATCGGAAATGAACATGCCGACGCCCTTGCTAAAAAGTCAGCCATCACCTACTCCGACATCGCTGACACCTCCATCAGAATAGCAGGCCCTGAGGGAAATCCCTTCTACAACATCCACTGGCTTACAAAAGAAGACACAGAAAACCAAACACAAACCCATAATCATAGCCATACAACAAACATGGTCCATCCTACTCCCCCAAAGCTTTGGTACCTACCAAACCACCGTGACGCTCTTCAAGCACATATGCATTTTCTCCTTACACTGGGAAATGCCAAAACTGAAACGAACTACCACGCGTACTACCATACCCTCATAAAGGACGGCACTGCCAATGGAGCCACTAGCAATGCTTACCTAATATCATCCAATGTTTCCTTTAAGACCAAATATATCATTATGAAATACAGAACAGGCACCCTATATAGGTAATCAAAAACATGCGGTATTGTTCAAACTCTCGACAAGTCAAACTTGCCCCCTCTGCCCACAAGTAGACAGTGCCCTGCACATCCTTCCTGGGCGCCAACACACACAAATAAGGAACATGACCACCGAAAGACACAACTTAGCATGCTGCATGATCTTTAAGGCTATCAGCAAAACAGGCTTCTTAGGATCATGCGTTGTCTCCATAGATATAGGCAGCAACGAACGGATGACCATACAGAATCTCCAGGTTTTGAAACAGCTGAAAGCAGAATTGTTCCCAAATGCCTCTTCCCACCCCGCTTCCCAGATAAAGACAGATTTACCTCAAACCACCCAGATTTTGTGCTGGTTACTCCCATCGCTGCAATAACACAAAAACAACAAACTAACATAGGGGGGTGAATTCTTCGTAGTGGCAGGGGGAAATTGACTGGGAGCACCCCAGTAGCACCGCCAGCCACCAGTAGAGCCACCAACCCCAGACATCACCGACCTGAAGACCTCAGCAAACAACGGCGTGACATTCACCTTGTCGAGATCAAGTATTTTGAGACACCAGACCTCAGAACCAGCCGAACGCCGCAAAAGAACAGCACAAAGATATCTGCAACATTCTCCATGGAGCCTCCGTTACTCTCCACATCATCTTTTTGGGTGTGGGTGGCACTATCTACAACACTTACACTCTGAAGCCTTTCAAGGAACTAAGTCTTGATTCTCATAGAGTTAAGAAGCTTGCCTCCAAGCTCCATGTGCACTCTGTGAACTTTGCTGCTAAACTTGTCCATACCAGACGTGCCCTTTCCAGTACTGTTATCAGACTAATCAGGAGCCGGTTTCAGGCCAAGCCTGCAACCCTCCTGATCCCCATTGATTTTTCCTTTCCTTTTTGCGGTGGAGGAGCTTTACGGTACTCGGTACCAAAGTGGCTCCTTTTCCTTAATTGATGTGGGGAGTGGTTTTCACTGCCTGCGTAGCTTTTTCATTTTTTCTTCTTCTATTCCAATGCAGCTGAGCTTAAAAGGAGCCATTTACGGGACACTTGCCTAACCAGCCGCAGCATGAAATCCAATTTTTGAGCAGCCATATGCTGTATCTGGCTAGCCAAGCAGCGCACCAGACTGAGTGGACCTTAAAGCTTCAGTGTCATTTTACTTTCAGTAAAATACTAAAACAATAATGGAGCAAACACACCAAGTGGCTGGCGAGATATACAGACTAATGCGCTTTTCCCCATGCAAAGCACTCATCTGAGTGCATTTGTCCTGAATCCTTGCGCAGGGCGACTTAACTTAATCTGAGCACATGCTTTGGTAGCGTAAAATGTCAGCATCAGTGTGAGGGGCTAGATTGGGCCCAGTTTGATGAGGTAGTATCGTGTAAGTAGTTGTCCCTTTAATGCATAAATGGGCATGTTTAGACTTTTGCTCAGACAGCCTTCTGTGAGAAAAAACTACGTAGGCAGTGAAAAATATTGCCCACATTAATGAAGGATAATGAGCTACTTTGGTACCGAGTACCGTAAAGCTCCTCCACCACAGAGACAAAAGGATAACATCAATGAGGGTAGAGAGGGTTGCAGGCTTGCTTGGCCTGAAACCGGCTCCTGATGAAAATAAAAAGAATTTAAGTCTACACTGGAAGCTGGAAGTCACCAGCGTGCATTAAGGAAAGGCTCTCAACTAGTGCTCACACTAGCCAGAGCCCCACCGGAAGACGAAAAAGAGAAACAACAGAGACTAATGAGGATCCGGCGGGTTGTCAGCCATGCAATCCGGCCTGCACCTAGCCCTCCTGAAGCCAGCCGCTCTACCAGTAACTCCCCTTCCAGATCCCCCATTATCACTGTTGCTGTTGTTAAAGTGTATTTTGTGTCTTGTTTCTGTTATCTTGTTTAAGCTTTTCATTGCACGGCAGTGTAGTTTAGTAGCTAGTTGGTGCACTTTGTGCGCGGGGATGTCCAAGTTTAGTAAAGGAGTTATGGTGTACTGATTGTAGATTGTGCCCCCGACTCCAAGAAGTATAACATGAAGTGTGACTTTGTTGCTTTGAGAGATGCCTCGGAGGCTCCTTGTTCGTAGACGCTGAATAAGAGGTTGATGTTAGTTGTGCGCTTTTTCTAACGTCCGTTGCGGGTTTATGTCTGAGCAGAATTTGAATCCTATAAGATGTATGTCTCTGTCCCTAGTGGGAATCTGTTTGGGATCCAAGTGCCTGCCTCTTCCCTCAATGAGCATAACTAGCACCCCATCTGGACGGCTTTGATGTCTAGTTGGAAGGTTTTGTTGCGTTGGGAAAACCCAGTCAGGAATGTTTCTTTCAATGTCATCGGGTGTTCAATGTTTAGGTCTGATAACTTTTTACTGTTACAAGCATCCATTGTAACAATTGCTGAGCCCAGCTTGCCTTTACTGATCTCCTCGCCACAAAGGCTAACTGCGTGGTGGTGTCGGTTTATGTGCATTCTTTTCAGAGTATGGTTATTGCACCTAAGAAGTATGTGTGGAGCACTGTCTGATCCTCCGCACAAAGGGCATGTGGCAGGCCCTGTCGTATGGCTAAACCGTTTGGTGTGCTTGTCTGTGTGTATTGTGTCCGTCCTGTACTTAAAAACTTGTTCCTGCTCCTTAAAAGTCACATTTGGCATGGACCAGAATGTGTTACTGAGTTGGGCATGTGGACCAGAATGTGTTTCTGAGCAAGTGGACCAGAATGTGTTACTGAGCAAGGGGCTTTGCATTAGGTTGCTATGTGTGAGAGTCGGGCTGTGCTGCACGCTCTGGCGTATCATGCAATTTTTGCCAGAGCTTGTAAAGCAGTGTATCTGTGTTAGCTTCACCAAGGTAATGGTCGGCATGCATGTGATGTTTTAACTTGTCTTGCAGGTAAGTCAAAGCTCGTAACTCTTCTGCATGGGGGCCAACTTTGTTTGGAACGCTTAGCCAGAACAGGCCTGATGAAATTTGACAACGGAAAGGGTACGTATGGTATGAGCATGTCTGGCAGCGTAGTTGACAGAATGAACAAGGAGCTTGGAAGCATGTTTCTGGACTCTTTGAGAATCGAAACCCAAGTCCTTGAGAGGTTCTATTGCGTGAGCGTTGTAGATGGTGTTGCCCACGCCTAAAAAGATGGAATGGAGAGTAGGTTTAGGGTTTAGGGCTTTGTGCTGTTCCTGCACGGTGTTTAGCTGGTTTCAAAGGTCTATTGCACTCACAGTTCTTGATTACAATGAGGTGAATGTCATGCTTAAGTTTGCTGAGATCTTTGGGGCGGTGCTGTCTGGGGAAGGTGGGTCTACTATTGACTGGTGGTGCTGAGGTGCTCCCGATCTCCCTAAGTCGCCCCCTGCCAATCTCAAGAACCCTCCCCCTCCATTATTAGATTGTTGATTTGTAAACCCTTTATATTATTGATTTCTCGTTTTTGCGGAGATGGAGCAACCAACACAGTATCCGGAGACATATAAAAATGACACCCTCCTCTCAGAGGCACATGGTGTAACATCAAGTAAATCAACTGTTATCCTCTCTGATTGTTAGGTTCTCAGTCAGGCATGAAAAGAAAAGAAAAGGCTACGCTGGTAGTGGAAAAACATCTAGCATTGATTGAGGGAAAGAGACTCATAAATTCCCAATAATAAGTCAGAATAAGAAAGGAAGTCTGTGTCACGCCCAATCGTTGGCAGCGACGAATCGTGTGACGGAGCAGTTAAATAATTATACTTTGCAGTGACCGTAATTTGATCTGACATCTGACTGGAAAACCCTCCCACCCAGGGAAAAAATAAAGTATAAACCCAAAAATAAAGCATAAACCCATACGTTGAAAAGCAGAGAGAGCAGGCACCCCTAACTTCTGTCAGAGGAGCAGAACTACCACCACACAGCCTAATCTTGAATTGATTCGTCTCTTGTTCACCAACAGCAACTGCACAATTATTCCTCAACAACTCTTCAATAAACATCTCATAAGCTAGCATGAATTTTGTGAAGTAGCAAAGTTGTTACTTCAGGCTGTTTCATTTGGGGCAGCATACCTCCGTATGTTGCTGTGATTGTTCTTCTTAAGCAACACAACCACAACTACAGCAACAACCACCAGGAAAATAAACACGGGAATTGCAATTGCTGCAGGAAAAAGTGGAAAATATGTGTGAGTGAAACAGGTTGATGGATCTATGCCGGAAGCTAATGACTAACAGTTCGGTTAGGCAAAGCAATTTGATCATACAGATAAGTTGCCATTAAGCATTCATGGATGGCTTACCTGGACCTAATACCTCAGCACTCGTACTTCTTCCATCAACCTCATCATCTGTGATGCAATTTGAAAACGCAGTCACCGGTAAGCAATGTTCTTGCTGCAAAAGTGTCGCTTTGCATACAATGCAGATCTACCAGAATTTACCCCATGGAATTGTTTTGAACAGCAGACATACACGATCCTTTACCCACCTGTAGCTGTGATTCCAGAATATGTCACCTGCAACACAACAAATGATCTTAGCTTTTAAGATGCAAACAAAGTGTTTGAAAGATGCAGCATATAAAAAATGTGCTTTTCACCTTCATTGTAGTACTCAGGCCTCTGAATAACAGGGTCTCAACTTGGTCATTCGAATACTTTGAAAGAGCAACCTGCACCATAGTTAAAGTAGGTCGGTTCAGCAATGTAATGGCGTTGGTAACAGAGGGCAAATTGTGTTTTACCTCGACATTTTCAACATCAGAAAGTGTTGCAGCATCCCCCAAATTAATGGTCATTGATGCAACCACAGATCCTGGAGACAAAGAAGCCTGCAGGAAAGCAAAGGGAGAAGCAGAGTGAGATGGCACGCTTTGTTTTTGTTGTTTAACAAGCCTGATCTGCTTCTACCCTGTCCTGTCTTTTGATAGTAATCATTTAGGAATGCGCACCTGGACAAAACTGGCACAGTTGCTGCCATCATGCTTTACGTACTGGGAGAGTGCACTGAGAATGTTCTTGCCAAAAGTTGCCTCAAGGTCGTCCTTGAATGCGCTGTCATCCTTCACTTGTTCCCATTTCAAATCCATCTGCAGCAACAAGAAAGTGGGCAATAAGTCCCATGTATAATTGCCTAACTACTGCTGATCGGAAGATGACAGTGCAATCAGGGTGGCAAGAGCACGCTTGTCACACGCGTATGTGCAGGAGGATATGGAAATTACTCACCGTGATGAAGTACGAAACAAACTTTTGGACCTCTGATGAGCACGGAAGCGCACTTGGGGGTGGTGGAGTTGTGGTTGCAATCCTTGGTGGGAGCTCACTTGGGGGAGGACTGGGGCTGGGGGGAGGACTGGGGCTGGGAGTGTTTTCCTCTGGGTAAGTAAGCGAGATTGATTGTTACTAAGCATATCTCTTCCCCTGGCCATTCTTGAGGAGAGCAACACATTCATCCATAAAAAGGCCATAACAAGAGGTTCGGACTCAGAAAGTAGGAGAGAGAAAGTCCGCACAAGTGCAGGAGAGTGAAGACAAGAACTGGCAAGAACAGCTGAAAGAGGAAAAGGAAAAGAGGAACAGGCAATTCCTGGTGGAGCTTATCCGAATGTCTCCTACGGTTCCAGTGGATTTTGTCAAAAGTTGATCAACAGAAGCCAAAGACTTACCAAGGAATGCTTGGTTTTCTTGCTCCAGTTCCATACTCTCAACCTTGAAATTGTTTGACGACTCTGCGGACGCCTCCAAAAAGGATTTCGTATCACCTGTTGCAACAATGTCAAAGACACAAGAAGCCAGGAACGGGGATACCAATCCCATAGACTTGCACTGCTCGGTAGCCTACATGGTAAGAAGAGATGTGTCAGTGTTTAAAGACAGCTTGGTTGCAAATTGGAGCAAATGACCGTTTATAGATTAGCATGATGTCATATAGCCTACTAGTTCACATACAAGTTATCACATAAGCTGTCTAGAACAAACTGCAGTACATCACTGTGTGCAACAACTCTTACATAAGGCACAGGATTGTTTCAAAAAGGAACCTTATAGAGGCACACTCATCGTTGTAGATCACGTGTTAAACACTTAACACCCCTTCCATTCCTTAAACACACAGTTTCCACATTAAGTTGATGGTTCACTGAAGCAAGTATCACCTGTTGCACAGCATCATTTTCATTATCTTGAAGTTTCCTTTGTGGTGTGGGTGACTCAATACTAAAGGGTGGCGTGACTGCAAAGCAATCAGAAGCAGAAATAGGTAGCATTTGTGTGACAGCAATATTTCAGATGATATACCGGTAGTATCAGTCCACTCCAAAAAAAGAAAAACCTTGTGTTTTTTGTTTTTATAATTTTGTTCTTGTGGCAACAATCTGAAGTGGGAACTGTATGCAGAAATATTGGGGCCATTTGACACATGATGCAGCAAGGGTTCAAGGAAGAAAAAAATAAAGCTTCTTTTAAATGAAATCAAAAGTACCAAATGCTGCAAGAAAGAGGGAGCTTTCATTGAAGCAGATCTGCTAGTATTCAGTACAGCGTTCAAGGTATATATGATGTATGGCATATGCATGCCCACAAGCACATACAGCATCAGCTGCAAACCAGGTTTAACTCTGCCATTCTACTTGCACAGCATTGCCCTTTTGGCATTACTTTATTGCGTACATCTCAACGCACCTAGTGTTTCATCAGCACAACCATCCACACAGACTCACACAGCATTTCCCTTTTGGCATTACTTTATTGCGTACATCTCAACGCACCTAGTGTTTCATCAGCACAACCATCCACACAGACTCGCACAGCATTGCCCTTTTGGCATTACCTTATTGCGTACATCTCAACGCACCTAGTGTTTCATCAGCACAACCATCCACACAGACTTGCACAGCATTGCCCTTTTGGCATTACTTTATTGCGTACATCTCAACGCACCTAGTGTTTCATCAGCACAACCATCCACACAGACTCCAGAGCCAGCAGTCCAAGGGGTTCTAATCCTAATTGACAGATAGTTCTGCCCGGTAGTTGCCATGGTAAACTGCTCTGTTCGAACTGTGCAGAATGACCAGCCAGGTAGTGGAACAAAATGATTGACCTGACCACTTGTAAAACATTATTTGAAACAGCGTTTGTTTATAATATAAATGTGGCGAGCAATGCGAGAGGTCAGCTCTCACCTGATGTACCCAGATTTTCATCTTCCCAAGACTCCTTCTTTTTACTACCAAGCATGACGGAGCTTCCGCAATTGCGATCCTTGTAAGATATTGTCACAGAAGTAATGACCGATGCTGCAAACGATACTCCTGCCTGAAAAGAACCATGTTTAATGAGTTTGAGGAGCACTACATTTTGAGGTTGGGAGTTGAAGCGCTTGACAATAAACCAATGCACCTCACCTGCTGGCTAACTGCTTCATTCATAGCTGTTATCAGCAAAAACTCATTGTCCAGGAGGGTCATTGTATTGTTGAGAGCATCACACGTCTGAAAATCACCAGAAAAGGTGCTGACTGCAAAACAAAGGTGGCAGGTTCTATTGTTTGCATCATGTGATGGTGGGAAAGTTCTGGTGAGCTACAAGGACCGCGGCTAAGAATTGAAACGTGTAAAAGCAAGACTCAGAAATGAGCTAGGAACGAAGAACCATAAAAAGACCAGAGAAAAAACAATGGAGCAGCAGGAGAGAAACACAGAAGCACAGATGAAGAGCGAGAAGGGTCGCTTTGCCGCACTGCAAGAACTGGGGAAACGCATCACACGGTAATCAGCTTTTTCTAACAAGTAAAAAGCACCTTGCTGCCAGACAAGGTGGCACGGCTGACACACACAACAGACATGCCTAGGTGCATCCGTCTGTCTTTATCCTTACCGTGTGGATCGTTAAATACTGCACACATGCTCTTGATTCCTTTATCAGGGGCATCTTCGAGGTTGGGTATGCATGAGGGAGGGGATGGTGGAGCATTTGGAGGAGAAGGAGGGGCCTGCAAGGCAAATTAGTTCAAGCAAAACGGCATGTTGTCCAAATTTCAAGCATGCAGGTCAAGGGTACAGGAATTATGCAAACATTCGACCCATCCCGGAGCAATGGTTACATCCCTTACCAGTGGTGATTCAGGTGGCGCAGGAGAAATATATGAGGATGTAAAGACAATATCTGCATTGATGGGAAATGTGATGTAATTAGTATTTCTTTTGTGGAAAAACAGTTGCGGTTCTATCTTCCTGACCTGTTTTTCCACACCCTTCTCCGTATCCTGTGAGGATGACAAAAGCCCCTTCATTTGATGGCTGATTCCACTCCATTTTAGAAAGGCTTACTACGTTTTCCTCTGTGGTAACGCTTCCGCCTGAGATCAAACAAAAAGTGGGATTTTAACACATAAAAGCTATCTGCCATAAAAAATGGATGCTCAAGGTCAACAAATAAAGATGGATGCTCAAGGTCAACAAACAAGAATGGATGCTCAAGGTCAACAAACAAAAACGGATGCTCAAGGTCAACAAACAAAAATGGATGCTCAAGGTCAACAAACAAACAGAGTTCAAATGCTAAAGCACCCACCCACACCTGAGCTGTCATCTTTAGATATCCATGAGCTGTAGGCATGGTCAGATGCACATTTCCGGGTTGCAAACAGGTACGTCTGCATTGAAGTCGCAAATTGTGCTATAATATCAATAACAGGCCACAAGATCAATATATGCAAGCCTAAAAACATGAGCTGGGAGGAGGAAATCTAGGCCTGGGCATCTCTGTCCAGTTTCCCAGTTAACAATAACTTGAAGCACACTCACATACAAAGGCTTCGTCAGCTGCAGTCTTCTTTGTCTCTACAGACAATGCTCGGATGGTTGTAGAGGGTTTAATGTAATATGTGTAGTCTTTCCCAGACAAGGAATAATGTGCCCCCCCATTAGAGTCAGTTGCGTCACATGTATTGATGTCGGAAAAATGAACTGCGTTGGGAACAGAGCTGATTGCTGGCAAAGAAATTTTGTGGGGTTTTTGACAGCTTCCTAGAGGGCCAGCTGGTGCACCTATGCATTAGGAAGGGCAAGATACGAGTTAAAAATGGATTAGGCAGACACAAACTACACTGCAGAGCAGAACGATCAAGACAAGTGTGAACGATAGAGACAGATTGCAGCCATAGAATCTCCAAATCCTTCGTCTTGCATGCATACCACTACTATAACATCTCCCCCTTATGAGAAGGCCTAGTATAAGAAGGCAGGAGGTACCTGTTTGAGGTGGATCTCCTGTGCTGGGATCTCCTGGTATTGAGGCTGGAACGTCAATGTCAATGGTAACACTAGGCGGAGGAGGTGGACAGACGCAAAGCAGCTCATCTGGAGAGGAGAAGCAGGTAATAGAGAGAAACTGTGTGGGATTAAAAGTCAAACCTGCTATGTGAAATCAATCGAGTGCAAGCTCATTTTGCTGTGTAAGCTTGAATAAATTATACCTGAGTGGAACGGAGGAGAAGGTAAGGATGGTACCGGCAAAGGAGGAGAAGGTAAAGATGGTACCGGCAAAGGAGGAGAAGGTAAAGATGGTACCGGATTGATGTCAGGCTTGACAAGCTTGTCTGTACAATTCAGCATGGTGCCAATAGTTCCACTCGTCTTGGCACTTTGTGAACCGCCGTCAGTGCTTTGTAGGCGAATGAACCTGTGAGTCAGGTTCACAATGATTTGAGAGACTAGAAATCCTTGGACAGATTGAGTGCTATCGATGCAAT
>Ga0307974_1003849_pt1 | contig 10758 bp, 8 predicted proteins | sample OrgLakmetagen784_FD_201812 | JGI IMG/M metagenome (GOLD analysis project Ga0307974, IMG submission 201812) | Saline water microbial communities from Organic Lake, Antarctica - #784 | ecosystem: Environmental > Aquatic > Non-marine Saline and Alkaline > Saline | place: Antarctica: Organic Lake... | reverse complement strand
TGTGTGTGTGAACTACGCGGATCCAAGCGGCAATACAAAATATTGCTCTCTAGTGCCAGCGGTGTGCTGCGAGCCATTATCAAACGAATGCAATAGTATGCATGTGTTTGATCAATCGTTTTTGTGTGCGTATAAGTATTGTGTAGATGCAAGGACCTCACAAAAGATATGATCACGAGTGCTAGTGGTGTGCTGCGGGCCATTGCCACTCTTGCTTTTATGCGTTTCTGTGTGTGCGCGTACGTAATGCGCAGATGCAAGCAACCTCACAGAAGATATGGTCGCGAGTGCCAGCTGCGGGCCGTTGTCGCTCTTGCTTTTATGCGTTTCTGTGTGTGCGCGTACGTAATGCGCAGATGCAACCGACCTCACAGAAGAAATGGTTGCAAGTGCCAGCGGTGTGCTGCGGGCCGTTGTCGCTCTTGCTTTTATGCGTTTTTGTGTGTGCGCGTACGTAATGCGCAGATGCAAGCGACCTCACAGAAGAAATGGTCGCGAGTGCCAGCGGTGTGCTGCGGGCCATATGTACTGCTGATGACGAGCGGCCCCCTACTAGCAAGGCATTCCAGCACGCACGCTTGCTTGCGCATGATAACCAGGTAAGTTTAAGATGATTTGGTCATTAAATACTTGTAATACAGTTGTGTTCCATCACGCACGCTGGCTTGCGCATGATGATCACAGGTAATTTGAGCTTTTAATAATGAGCTAGAATTTAGTGGCACACATAAACAAATGAATTATTCGTATCTGGTGGCGTTCCTTCACGCACGCCTGCTTGCACATGATGGTCAGGTATTTTGAACTTGAAATAAAAAGCTTGATTCTAGTGGCGTTCCATCACGCACGCTTGCCTGCACATGATGGTCAGGTAATTTGAACTTGAAATAAAAAGCTTTAATCCAGTTGCGCACATAAACAAAGGAATAATTTGTACTGGTGGCGTTCCTTCACGCACGCCTGCTTTCACATGATGTTCAGGTAGTTTGAGCTCTTAGTAAAAAGCTGTTAATAAATGGTCAAATATTGTAATGTTGTAAATAGCTCCGGCCAATTATGTGCCAGCAGCCGCGGTAATACATAAGGAACAAGTTTATTACGTAAGGAATTGGTTGTATTGATTGACGATGTGAATCTAGTGGCGTTCCATCACGCACGCCTGCTTGCACATGACCATCAGTTAATTTGAGGTGTAAATAGATGAATGAATCATTCGGATCCAACTGAGTTCCATTACGCACGCCTGCTTGCACATGATAAACAGGTGATCTGAGGTTTAATAATGCATAATAAATGTTTTGGATCTAGTTGCGTTCCATCACACACGCACGCCTGCTTGCACATGATAACCAGGTGGTTGGCAAGGACCACGACTAGGTCCTTTTGATGCAAACATGAATTCTAGTCAAAGAAAGCTGCACGCAGGCTTGGGCTGGTGATCCTTTGATACAAAAACTAGTTGATCCTTTTGATACAACAACTAGGTGATCCTTTTGATACAACAACTAGGTAATCCTTTTGATACAACAACTAGGTGATCCTTTGATACAACAACTAGGTGATCGTTTTGATACAACAACTAGGTGATCCTTTTGATACAACAACTAGGTGATCCTTTTGATACAACAACTAGGTGATCCTTTTGATACAAATATAAATACTAATCAAACAAAACTGCACGCAGGCTTGGGCTGGTGATTCGTTTGATACAAATGTAAATGCTAATCAAATAAAACGGCATGCAGGCTTGGGCAGGTGACCTCTGCATTCTCCTTCTTCCTGTTGACCGGAAGCCAGTATCTGATTGCACAACACTGGTTCTTCGTATTCGCTTGGTCAGAAGAAATACAGTCGACTCCCACCCTTTTCTTTGACATGATCACCGCTCACAAGTAGGGGTGGCCAGAAACATGTGTGTACGTAGGGCTGGCCAAAACTGTGTATATATATATGGTGAATATACGGTATCTTTTGCAGGGATTCCATCAAGTGTAAGCTCACATACGGTGTATACGTGTATATGTGTGTATATATATATGTATATGTATGTATGTGTATATGTGTATATTTATATGGATCTGGCCAACCCTATACTCATTACGATCGTCTGTGTAACCCCTTCCCAGGCCCTGACAACTTTGCTGACACTGTTGAAAGGAATTATGCTCGGCTGGACCAACCCCACTTCTGCATCTGCTGTGGCTGATGTTAGGTATGTGTGTGTGTGTGTGTGTGTGTGTGTGTGGCTGATGTTAGGTGTGTGTGTGTATGTGTGTGGGTGGGTGGGTGTATGCGCGTGTATGTGTGCAAAAGTGTGTGTGGGTGGGTGTATGCGTGTGTATGTGTGCAAAAGTGTGTGTGCACGTGTGTGTGCATGCACTCGTACTTCCCTTTCAGCCACCGTAATGGATGTTCACACCACCACACACTTACCTGCATGTGAACTGGTCAGCGTAATGGATGTTCACACCACCACAAGCGTGTACCTGCATGTGAACTGGTCAATGTAATGCACATGCAAACCACCACACTCGTGTACCTGCATGTGAACTGGTCCGTGTAATGCACATGCACATCACCACATGCGTGTACCTGCATGTGAACTGGTCAATGTGATGCATGTGCATACCACCACACACGCGTACCTGCATGTGAACTGGTCAATGTGATGCATGTGCACATCACCACATGCGCGTACCTGCACACTCGTGAACACCACCACACACTCGTGTACCTGTATGTGAACTGGTCAATGTGATGCATATGCAAACCACCACACGCGTGTACCTGCATGTGAACTGGTCCGTGTAATGCACGTGCACACCACCACATGCGCGTACCTGCATGTGAACTGGTCAATGTGATGCATGTGCACATCACCACACGCGTGTACCTGCATGTGAACTGGTCCGTGTAATGCACATGCACACCACCACAAGCGTGTACCTGCATGTGAACTGGTCAATGTAATGCACATGCAAACCACCACACTCGTGTACCTGCATGTGAACTGGTCCGTGTAATGCACATGCACACCACCACATGCGTGTACCTGCATGTGAACTGGTCAGCGTAATGCACATGCACATCACCACACGCGTGTACCTGCATGTGAACTGGTCCGTGTAATGCACATGCACACCACCACACGCGTGTACCTGCATGTGAACTGGTCAGCGTTATGCACATGCATGCCACCACAAGCGTGTACCTGCATGTTAACTGGTCCGTGTAATGCACATGCACACCACCACATGCGTGTACCTGCATGTGAACTGGTCAGCGTAATGCACATGCACATCACCACACGCGTGTACCTGCATGTGAACTGGTCCGTGTAATGTTCATGCACACCACCACACGCGTGTACCTGCATGTGAACTGGTCAGCGTAATGCACATGCACACCACCACATGCGTGTACCTGCATGTGACTTGGTCAGCGTAATGCACATGCATGCCACCACAAGCGTGTACCTGCATGTGAACTGGTCAGCGTTATGCACATGCATGCCACCACAAGCGTGTACCTGCATGTGAACTGGTCCGTGTAATGCACATGCACACCACCACATGCGTGTACCTGCATGTGAACTGGTCAGCGTAATGCACATGCACATCACCACACGCGTGTACCTGCATGTGAACTGGTCCGTGTAATGCACATGCACACCACCACATGCGTGTACCTGCATGTCAACTGGCCAGGTCCCCTGTATCAAGCACTAACCCCAGCACTCCTGAATCCTCTGCACCAACTGTGGCCGCGCTGCTGGCGTGCGCACGGCAACTGGCAGCCAACGAGGAGATCTGCAAGTGAGTGTGAGGGGGTGCATCAGGAGATGTGTGAGGGTGAGGGCAGATCTGGGCAATATCAGACAGGGCAGCATCTTGGCCGTCACGGCACCCATGTGTGTGTTGTGTATGTGTCTGTGTGTGTTGTGTATGTGTCTGTGTGTGTGTTTGTGTGTGTGTGTGTGCATGTGTGTGTGCGCGTGTCTGAGTGTGTGCGTGTGTGAGGGTGAGTGTGGCGTGTGCCTTGTTATACGGAACACCTGTTAATACTAAATAGACGACACACCTGAACCTCGTGTCTTGCGCCCTGTCTGGTTTTGACTAAAGTTCCACTTCAAATTGCACAGCTGCATGCGTACAAAAGCAGCGTACCGATTATCTCAGCTTGCACGTCGCGTTATTGCATTTGCCTGATTGTACACAACTAGGGATGGCCAGAACCGTGTATATATGCCGTATATGACCGTATGTTTGGTGATTTCCCTGCCAAAAATACCGTATGTAAACCGTATATATATGGTTCTGGCCAACCCTGTACACAACCCATCCGCTTAACTCTGCCCAGGGCGTTTGCAGGCAAGGACGTTGTGCTAACCGCCACAGCACGCTTGCACGTCACGTGCTCCCACCTACCTGACGTACACAACACATTCATTTTACTTTGCCCAGAACGTTTGCAGGCAAGGACGTTGTGCCAACCGTCACAGCACACTTGCACGTCACGTGCTCCCACCTGCCTGACGTACACAACACATCCACTTTGCTTTGCCCAGGGCGTTGCAGGCAAGGTCGTTGTGCTAACCGCCACAGCATGCTTGCACGTCACGTGCTCCCACCTACCTGACTTACACGACACATTCATTTTACTTTGCCCAGGGCGTTGCAGGCAAGGGCGTTGTGCTAACCGCCACAGCACGCTTGCACGTCACGTGCTTCCACCTGCCTGATTGTACACAACACATCCACTTTACTTTGCACAGGGCGTTTTTAGATGAGGGTGGCGTGCTCACCATCTTAGTGCTCATAGCACGCTTACACATCACTTTGCTTTGCACAGGGCAATTTCAGATGAGGGTGGCGTGCTGACCATCTTAGCGCTCATAGCACGCTTGCACATCCACTTTGCTTTGCACAGGGTGTTCTCAGATGAGAGCGGCGTGCTGACCGTCTTAGCGCTCATAGCACGCTTACACATCCACTTTGCTTTGCACAGGGCGTTTTCAGATGAGGGTGGCGTGCTGACCATCTTAGCGCTCATAGCACGCTTACACATCCACTATGCTTTGCACAGGGCGTTTTCAGATGAGGGTGGCGTGCTGACCATCTTAGCGCTCATAGCACGCTTACACATCACTTTGCTTTGCACAGGGCGTTCTCAGATGAGGGTGGCGTGCTGACCATCTTAGCGCTCATAGCACGCTTGCACGGCCAACAGCACCGTGATGTTGTTAGAGCAGGCCTGGGGGCCCTAAAACAGCTCACTAAAAGCGACGGCACAAAAGTGCTGCTGGCATCCCACGACGCCCCTACTACCTTGCTCAGATGTGCGGTGAGTGAGGACCGAAACTTTCCTCTGAAACCATGGCTATCATTAGGATGGCTTTCTCAAAGGCCTTGCTCAGACGTGTGGTGAGTGAGGGCTGAAAGATTTCTTCTGGGAGTGTTGCTGTTGTGCAAATAGCAAGAATAGCTCAGATGTGCGGTGAGTGAAGACTGGAAGCTTTCTTCTAAAGCCGATGCTATAATTAGGAGATCACTTCAGGAAGATACATGGCATTGTTGCTATGATTAGGATAGCTTCCTCAAAGGCCTTGCCCAAATGTGCAGTGAGTGAGGACCAACGTTTGCTTCTGAAACCGTTGCTATCACTAGGATAGCTTCCTCAAAGGCCTTGCCCAGATGTGTGTGTGTGTGTGACTTAGGGCTGAAAGATTTCTGTTGGAAGTGTTGCTGTTGTGCAAATAGCAAGAATAGCAAGCTGAGGGGTGACAGAGGGTCTTCTACCTTCGTTAATGTGTGTGCGTGTGTGTGTGTGTGCGCATGTGTGTGCGCGCGCGTGTGTGTGTGTGTGCGCGCGCGTGTGTGTTTTCTTCTTTTTTGTGTACAGATGGCGAGTTAAAGTTTGCACTGAGTTGATCCAAAAATGGTCAAGGCAGTGCTTCTGATCAGCAAAAGGTTTTGCTGCCACCCAATATGCTTACAATATTTGTAAAGGTTCTTACGTAAGTTTGGCCAGAGCTGTATATATATAAGCCGTATATTAGCGTATATTAGATGAATTCTCTGCAAAGAATACCATATATGTGCACTGTGTATATATGGTTTTCGCCACCTTAAGCCTTGTGTTTTTGCTGCAGTTTGTCTTAGGTTGAGCACGTGCTTTGAGATGGAATAAAAAAAACAGGCATCAGAATAGAACAAAGCTTACGTGCACACCTTTCAAATTGACTATCTCTATCTGTTCTATAAGTCATATTCCATGCCTCTGTTTTTATCACTGTGCGCAAAGGGACCATCTGTTCTTAAAGGAATAGCCCACGCCTCTGAAAATGTCACTGTACGCTAAGGAGCCATCTGTCCTAAAAGGAATAGTCCATGCCTCTGATAATGTCATTGTGCGCAAAGGGGCCATCTGTCCTAAAAGAAGTAGTCCACGCCTCTGATAACGTCACTGTGCGCTACGGGGCCATCTGTTCTTAAAGGAATAGTCCACGCCTCTGATAATGTCACTGTGCGCTACGGGGCCATCTGTCCTAAAATAAATAGTCCACGCCTCTGAAACTGTCAATGTCATTGTGCGCTATGGGAAGACTTGCAGCTAGTGCTCACACTAGCCGGATCCCCTCCAAGAAAATAGCCCCATCCATTCTGACTCACACATAGCGTATCAGCCTCTCCGGATGTGCATTCTGACTCACACACCGTGTATCAACCTCTCCGGATGTGCATTCTGACTCACACACCGCGTATCAACCTCTCCGGATTTGCATTCTGACTCACACACCGCGTATCAACCTCTCCGGATGTGCATTCTGACTCACACGCCGTGTATCAACCTCTCCGGATGTGCATTCTGACTCACACACCGTGTATCAACCTCTCCGGATGTGCATTCTGACTCACACACCGTGTATCAACCTCTCCGGATGTGCATTCTGACTCACACACCGCGTATCAACCTCTCCGGATGTGCATTCTGACTCACACACCGCGTATCAACCTCTCCGGATGTGCATTCTGACTCACACACCGTGTATCAACCTCTCCGGATGTGCATTCTGACTCACACACCGTGTATCAACCTCTCCGGATGTGCATTCTGGCTCACACACCGTGTATCAACCTCTCCGGATGTGCATTCTGACTCACATACCGCGTATCAACCTCTCCGGATGTGCAGGCTGCGCACCCAGGCGACGTAGAAATATCGGAGCCTGTGCTGGGCGTATTGGCAGCCATGACGCTCAGGCAGCCTGACATCTGCACCCAATGCTCTGAGGTGAAAGGGAGGGAGAGTGGTCCCAGGCACAGTGCTGATAGATCTATAGAAAACAAATACACAGATTCCGTATTGGAGTACCAAAATGTGTGTGTGTGTCTGTGTGTGTGTATGTGTGTGCCGAGGTGATTCTGCGTCTTGATGTTGTGATTGGTGACGTTTTTGCTGGGGTATTTCCTGCATATGCATTGGGGGGGTGCAAGCGGTAGACGGCAAGGCCTGACACACACACACACACACGCACACACACACATATTCATACATATATGCTCACTCTTAGGTCGTGCAGTATTTGTAGGATAGAGGTTTACGCAGTCTTTTTGACAGAAAAGCAGCAAGTGTACAATGCTACCCGGATTAGGTATGTGAAATGCACATTGTACACAGTTATGACCTGCCTAAATTGTTTTTGCTGAATCAAGGCACTGCATTACAAATCAGGGGCTGCATTGTGCTGGGAATTGGGGGGGTGCTGGAGGATCGTGCTCCTTACACTTCTCACACTTGACCATCATTTTAGATCATCCCTCACTCCTCACCACCTCTCAAACCTCAGGGGTAACCCACAAGCAAAGCATAGTCACGCATGAGTACCACGAATGTAACATCCTGTGTCATATGGGGTGTCATCTGTGCAACACAAGTTTCTGTGCGCAGACTGTAAGAGAGTGGTTCCAAAAATTTCAGCAGACTGTGTGAGTAAGCAGTTGAGTGCTTTGTGATATAGTTAGGGTTGGCCAAAACCGTATATATGCACCGTATATGACCGTATATTTGGTGATTCCCCTGCCAAAAATACCGTATATGCACCGTATATATATGGTTCTGGCCAACCCTAGATATAGTGCTGAATAGTCATGTCACTTTGGTGCATGTCGTTCCGCACGCGCGCGCTTTTCGTAAAACGCGCGCGCGCATAAAACGTTCGTGCGTGCGCCGCACGTCAAAAGGCGGGAGTGGTCGAGTGGGCAGTTGAATGCTTTGTGTTATATTTAGGGTTGGCCAGAATTGTATATATGCACCGTATATGATCGTATATTTGGTGATTCCCCTGCCAAAAATACCGTATATACACCGTATATATATATGGTTCTGGCCAACCCTAGATATAGTGCTGAATAGTCCTGTCACTTTGGTGCATGTCGTTCCGCACGCGCGCGCTTTTCGTAAAACGCGCGCGCGCATAAAACGTTCGTGCGTGCGCCGCACGTCAAGAGCCGGGAGTGGTCGAGTGGGCAGTTGAGTGCTCTGTGTTATATTTAGGGTTGGCCAGAACCGTATATATGCACACTGTGCATGACCGTAATTTCAGTGAATTCCCTGTCAAAAACACCGTGTATGCACCGTATATTTATGGTTATGCCCAACCCTACTGTTCAGCACTATAGCTTATAATGCTGAACAGTCCTGTCAGTACGGTGCATACCTTTTCCGCACGCTCAAGCGGGAGTGGTCGAGTGGACTGTTTAGTGCTGAGTGCTGAATAGTCCTGCCACTGTGGTGACTATTTTTCCGTGCGCGTAGGTGGGAGTGGTCGAGTGGACTGTCGAGTGCTTGACGGACATGGCTGACCAACCGCTCATTTGCCGTCAAGCATGCATCCTCATGCGCAACATGGTCGTGCGTAACCCTGAACTCAGACCGCTATTTCTTGAAAAGGGTAAGGGGGTTTAACTACTCAAATAAAAATAGCTCGCTGTTAGGCATGCATGCATGCATCCTCATCCTCATGCGCAACATGGTTGTGCATGACCCTGAGCTCAGACTGCTGTCTCTTGAAAAGGGTAAGGGGGCTTGACTACTCAAATATAAATAGCTCGCTGTTAGGCATGCATGCATGCATCCTCATCCTCATGCGCAACATGGTCGTGCATGACCCTGAGCTCAGACTGCTGTCTCTTGAAAAGGGTAAGGGGGTTTATCAACTCAAATAGAAATAGCTCACTGTTAGGCATGCATGCATGCATTCTCATCCTCATGCGCAACATGGTTGTGCATGACCCTGAGCTCAGACCGCTGATATTTGAAAAGGGTAAGGGGATATATCAACTCAAATAGGAGTAGCTTGCTGCCAGGCATGCATGCATGCATCCTCACGCGCAACATGGTCGTGCATGACCCTGAGCTCAGATCATCGTTTTTGGCGTCTCTTATCTTGCTCAACATCAAGTTAAGGATGCTGTTTATTGAGTGGTACAAGACCTGGCATGTGAGGCTCCAATCAGGTCCAGGTTGGAACTGGTTGTTGGATCAAAAGTCTCTAGGTCCAATCAGGTCCAGGTTGGAACTGGTTGTTGGTTCGAAAATCTCTAGGTTCAATCAGGTCCAGGTTGGAACTGGTTGCTGGATCGAAAGTCTCTAGGTAGGTTATATAAGGACTGTTGAACATGGTTGTATGCATGCAACACTTTTTATATGGCTGCATTGTCCAGATCTGATTGTTGCTGCCTGCGTGAATTTCCAGATCTGGATCATCCATGTTTTCAGAACTGCTGAATCTGTCCGGTTGTACAACTTTTGTTTTTGTGGTGGGCTAACACAATATGAACTATGCACTAATTCTCTTGTAATTGTTTCACTGCCATCTCACGATGCAAACAAAATAAAACCATGAACTATCTGCTTTCCTCCGCTGTGCAGGCGCAGAGGAGCTGGTGCGAGCAGCCAAAACAGCTCATCCACCCAACTGTAAAGACGTCGGATATTGCGCTCTCCGGGATTTAGGGCTGGACAATTATCACTGATATGTCTTAATCAGTGAAGGCCTCATCCTTGCAATTTTATTCTATTTGATTTCGAGTCCTTGGTATAATGGTAAGCTACTCTCTAGCATTTGCTGAGTCATGTAACGGGACCGTAAACCAGACAGATGGAATACTATTGAAGTGCCTGAAGATGAGTCTGATTGGAGCGAATAACGGTGTGTTTTTTAACGACGGGTTGATGGTTAAAATAATGTATATGAAAACAATTAACCTGACAACCCAGTGCTTGACAGTCAAAAATGCACGAATTTCACAACTTGCTTGTAGGAAGAGCTTGCCTTAACAAACATAGAGAAGAGTGGAGCAAGTTTGACTTGCTTGATGTAAACCCTTTGTGTTGTAAACGCAAAACAGGGTTAAAATTCACCGCTGTCCATTTGGAAAGTGCAAGTTGAGGGAGACTGGGAGCACCCCAGACAGCACCGACCTAAAGACCTCAGCAAAACTCGGCGTGACATTCACCTTGTCGAGATCAAGTTCCGTGAGGACACCAGACCTCAGAACCAGCTGAACGCCGCAAAGGAACAGCACAGAGATCTCTGCAACATTCTCCAAGGAGCCTTCGTTACTCTCCACATCTTTTTTTTTTTTTTTGGTGGGGGTTGTTACACGGTCCTCAGCAAGGGCCTGACAGAATGAAGGAAAAAACCTATAAGACTGGGAAAAGGAAAACTCCTGCCTAAACAGAAAAACCCTCCTT
>Ga0307974_1003846_pt1 | contig 10762 bp, 10 predicted proteins | sample OrgLakmetagen784_FD_201812 | JGI IMG/M metagenome (GOLD analysis project Ga0307974, IMG submission 201812) | Saline water microbial communities from Organic Lake, Antarctica - #784 | ecosystem: Environmental > Aquatic > Non-marine Saline and Alkaline > Saline | place: Antarctica: Organic Lake... | reverse complement strand
CGCGAATGCTCTCTCGCGGCAATGGCCGGTTAGGTCTAGCGGGTGCAGCTTGTAATGCTCGGCAACAGCTTGTGTGATGTCGGCTAGGTGGATCATTCTACCACCACCCAGATCGCTGCATGGCTTGGACCCGAGTATTCCGCCCTCCCACGCTTTTGCAGCCGATACAGCGCCTCCGCTACCATCGTGCGACTCATGGCGCCCATCTCGCGGTGCAGGTCAGATGTACCAATCGGCCCGTGGTGGCGCAGTGCGGCGTAAACCAATTCGGTCTTGGCGTCGGCATCGCTGGTGTCGCGCAGTGATACCCCCTTGGGGCCGATGCAGCCTGTGGACCGCTTGCCTGCGCCGGGTAGTCCGGGGATCTTTTCACCGGCGGCGTTGACGTATCCGTGGATCATCGCGCTTTCGAGCCATTGGCCTTCTGCCGGGCTGTATGCTGGGAGGGTCATGCCTTGCTCCTGCGGATCTTCATCGCGTTGCGCTTGACGTCGCTCAGGTCGATAACGGTTTCAGGCGTCGGGTGCCGTGCAGCTTTGCGGCCCAGAATATCAGCTTCATTCGTCACTGGTTTTGCTCCTGTCCCCATGGGTTGTTGGTGCGCGGCGGTGCAGAGGGAGAAGCTGCATGTTCGGCGTATCCACCTAGCCGCGCATTTGGATATTGGCATTAGATGACATATAAGGCGAGCCCGTTTCGTATTGTTTCGCGTATATTATAGTAGGCCCCAATAGCTCCACCTTTGGGGCCTACGTTAAACCATTGATATTTATTGACAAAACATGGGTTTTCCAGCGGTAGGCCCTGATAACTACCTTTTCTACTCTGAGTGCTCCAGATTTTATATTTGCGAGAACATACTAATATCCTCTAACTGTATAACTTTCCCCTTATATACTTTTTTTATTAAGGCTTTAAGGCCTAAAGTAAGTAAGTATAAGTAAATAAAGGAAAAAAGTAGGCCGCAATAAATTTCGGATTGGGGCCAATGGCCGTTATTAGGGCCTAATAGGCGTTATTGGGGCCTGTTTTTAAAAAGGCACATCTGAGAAGTCCCCCTCGCCGCTGTAAAAAAGGCGCGTTTGCTCTTTGGCTTCGTCATCGGTGATCCGGCTTTTGCGGGTCCAGACATAATGCTTGGTGCCTTTCACACGCCACCAATTAGCTTGGACTGGGAAAAAACCTTCATCCCGCAGCAACCTGCCCAGCGCCTTGGTGTTAGGCACTTCCCACTCCCCGCCCATTACTGCCAGTGCTTTCAGTTCAGTCACGCAAACCATGCGACTGTTGAAAACATTAGATGAGTGATCCTCAAGCAATGATCTAAACGTGGCCACGTCCTCGCTAATGTTAGCGTCTCGCATTTGCTCAAGGCCGTAGGTTTTCGGAGCGCGCCCCTTGTGGTCAAAGTCCTCACTGATTTTATGGTCTATTAGATACCGCGCAATCGCATCGGGCCGCTTGTTTACCACAAGCCCAAAGAGGCGCGAGAAATAAGCACCTGTGCCTTCCTCCCCACCATGCTGCGCAAACAGCGACTCCTTGTCCTCTTGGCGGCTAAACAGCACGCAGAACCGCCTGTCATTCTGCGACATTGGCACTGCATCCGCGTGGTTGGTTGTCATCATGTAGGAACAGTGGTTAGGGGCGTTTGCGAACATAGCCTTGCCCTTTGGGTGTATTGCCAGCGTATCGTTTGAAATCGCGGGCTTCATGCTGTCGAGAACCTGCCACTTGTTTGATCCCGCAATCCTGATTTCCTCAACGCACCCTACTATTCCCCCCGCCGCCCAGTCGTTATACTGACTGCTGATGGCGCTTGGGGATATGTCTTTGGTATTGGTGCGCCCGATCAGGCGTTGCAGGATGTTGAAAAATACGGTTTTGCCGTTACCCTCGACGCCCCATATTAGGACCGCCCAGTTCACGCGCTGACCCGGTTTTGTGTAAACGTGCGCCATCCAGTCCAAGATTATTGACTGTTCACGCGGCTCCTCGAACGTGTTGCTGATGTGTGCAAGGAATAGCGCCACAGCATCTTGTGCTTCTTCATCGCCATCCAGCGTTGCGCATGGCGTCACGCCGCCCGTGCGGTAAGTGTTGAGGGCAAACAGGCCGTCACGCTCCGCAATCATTTCGTCAGCGTCTGGCATGAAGTACAGGCGCGCCACTGTTTCAATCTTGCAAACACTTATTGCATAAGCCGATGCGGGCATTTCTGCCTTCACGCATTCGGGCATCCGGCTAAATTTGGCATCAAAGGCGCGCGGGTTGATCCTGTATTCTGGATGCTCTGTGTTTACAAATTCGTTATCCAGCTCGTAATACACCCACGAAGCCAGCCAGTCGGGCATGGGGGCGTCATTGTCTTCATCGGTTGGCACGCGCTTAACCTTCAGCGGTGCAAAGGCTGACTTTACATCGCGCAGACCCATTCCCTCTGCTTTGCCGAAAGCTTTATGCACTTCCGTTGCCAGAACTGATCGTATATCATTAGGAAGTTGAGCAGACGAAAGTGATCCCACTCGCTTTTTAATCTCTGCATATTGCGCCATGTCTGATACGGCACTCGCTTGTTCTCTGAGCGTCACTGTCGTATCAGATGCGGCGTCAATTTGCAAAGCACCGCCCCGCATACCGCCAGCGGCTTTTATAACTGACGCCATGGTGACGGGGTTAGAGCTTCCACCAAAAGAGCGCCACTTAGTCGCCATCTCGCGCGGGTTAAATCGGTCGGCGTCAAGTTTTGACCATTCAACCCACCTCGCATAGCCGTCAGCCGATCCGGTGTATTGGTGCGCGATGGCCATGCCCACCCGCGCCCACCCGTCATAATCACATTCTGATGCGGGGTAGTTTTCGAGCAGGGCTGTCACGTCTTCGTTGCTAATATCGAGCGGCTGCGATGCAAACGCCATGTCCAGATCAAAGATGTCCGGTTCACTTTTGATAACGCCCCCGAAGTCTATGCCCAGCGCGTCAACGTCAAGCGTACCCGATCCACCGGTGACGCCCCAAGGCTCTACGCCCGCACGGTGTGAGGCCATAAACATGATTTGATTGATGACACTGGAGCAGGCGTCCATGCCATCAAGGCCGATTGATGCGAACATAGCACTGACAATCAACGGATATTCTGCCGCGCTAACCTCGCGGGATAAAGGGGCCATGACGCGGATGCGCGGGGCGTCCGGTGTGTGCCTGAACGTGCTATAGGCCACGAAAGAACAATCCAGCGCCATTTCAAGCGCGAACTCAATGTCTTCAAGAGTTGTGCCACTGGGGAAATCATCATAATCAAGCGCGATGATTGTGCGGGTTGCCACGTTGTCCGCGCGCCCTGCTGTTTCGTCACGACGAACGCCGCCTACAACTGCCGCGCGCCTTATGCTTTGTTCCTTTGTTTCAAACTGCTCTGATTTGGACACTGCCGCTGCGAATTTATCCCACGTTGTGCGCTTCGTTTCAGCCGATCCGAAGTTGACGCAGTACGTAAATGCGACATCCAACCCTACCTTTGTTTCAGCCATCATTTGTTTTCGCCGGGCTTAACGCGCAGTGCCTCTTTTACTTCCCCCAGGTCAAAGCGATAGTCGCCCCGGTCATTAATCTTCAACGCTGGTATTTTTCCAACGTTGGCCAGCTTGAGAACGGTTGACTTGGCCATGCCCAGCGCCTTTCCCAACTCGGTTGATGTTAGCATTTTTGCCTCCTAAAAAACATCTTGCATTGACGTATAAACACGATTAGATACGAAAGGCAACAAAAAGCAAGGATGAAAAAATGCTGGAAACTGAAATTAAAAAACTTACTGCCGCCATTGAAGCCTTGACCGCGCGGCTTGGCACGGTTGACGCCCCTACGGTTGACGCCCCTACGGCTGACGCCCCTACGGCTGACGCCCCTACGGCTGACGCCCGATCGATCACAATCAACCAGGAAGAATTGACGCGGGTTTGCCTTGCCTTGTCACGGGCGGGTAAAAAGGATGACATCAAGGCAAAGCTGTCGGAACTTGGCGCGGCGCGCGTTGGTGAACTGAAGGGCGACAACCTCGCCACCTTCGCAGCATGGGCGGTGGCACAATGACTGCGCACGCAGCGCTAGGGGCCTCCAACGCGCACCGCTGGCTTTACTGCCCCGGCAGTGTAAAGGCTGAAAGCACACTGCCTGACACATCAAGCGTGTTTGCGCAGGAAGGCACAACCGCTCACGACCTAGCAGAGTTTGCGCTGACAACATCTGACGCGGCCCTTGACCATTTTGACAATCAAGAAATGGCCGATTTTGTGCGGGTCTATACTGATTATGTTCGCGCCCTGTCTGTTGATGCCGATACGGTTTTGATCGAGCAGCGCGTTGACTATTCAGACTGGGTGCCGGGCGGTTTTGGGACTGCCGATGCAATCATTCTGCGCGGTGATACCTTGCACGTCTGCGACCTCAAGTATGGTATGGGCGTGCAGGTCTTCGCTGATGATAACCCGCAGGGGATGCTTTATGCCCTAGGGGCTTATGCCGAGGTCTGCAACATCGTCGATGTGCGCAAGGTTTCGATCACCATTATCCAGCCCCGCCTTGATCACATCAGCGAATGGGAAATTAGCGTTGACGATTTGTTGCGTTGGGCCGAATGGGTAACGCAACGCGCTGACGTCACGCAGGCCGATGACGCGGAGCGGCAACCGGGTGAAAAGCAATGTCGTTTCTGCAAAGCAAAGCACAACTGCAAAGCCCTTGCTGATCATGTCCAATCGACATTGCTGACCGACTTCGACAACCTCGATCAGCTACCCAATCCCGACACGTTGACAGATGCGCAGATCGGGGAGGCGCTATCTGCCAAGTCGCTGATAGATGGTTGGATCAATGCCGTATCGGCACACGTTACCGAACGCCTGCTAAGTGGTGAAGAATTCCCCGGCTTTAAGCTGGTGGCGGGTAGATCGTCGCGCAGTTGGATCGACGAGGATGCGGCCCTGTCTGCACTGGGCAAGATGATAGGTGACAAGGCTACAGTGGTCAAAGTCATCAGCCCCGCGCAAGCTGAAAAGGCACTGGGGGCCAAGCGCAAGGCCGATGTGGCCGATATGATCGCAACATCATCTGGGAAACCAACGGTTGCCCCGGAGAGCGACAATCGCCCCGCGCTAAACGCAACGCTTGACGATTTTGAGGTGTTGCAACTTGACGTTAAATAGTGTTATGGTACGAAAGCGCACATTCGCGCAACAAAACTGAAAATGTCAAAAGGACAAAACACAATGGCTAAAATCAAACTACAAAATGTGCGTCTGTCGTTCCCGTCTCTTTATCGCAAAGCTGTTTTTGGCGGCGAGGAAACAAAATACGAAGGCACGTTCCTGCTCGACAAGGCCACACAAGCCGACAAGATCGCAGAAATTGAGGCCGCAATCACGGCGGTGAGCAAGGAAAAGCACAAAGGCAAAACCCCACCTGCCGACAAGTTGTGTTTTAAGGACGGCGATGATATTGATTATGACGGCTACGCCGGATGTATGTCTATCAAGGCATCATCGAAGCAGCGCCCTATGGTGATCGGCACTGACCGCGCGCCGCTGACAGAAGATGACGGCAAGCCTTACGCCGGGTGCTATGTCAACGCCATCATTGAACTGTGGGGGCAGGACAATCAGTTTGGCAAGCGTGTGAACGCGAATTTGCTGGCCGTCCAGTTTGCCAAAGACGGTGATCCGTTTGGCAATGGTGTTACTGCATCGGTTGATGACTTTGACGACGTGGAATATGAGGCTGACGACTTCATGTGACATCAATGGCGGCGGGGCAACTCGCCGCCATTCTTTTATATAGGCGGGCTACTCCCATGTTGATCTTTGATGTTGAGTGCTATCGAAACTATTTCCTTGTCAGTTTTCTAAACGCTGACGGCAAGGTTGCGCATATAGAAATGCGCGGCGATGGAAAGCTGGATGTTGCCAAGCTGTCGCGCTTTATGAAAACCAACACGACGCTCGGCTTCAATTCAAACTCATATGATCTTTACATGATCGCCGCTGCGCTTGAAAACCGAAGCTGTGCAGAATTGAAGGCCGTCAGCCAAGAAATAATCCTTAGCAAACTGCCCCCGTGGAAAGCGGTTGATGTTATGATCCCGCGCGATTGGGATACGATTGACATCATTGATGTGCTACCTGGGCAGGCGTCCCTGAAAGTCTATGGTGCGCGGATCAATCAACCCAAGCTGCAAGACCTACCCTATGCACACGAAGCTGAATTGACCGACGAGCAAATGGACGCGGTGCGTGATTATTGTGTAAACGATTTGCGCGTGACAAAGGTGCTTGCCGATAAGATCGCCCCCCAGCTTGCCTTGCGCGTTGATATGGGCGAGCAGTACGGGTTGGACCTGCGCAGCAAGTCTGATGCGCAGATCGCCGAGGCTGTTTTAAAGTCCGAAATTGAGGCTATCAGCGGAAAGACCTTGCGCCCATTGGTTATGCGTGACGGCGCAACGGTAAAATATACTGATCCCGGTATTGTGTCTTTTAATGACCCGGCGCTGACAGATATTTTTGAACGCATTTGCGCGCATGATTTTGAACTGTCGGGCAACGGCTCGATAAAGATGCCCGATTGGCTGGCTAATACAAAGATCAAGATTGGCAAAGGGTCTTATCAGATGGGTGTGGGGGGCTTGCACAGCACCGAAAAGGCGCAAAGCGTGCGGGCTGGTGACGGATATTTCCTGTGTGACTTTGATGTTGCCAGCTATTATCCCAACATCATTTTGCAGCAGGCTGTTGAGCCTGTAAATATGACAGGCCATTTCTTGCCAGTGTATCAGTCGATACTTGAGCGCCGCCTTGTCGCTAAACGGACAGGCGACAAGGTGACAAACGAAACGCTAAAGATTGTGGTGAATGGCAGCTTCGGTAAACTGGGCAGCAAGTGGTCAATACTCTATGCGCCAAATCTTTTGATCCAAACCACGATCACGGGCCAGCTTTGCCTGCTGATGCTGATTGAAGCCTATGAGGCGGCAGGGGCGCAGGTTGTTAGCGCCAACACCGACGGGGTTGTAGTCTTGGCCCCAAATGCTCTTGAGGTGACCATAGCGCAAGCAAATTGGGATTGGATGATGGCAACGTCATACGAGCTTGAGCGAACGGATTATGCCGCGCTGCATAGCCGCGACGTGAACAACTATATCGCTGTCAAGCTGGACGGATCGACCAAGGGTAAGGGTGTATTTGGCGGGGCAGCAATAAGCAAAAACCCCGACTTCCCGATTGTTGCTGACGCAATGGCGCAGCACCTTTCCGGCAATGCTGACTTTCGAGATGTGATCCGCAACTGCAAGGACGTGACGCAGTTTGTTACCGTGCGCAAGGTGACAGGCGGGGCAGAGTGGCGGGGTGATCTGCTGGGTAAATCTGTTCGGTTTTATTACTCAACCCGCGCCGCGCAGGATGAAGCCATCACCTATGCCAAGTCGGGAAACAAGGTTCCGAAGTCGGACGGCGCAAAGCCCCTCATGGACTTGCCCGACACCATGCCTGACGATGTTGATTTTGAGCGGTATGTCGGCATGGCGATGATTGCTCTAAAGGGGCTGGGTTATGCTTGAAAAAGATATTGAAAACGCGCTTGTGCGCCGCGTCAAAACCCTTGGCGGAACATGCGAAAAATTCACATCACCAGGGCGCAAGTCTGTGCCTGACCGCATTGTGACATTGCCGGGTGGACGGGTTGTTTTTGTCGAGTTGAAAGCGCCGGGTAAAAAGCCGACCGAGTTGCAGGGGCTAGACCATGCAAGGCGACGGGCTTTGGGTTGTGATGTGCGGATCATCGACAGCAAGGATGACGCCAATGCTTTCGCGGGATGACATACACGAGTATCAGGCAAAAAGCGTTGACTACGCGATTGAAAAGAAAAGCTGCGTCCTTGCTTTGGATATGGGTCTGGGCAAGTCAGTCTCAACGCTGACGGCGATTGCAGACATGATTGGCGCAGGGCTTGTGAGCAAAGTGCTTGTGATTGCGCCCCTGCGTGTCTGCAACAGCGTATGGGCGCAGGAATCGGCCAAGTGGCGTCACACTGAACACTTGCGGCTGTCAGTGGCCACGGGGGCGGTTAGGGCGCGCACGGCGGCGTTGTTCAAGTCGGCTGATGTCTATGTGATAAACAAAGAAAACGTGCCGTGGTTGGTCGAACACTGCGGCAAGAAATGGCCGTTTGATATGGTTGTGATCGACGAAAGCAGCACGTTTAAAAACGCGCAAAGCAAGCGGTTCAAAGCCTTGGAAAAGATGTTGCCGAACATCCAGCGGATGGTTTTGTTGACCGGAACACCCAGCCCGAACGGCTTGCACGATCTATGGGCGCAGATGTATCTTGTCGATTTTGGTGAGCGGCTGGGGCGCACGCTAACAGGTTTCCGGCAGAGGTTTTTCGACACTGATTATTTCGGCCACAAATACGAATTGCGGGCTGGATCTGCTGACAAGATACAGGGCCTTGTGTCGGATCGCGTCTTGCACATGAGCGCAGATGACTACCTTGATCTGCCAGGCAGGATTGACATCGCTGCCCCTGTCGATTTGGGGGCAAAAGCGTTTGCCGGATATAAGGATTTTGAAAAGACTTCGCTGGCTGAACTTGATGATGGCCACGAAGTTGAGGCTATCAACGCTGGCGTGCTTGCGGGCAAGCTGCTGCAATACGCCAACGGGGCAATGTACACAGACGCCAACGGCACGTGGTGTGAAACGCACAAAGCAAAGCTAGACGCACTTTCCGACATTGTGGATGATAACGCGGGCGAAACCATGCTTGTCGCTTATAACTTCAAAAGCGATTTGGAGCGATTGCGCAAACGCTTTCCGCAGGCTGTTGCGCTGGACAAAGATCAAAGCACAATAGACCGCTGGAACCGTGGCGACATCCCGATGTTACTGGCCCATCCTGCTTCGGCGGGCCATGGCCTGAATCTTCAAAGCGGCGGGGCGTTGTGCGTTTGGTTTGGGATGACGTGGAACCTTGAATACTATCTGCAATTCAATGCCCGACTGCATCGCCAGGGGCAAAGCCGCCCAGTGCGCATCATCCACCTTGTCGGGCGCGATACAATTGACGAGCGTGTTTTGAATGTCTTGTCTAGTAAAGACGCAACGCAAAAATCATTGCTGTCTGCTTTGAAACCGAAACCATAAGATGATCTTGACCCCCGCACGCATTGACACCCTAGAAGCCCTCACAAACGCCGCTGTGGGGCTTTGCGTCTCGTGGGCGGCAACCTACTGGCTGTTGCCGATGTGGGGCCTTACGCCATCGCTCACGCAGTCTGCGGGCATCACGGCGATGTTCTTCGCAACGTCGTTTGCGCGGTCGCTGGTGTTGCGCAGGATATTCAGGCGTGCGTCATAAGGCGGGTTCATTTGGTTGCCTTTGCGCTCTGCGCCATGCTGATCAGGATATCCCGAAACGCTGGTGGGGTTGATATGCGCGGCCCGCTATCCTTGCCCCCGCCCTTGAACGCCAGTTCACCAGCTCGCTTGCAGTATGCCAGACCGTGCTTTTCGATTGCCCAGGCCGGGAAGTTTGCGGCGCTATGGCCCCAGTCCAGATATGGCAGATCGCAGCCCATGGCATAAAGCAGCGTAGGCTTGCGGGCATAGTGACCATATCTGCCTTGCTCGACGCAGCATGTCCAACCGCCAATCCAGCCTGCCCCAAGGATGCTCCAACACGCCACCATACCTGCGCACAGCATCCAGCGCGGCGGCAAAGCACCCGCCGTCATTGCCCTTGATCTTGCGTTCGCCAGTGCGCTTGATCCACAATGGCTGCCCGGCCCATAGCTTCCCCCATCGCTGGCATGGAGGGTGAGCAACAACAGCGTCGGGGCCAGCATATTGCCGCGCGTCCCGCGCCTCGTCCCACGGATCAACGCCGTCGATGCCGTAGTAACTGCCGCCATCCTGGACGTATAGCGCGGCGATAGTCATTTCAGCCAGCCCCGCGCAGGCACAGCGCCGCTCGTAGCGTCCTCGATTTGAAACGCCCGCCGCAATGATGGTTCACGCCGCCCGTGCCGCAATTGCGACACATAGCCTTTTGTTACGCCCAATATGCGGGCCAATTCCGATGCGCTGTTTTCGTTCAGGTATGTGTCAAGTTTTTCCATGCTGTTAGCATACAGGTAAACTATTTTAGCGCAAGGCGCATTTTACCTGTTGCTATCTTGTTAGCGCATTGCTATACCTATTGTAAGGAAACGGGCAGACGCCCACAAAGGGAGAGACACAATGACACTTACAAAAAACACCGAAATCCTTCGCGCCGAGGTTGCCTCACACATCAAGGCCGATGCTTTGGTTCGCGGATCGTATTGGAAGCCCAACAAAAACGCCGTTGGGGGACATGGCTGTTTTATCTCATGCCTGACACACTCCAGCGACCCCACGCCAGCTTCTACGCGGTTTGGGTTGCCCGTTGCAGTCCCACGCATTGCTGAAAATATATTTGAGGCACTGCCTGACCACGGGGGCAAGGCGTTTTTTGCCGCGCTGCCTGATGCTGTTGGCCGCGACGGTCGGGACTTGAGCCGCGTGGTGTGGGCGTTTCTAGCCGCTGAATTGCGGGCATTGCCCCAGACAACGGACGCCGCACAGGCAGTCATTGATCCGGTCATTGATGGCATGGATTTGATTTTCAGCGGCCAACAATGGCCAGATGCACTTGCCGCCTGTGCCGCCTGTGCCGCCTGTGCCGCCTGTC
>Ga0307974_1003841_pt1 | contig 10767 bp, 11 predicted proteins | sample OrgLakmetagen784_FD_201812 | JGI IMG/M metagenome (GOLD analysis project Ga0307974, IMG submission 201812) | Saline water microbial communities from Organic Lake, Antarctica - #784 | ecosystem: Environmental > Aquatic > Non-marine Saline and Alkaline > Saline | place: Antarctica: Organic Lake... | reverse complement strand
TTTCAAAGTATGCGCACGCAAGCGGAATCTACTTATATTGCGCATAACATGTTTGGACAGATCAAGATGGAGATACCGTGGTACATTAATCGGCATACGCTCATTTCTAGAAAAGGGATGGCAAACCAAGAATGATAGGTGGCCAGTTTGTTGTTGTGCGTATTGGGGTCCACCAACTCAGCGTTCCTCCAAACACCTCTCATCCTATGCTTCAAATCTGCAGAAAACTCTTGCATGGTAATAACATGCCCAGTTTGAACAGCTCGTACATACAACTCACACCCACGCAGTCCCTGAAAAGCGCTGAGTGCCCGGATTGCAAACACAACGAACTAGGCGCCTGAAAAAGAGGCGCCAAAACTGCTTGTTTGAGCCCGTTGCTGTGCCATTTGGTCGGATGTTTGTTGCGCTGTTTTGTGTTAGTTAATAACATTATAACCTAAAAGCATGACAATCCCTAGTCTGAGCAGTGAGATATTGGTAGAGAAAGATCGATGCTTGCTTTGGTGCAGATACAAAACACTAGCTACACAAAGGAAATCGGTAGATATCGGTAGGGACTACACAAAAAAACGTTAAGGACTACACAAAGGAAATCGGTAGATATCGGTAGAGAAAGATCGATGCTTGCTTTGGTGCAAATACAAATCACTACACAAAGGAAATCGCAGAGGCTAGCAGAGAGACAACAAACACCATCCCCACAGGCAAATGAACAGCCGCCCAAGCCCAAGGGGAAAAGGCACCAAAGACCATCAGAATACAAATTATATAATGACATACAGTATTGTGAGGTGCAACCCCTTGACCCTGAAATTAGGGCAACCTCTCTTTACGACTACAAAAAGGTCTGTGTTGCGGGAACTTCCAATGACCCATCTGATGCTTTTAACAATGTGTACCAATATCACCTGCAAGCTGCAAAAGTGGTAGACCATCGCCTGCACGTCAACAACAAACGCAGAGCAGATGAAACAGAAGCCGAAGACCAAGAGCAGTACCTCACACACACACACACACACTATGAGCCCTTGATAATTGAAATTTTGGGCTCTTCGTCTGCTTAAAGCCGACAAAGACAAAACCATCATCAGCACGGAGCCTATCGCCCGCATAGATGTGGAAGATGTCGGCTGCGAGATCTGCTGTGACCCAGGAACACGTGAGGAACACACAGAACAAGGAGATCTATTTACCACAGATATGTACCAATGCAGCGTATGCAACCGCACCTACTGGTCATGTCTAAAACAGCTCCAATGCTACAAGGAAGAAGACATAATTAACATAGTCTTCGTTTTGCCCTTCTTCTCATCACCTTGATTGTCCCCCCTATTTTCTGTTATCGCTTCCAGCCTGCCTCTCTTGCTTCCCTTTTCTTTATCAGCTTTCAGTTTCGTTTCAACCTCGTAGTAGGAAGTTTACTATCTCCCCTAAACCTATGTAATACGCCATCAGACAGTCTGACTGGAGCTGTCCTGCCTGTCACGACCCCTCCCTAGACGAAAAAGAAGTTAGGTCACACGCATCACAGCACGAATTGCTCAAGGTAACCTGGAGCCCCACCTGGGAGCCAAAATAACTAATGCACTCACGGGCAAGCTTTCAGCAAATGATTCAAATTTATGAAGCTAAGCCAATTGCAGCCCCCCTCGATGAAGGACTTGACAACCTAGAGAGGCAAGGTTTTTGCACATCAATAAATCATGGCAGATGGAATCCACACCAGGCAAAGAAACAAGGTCAAAGGCTTGCTTCGATATGCAACCAACCAATCCACATGTGGACATCACTTCCACGGGGCACTATGAAGTTTGGATAAGAACGGTGGACCTTGTTCGTCTGAAAGATGATATTGCACAAAACAGATCGCCACTGATAAACGCCACACACAAGGCTTCCCTCCCAAAACTAAATGAAGCTAGAGCGGCCTGCATATATAAGCCAGATGGCAAATGCATAGGCATGATGACTCCTGAGCGCTTCCACCTTTTAAGAGAAAGGTTCCAGGAAGCTCAGAAAAACGGACTACACAAAGATGTGTCTTCTCCTGTTCAATGCCTAGCCTCAGAAATTGCAGGTCTGCTTCAAGACCACCAAGCACGCCTCAAAATCCCTAAGGCAAGCCAAATAACATTAGAGTCCTACTCCCGTACCCTACCCCAACACATCAGTGCAGCACTATTAGGGTTTAGCAGCGCCCTGCGCCATGGTCTCAAAAGAAAAAATGGTATCCGCTCTGAACTTTGATTCTGGGAACTTCTCATATTGGAGCGAACGTCACCGTGACATTGTCTTTGGTGCCAACTACAATGCATTTGCCACCAAGTTTACATGTTTCTCAATCTGCTACCCAGTGTATGATGACACAAAAATGCTCAAGTGCGTGCAACACTCCCTACGATCTGCGATGTGTAGCGAGCTACCAACCGCCACCTTCTTATTTCTACCCAACTGGGAGAACAAGAGCATCAATGCCTACAGAGCATTGGTGCGAGATAACCTAAAATATTGCAACACGCTTGGCTTCATCCCCAAGACAAAACGCACGTATGCAATGCCAACCTCGTGGAAGGGTGTGCCACGTAATTTCTCCAACCACACCTGGAGCATGGATACTATTGCTGTCTGGAACAAAGAAGCACAACAGCGTTTAACTGATGCCTCACCGAATTGGCTGCAAACACTGCAAAGGAGTATCCCAGAAGCAGTTTGGGAGAAAGATCAGTACCTTGCAAGAGAGGACACAGACCACATCACCAACCATGTTTGCCCCCAGTACTTCAAATCAAAAAGAGAGGACGTCACTGGCCAGGAAAGAGGCCAATACGCTAACGTTCACCTCCAACCATGGGACGATAAGCAGTTTAAGTTGAAGTGCCCCAATTGGAAATTATGGGCATACACGGACGGAAGCTTCATAGGCAAGGCCGAAAACTTTATAGACGTAGGGGTATACTGCCCTCAAACTAGAGCTGAATGTTATGTGGACTCAGGAGGCGTGGGAATGACAAACACCATCACTAGATCTGAGCTCACAGGGATTGCAGCAGCGCTTACCAATAAGTATACCCAGATTGCAACGAACAGTGCATGCTCCCTAAGTTAAATTAGAAAATAGCCACTCTTCCCTGAAATGCAACGAGACCATATACACTCAAATCTGCTAGAACGAATTGTATCTATGATTTATGCTTCACCTGAACCTATCTGCTTCTATAAAGTAAAAGCCGATAGTGGCATTGCCGGAAATGAATGTGCAGATGCAATTGCCAAACACTCTGCCTTACATGACGGAGGTCATAACGTGCACTTTCAGCCTGCAGCTCCAGACGGTATTGCATACACACACCTTTACTGGCTTGCGGCTAAAGACACCGATGAGGATCCCAGCGGAAGAGGGGCGATTACACCTAGGCTTCGTGCACTCTCTGATTTAAAGGCCAAGCTGAAAACAGAAATGTGCAAATCACACAGACTGGGGAGTGCCAAAACAGACACAGGGTACTACAACTACTGGAAGGACCTTGGATCTTTGGTCAATGAACAAGCCGCAAATACAATCTGGAACAATAGTAATCTCAATTTCTACGAAAAGCGTAATGTTATGAGGTCCTGACTGGCACAATATTTAATCAAAAACACGCCTACCGGTACGGCTTCTCTCCCAATGCAAACTGCCCCATCTGCCCTTGCACTGATAGTGAGCTTCACATACTCTCAGGTTGCCAACATACTAAGATGAGGAATATGATTATAAAACGCCATAATACGGCAAGCGTGCTGATTGTCCAAGCCCTACAAAAGGGACCATGTGGTGCCAACCAAATTGCCTACACTGACGTAGGCAGCGCAGATAAACTATCAGATCAAGGCCTAGATCTGAGAAACACTGCCAACAAAACACTGCCCTCTTGGTTGCTTCCAATACTAGCAGCACATGCTGTCAAAGCCTCTTCTCGTCCTGACGCCATCCTATATCTACCTAGCACTGTGTGCTCCTCTCACGTAACAACCCGCAACCCAAACTTTCAACAGCTTGCTAAAGACAAGAAACTGAATCCAAACCAGTGGGAGGTTCACCTGATTGAGTTTAAATTCTGTGAAGACGCTAGGCCTGATCCCCAACTCCAAAAAGCAAAAGCACAGCACAGCATGCTTATGGTCAACCTAAACAGACAAGGATATAGGGAAATCAAGCTTCACGTGATCCTCATTGGAGCTATGGGGACTATCTACGAAGACTATACAGACAAACCTCTGGCAGACCTTTATCTGGACTACCATAAGATAAAAAAATTGACACAAAAACTGAATGAAGATTCCATCAGACATGCATCTGCACTCATAAAAACAAGGTATGCACTGCAATATAACACAAGCAACAACAGTCAAGGATTGGGTCTGGGTGCTACGGCACACAACCCCCCTGACCCACATTAATTTCTTTTAAATTGTTTGCGTGGTGGGGGGTTGCCTAGTGCGGGCACCTAAGTAACCCTCTCCCTTAATCATGCTGGCTGTGTCACCACTACCAGCGAAGTCTTTCTTTCTTTCTTTCTTCTTGGTGCAGCGACTAAGCCGCATTCCCCACCTAAAAGCAATCAGGAAGGGATCTTACTCTGTCTGAAGCCGTGAAGCACTAGGAGCACAAGAGGCAGATGTGTCTACAGGCCATCAAACAAGACATCTCACTCCTTTACTACATTGCGACCCACCACACTCTTTCACTCCATTCATCTGTTTTTCTCTGCCAATCTAGTCCTCCTTGCGCAACTTCTTATGGTTTGAATCCAACTTTTTTCGCCTGAACCTTTTTCCCTTAAAAGCCTCCCCCCTTGCCTCCTTTATCCTGTCGAACCAGCCTCTCTTGCTGCCCTTCTTCTTTCAATTTTCCTTTATTTTCTCACGTAGTAGGGAATTTGCTATCTCCCCTTGATCTATGAAATACCCTCAAAGTAAAAAAATCCATTGCGGCTCACAGATCCCAGATCCCACGCGAGGCGCCGGAATTGAACGCGACTGTAATTTTTAATATGATCTAAATAAAAGTCTAATTTCAGTGCGAACGGTACAGTGTGCGAGCCATGATTGCTCACTGGTCAACGGTCACTTTTTCCAGCCAATTACCAAGCTGCCCGGGGAGTCTGGAATAATGAAACTTTGGCCAAAATCGGAAGTCAAAATTAGCGAATTAATATACATTATTTTTACTCGATTTGTCATTTGCGTTTTTAATCGTAAAGAAAAGTTAAACCCTAAAAATCCTAGTAATATCTAAAAAATGTGCATCGTGTTTTGGGGGAAAAAAGAGTGGGGCTACTTTGTAGCCTTTGGGAGAGATGAATACATACTGAGGTGAGGGAATACAGAAGCAATTCTGCGTGCTCATTGTCTAGCACACATGTTGCACGCTACGAACGCTCACACGTTCACTGATGCAAAATAGAACTGTTATCGCGCGCGCAGCAACAACATTCGTATGTGTGTCCTACAACATTTGTATATGGTTCAACAGGCTGAGTTGTTTATCTCCTACACACACTTACGTTGAATAAATGCTTTCACCAGGCCTTCCGCGCCCGCTCATTTCTGGAGCGACCACCCACACATTTTGGCAGGTATAACGCACTCTGCGAGCAGCAAAATGAACCAGACATGCAGACATGACAAGGGCAGCCTGCTTTTTTGCTGAACGCAGCACTCCTTGTGTATATCTCCCCATTCCTTGCCATTCACCCTGCAATGGCAATCCACAAGTTTGATTGCCTCCATTATTTAGCACTGAGAGTACATTCTATTTTAGATGTGTGCCACTTTCATAAATGCTTATTGGCGCGTATACTACGAGGTGCCACATCTGGAGCAAAGAGAAGAAACAGGAAAGAAAACTTCGGAAACAGAGTGCAAACATCGCTGGCAAGGATTAAGCATGCAAGTGACCGTTGGAGTTACTGAAATTCAACACTAGCAGGGGCCTTCTGTTATTTGAAATGCTCAACATTTTCTGCGTTAGAGGAATAATAAAATAGGCACCGAGCTCTCAAAATCACAAAGGGTTTGCTTGCCATTGCATTAGCTTCAAAAATTCAGACATGCCCCATTACTGAGTAGTACTCTTCTAGTTATTACTCTTCTAGGGTGCAAGCTGAATTGCGTGTTAAAACCTGTGCACATAAACGAATGATGTGCCACAAAGGTCGTGATGAGCGAGCGCAAGGTACTTGGCTCGGCGTGAGCGTTAAGGGGGGACGCATTGCCTTTCTTACAAATCTACGAGCCGTAAGTTGAGCACCATCTGTAGCACATGTAGTTCCTGTAGCGATTGCGTCTTTTGCTGTCGGTCAGCTGATGATAGAGCAGCACAGAAGTTTTATCGTATTTCCGTCAAGAATGCACATCTAGGCACACTACAAAGCGATGGTCCGCAAACACTTACAGAGCGATCCTTCTCCTGACCAAGCACAACATGGACGCTACTCCAGCCGAGGCGAGCTGGTGACCAACTTTTTAAACTCCAAATTCAGTCCAGAAACGTACATGAAGGTCTGTGCACAGGTCTCTGCTCGCTTCTGTCTGAGTGGTAGAATTCACGAAGATGGGCGTCCGTTTGACATTGCGTCCTCCTTGCTTCTGCACCCGCACCTGCATGTCTACTGTGCTTCAGCTTTCAGCGATAAATGCCTTAACTGTCGCAAGCTCATGTGTAGCACATCACCTCTATTTGTAACTGCACCGCTTTAATTTAGTGCCAATGGATCATGTTACTACTAACAGGGCTGGCCAGAACCGTGTATGAACGTAAAATCTATATATATACGCCGTAAGCCGTAAATTAAATGATTCCCAGCCTAAAATACCGTACGTACACCGTATATAAATTGTTTTGGCCAATCCTTTTTGTTAGGCGTATTTTCCTTGAGTAGGTATGAATCTTTCCTAGAGACATGGTTTGTTGTGAGAACACTTGTTTGTTCAACACGTAACCTTTCTTTCCTTCTCAACGTCGTACTCAACTTTAACACTCTTGAGTTTGAAAAGCTTCAAAATTGCACGCACAGAGTCTGAACGTGAGTGGCTACCATGGTTTTAATCTGGTTTGCATTGACACCACTAGCGGAAGCATGGCTTACACCAATAACGCAAACACCATTCCCGGAAGCTCAGCACAGGTGAGTCACTTTCCTTGAATGGCGTGCCTTACATTGTTGCGTATTCGCTGCACTTCTCTGTTTTGATCAGAGATTCTTAGCATGACTGCAGCTGATGACTGTGACAAAAAAAGCATCTTAAAATTTTATCGTAATAATCAAAACATAAGCTGCAGTGCACAAAGTAATTTTTGTCAGGCCTCCAGAAGCGCAGCAAGTTTCTTGCAAGCGGGACATGTTGATGTGATTACAAACAAATGCCAACATAAAAAGGAAGTGCTGAAGCTGGACATACTAATCTTATGCGTGAGCTGCGGACAGCGACCTTACAATTAGTGATACAAGGTTTGTGTACAACTTCACAGGACGATGTGCAAAAGGCTTCTTGTGGGAGCGGGGAGTGCTTGCCCACTATCGTGCAGCTGGAAGCTGGAAAGATTTACGGTAGGGATACCGATGAATCCTTTTACAACGCTGATGATGTTCTGGTCTACGTGTTGCTGGACATTGCTTGGTGGTGGACAGCTAAAGCATGTCTAGGTGTTGCTGGACATGACTTGCGCATTCTCAACGTTTGTAGTTTCTTGCGTCGTGCGCCTGATGTCCGTTGCCACGTTATAGAGAAAGGATTTAGTCGTTGAGCACTTGTTCTGAGCACGCCCTCTTTTTAAAGTGGTGTTTGGTGAAGCAGTGGGCATGCGTTCTTTGCTCGGTGTTTTGGGAGTTGGCATGGTTATAGGATCCATGGGCATGGTGCTTATACGCTGCCAGACTTGTCCATACCAGACGCACACTTACTAATATCAAATCTCATCAGGAGCCGGTTTCAGTTCAAGCCTGCAACCCTCCTGATCCTCATTCGATCTTTTCCTTTGTGGTGTAGGAGTTTTACGGTACCCGGCACCAAAGTGGCTTTCTTGTCCTTAATCCAATGTGGGGAGTTGTTTTCACTGCCTGCGTAGTTGTTCTTTTTTCTTTATTTTACAGAGCTGGTATGCGATTCGATCCACTTCACGGGTCCCTGTGTGGATTTTTGGCGCACTTGAAATGTGGCAACGTCAAAGCACGGCACCTTTTTCTCAAGTTAGTGCTGCTCTAAAGGTGAGCTAAGCTTCAGAGTGTAATTTAACTATGGGTACTGTATGCAGGGATGAGCAACGGCCTCATCAATGCGTGGCCCAAGGTCCAAAGCGGCATTCCAGCAGCGGAGGAAATTTTGCAACGGTACCAAGAGCAGTGTGCGTTATCAGGAGGTGAGATGTGTAACAGTATCAGGAGGTGAGATGTGTAACAATATCAGGAGGTGAGATGTGTAACGGTACCAAGAGCAGTGTGCTCATCAGGAGTATCAGGAGGTGAGATGTGTCAGGTTGAATCATTGTCACAATAAGATGTCATTGGCACAATAAGGGGGGGGTATCAGGAGGCGAGTACACCTACAATCGCATTTCAGGAGGTGCGCTTTTCAGGAGATGTTACTTATCAGGTGTGCTTTCATCTGGTGCCAAGGAGGTGTGCTCTATCAGGGTGTGCGTTATCAGGAGGTGAGAAAACCTACAAGCTCAGACTCTTAAGTATTTTTGGCGATATACATAGTTGCAAACGTCCGTGTGCATCAACGCAATGCAAAGGTGCCTATTTGGTGCTTAAATTGTGGACGCCCTTCATTGATGTGCATACAACCTTCTTGACCCCTTAAAGTGGTCACCTTACTAGTCATGGCGAGGGGCCAAGAGGTCGGGCATCCACGCACTTGTTTTGCGTCCATGCAGGGTGCAGCTTTTACTTCTTTTTGCTCCTCATGCGCTCCTTTTTGTAAAGCAAGGAGCAAGGGGCTTGCGCTTTAAAACTTTTCTAAGCGCTGTGGGGTTGTTTCTTAAAGAGTCTTCCTTCCGGCAAGCATCCTTTTCGTTTTCATGAATAGACAGCTATAATTGGGTGGAAAAGAGGAATTGTAAACAGGCTTTGATTAATTGATCCACAGAGGTATCAGGCTGTAACTGTAACACCTGAATCCATTACCATGGCATTTGACAGAAAACCCTCACAAGTCTTTGCCCTGGGAGGAGTTGTTTGATGCATTGCTCAGCGATCCACGCAGAGACGAGAGCTTGCGACCTGCTGCTGTAAGTTCGGAGGCTTTTACCAATAAAATCAAAGGAAAATGACTGTTGTTACCATTCAATCGCTACTCTGTCTGTGTAATGATAGCAAACTACCAATCCATCTCTTCAAGCTTGGTAATTAAGACATTACTGTCACTATTCCCCTCATCTTCACAGTCTCCGGAAGCTCCACCATTGGTGCCTGAGGGTGTCAGCTCCAGCAGCAAGGCTGAGCCTTTGACTGGCGTCAGCGCAGAAGGAGCGGAGTTGCAGCCAGTTCCAGGTGTGCCTCTTTAAAAACTCCTCACCGCGCTCACGGCTAAAAACTGCAATTAGCAAATAAGGATCACACACCGGCAGAGACAAATATTACTCTCCACACTGCTCTACATCAAAGAAACAATGTGTGCAATCTCAAAAACTGGCCATGAGAAATCTCCTTGTCTGCCTCGCAAGCCTGAATGCCAATCGCTATACTTCAGGCATATATGACAGCTCATTACAGATGTAATACGACGTTTCTACTGCTTTCCACTTTTGTTGCAGCGCTTCATGCTGATGACCATTTGGAGTTCATAGCCAGCGCAAGATTTATCCCTCCGGTGCCTAGCAAGGTGAAACATCTTATAAATCTTTCCAATAATTATGCCAAAAAAAGCAAACGGCAGTAGCCAGAAATATTTTGGATAGCACATTATTGACTCCAGATAACTGACGACGCTTAACTCTTTTTGCACATTCCATCTGCAGTTCGGCCCCTACGGCACCGTGTCTCAAACTATAATCGTTGTGTGGGAGGATAACACAGGGGAGCTTCGTGAGAGGAACTTGAACTTTGAAAAGCCTGGCAAGGGAGCGTGGGAGGAGGAGAAGCATACGTTTGCTATTGAGGCATCATAGATTTGTTTCTGAGACTACTCTGCTTTATTTTGGCTGTAGTCTTGCAAAATTACAGCTTTGATCATTGCACAATGACAGAACTGAAAGACGCGTAGTACCTTTGGGGTTACAAGGATGGCCTACAGCCCAAGACTCTGGCTGATGGCAATAAGCTGGTGAAACAAAATCAACCAGTGTCGAAAATTGAAACTAAATCTGACACAAACTTGAGGAGTCTGTATGAGTCTTGATTCAGGAATGCATTGATCTCAAAATCAGTGATACTACGATGACAAGCCAAGAAAGGAGTAAATTCAGAGCTTGAAGGAGCAAGCGCACGCAGAGTCTTAAACATTCCTTCAAAAAGGTCTCTGTATCTCATGCGCAGCTCGCACACTGCAGCACACTTGCAAAAGAAAAGGTAAGGTAAGGTAAGGTTACATCACTATATATGCCTCAAAGGGCATCTCAGCGGAAGTTTGGAAAAAGCCTGAAACTACACCTAGCTAAACAAAAGAAACAGAGGAAATTGATGTATGAAGAAGAGAAAAGTGTATAGAGAAAGAGAACGTTTGTTTTGAAGAAGCGCAAAGAGAAAGCATCAAGGAGAACGAGAACAAAGCTGTCGATAT
>Ga0307974_1003840_pt1 | contig 10769 bp, 6 predicted proteins | sample OrgLakmetagen784_FD_201812 | JGI IMG/M metagenome (GOLD analysis project Ga0307974, IMG submission 201812) | Saline water microbial communities from Organic Lake, Antarctica - #784 | ecosystem: Environmental > Aquatic > Non-marine Saline and Alkaline > Saline | place: Antarctica: Organic Lake... | reverse complement strand
ACACACACACACACACACACACACTCACACACACACACACACACACACACACGCTCTCTCTCTCTCTCACACACACACACACACACACACACACACACACACACACACACACATACACGCACACACACACGCACACACTCATGCACACACATGCACACACACATATACACACACATTGCACACACACACACACACACGTACACACACACAAACAAACACGAACCATGTATATACACACACACAAACAAATACACGCACAAACACACACACACACACACACACACACACACGCACGCACACGCACATACATATCCACATACATGCCCTGACCTGTGCTCTCTTTGCCGCGCAAAGATGGTCTACCTTTTTAGTGCATAGGAAACGTCTTGCATTGCTGTCTGAACAAGTTCCATCGCAGGGGGTTTCAGCCTTCAGAGAGCTGAGGCTTTACCTAATTGTGAGAAAAATCGAACTGTTTCTGTCTCACTTGAATGTTGGCTTGACGCCTCAGAACAAAGTCCTGATCAAGATCCTGACTCTTTTCCTGGCGCGCTTACACCCTTTCCTCTAGCTTACCTGGATGCATGGAACGCCCACACATGCAGTGCTCACCTCTCACACCCTTTCATTCTGCCACAGGTGTGCTCATTGCTGGCGTGCAAGAGATATTTTGCTCTTGGCTAGCAGACGCAAGCACCAGCCTCCAGCTTCCTGAATGCCTGGAAGGCCCACATCCGCAGTGCCCCGGAGGGCAATCAGAGATCAGGCGGGAGTAGAGAGTGAGAAAGATGCCGTGACGTCGGGCCAGTCCCCCCCTCCCGAGCCACCTGACACCAGCTTCAATAGAGAGCGGGACACAAGGCCTAGCATGGAGTACACCACCGGCCGAAGGCAGTACCAAGTGAGGCCCTATACCAGCCCTACCAACAGGAGGCTGAGCTAGTTGCACTTTGTTTAATTTCTGAGCAGAGAACGGTCAGGCCCTCCTACTGGCAGCAGGCCTGAGATAGTTGCACTTTGATAATGCCCTAAGCAGCACTAGGTCTAGTTGTTTACAGGTAGGGTTAGGTCTCTTGTTCTGCGTTGGTGTGTCTGAAGACCAAAAATGCCTCCAGCCTGGCAACACAGCTCAAGCGTGCATACCACCAGCATACCACCAGCATACCTGGTATGGAAGAAACGTACATTTTTTTATCACTGTTGAGCTAGGCATACACTGTCTTCCACTTAACAGCCTACACAAGACCGTTATTTCAAGATATCCCTGCCAATTGTTTGTGCATATACCAAACACCACATATCGTATATAGTATATAGCCAACCATAGCCAATTAAAGCACGCACGCACGCACGCGTGCACACAGACACACACATTCCCACACACAAACACACACACTCACTCACACATATTCACACACACACACACCACACCCCTTCAGCTCGCCTCCAACACCATTGGCAGCACCACACACCTCCAACACCATCAGCGGCCGTCCACGGCACCCCAACACCCACAACGGCCGTCCACGGCACCATCCCCAGCGGCATACGCCACCACTTCAGGCAGGCATCGCAGCAGTGACACGCAAAACCTGTGGCAGGAGTACCAAACGAGTCAACGCACTAAGCACCGGCCCCTGAGCTCAAGTGTGCACGCAGCCGCGTACAAGGCCTATGGTGGGCAACATGTGAGGGAGCGGCAGCCAGCAAAGGGCGTGCCCATGCCATACATGAACTCAAGCACTTCAGTAATCGATTCGGTCAAAGGGTGAGTGGGTGGGTGCGTGGGTGCGTGGGTGCAGGAGGTGCTTGTAGTGAGGTGCTTGTGTTCAGGCACACACACACACACACACTCACATGCATGCACACATGCTGGCACTCAGGCGCACACGTAAGAGCATGCACGCAAACGTGCACACATGTTCACGCAAGAGGAAGTGCAGGCTTGAGTTGCAGATAATGCCTGGCCTCGGACCGAGTTGCCCAGACAGATCGTTACTAAAGAAGCATTTTCTGTACCGATCAAGCCCAATAAGCAGCACCCAAACAAGCAACAGAAGCATGCAGACATTGTTTGAAATCCTATACTAAGACGTCACTGATGAGAGAACAGATTGCTTAGACGTGCACTCACACACACGCACACACACGCACACACGCACACACACATACGCACACACACACACACACACACACTGTGTCCGTAAAAAGCAGGCGTCGCCCCTCCTCTGCCATCCTGGGAGCAGGATATCACTACCCCTCTAAGACCTGCACTCACACACACACATACACACACATACACACACACACTGTGTCCGTAACAAGCAGGGGTCGCCCCTCCTCTGCCATCCTGGGAGGAGGATATCACTACCCCTCCAGTCGGCCTCAAGCAGAAGGAAGCCCCCGCTCATAAAAGCCAACTTTGAGGCTGTGCCGGATGGACCGCTGCTCACAGGTGTGTGTGTGTGTGTGTGTGTGTGTGGGTGGGTGGGTGGGTATGTGTGTGTTGTACGTGTGTATGGGTGTGCATGTGTGAGTGGTTGTGGCTGTGTATGGGTGTGGGTGAGAACTGGGCGTGGGGGATGTGTGGATGCATTGTTTTGCAAGGTTTCTTAGCAGAGTACATTTTCAAGTGCTCTTTCCTTAATTTAAATTATGATATGTAAGTTTATAATCTCACCAACTGCATAGCCTTTTCTACCAATTACTTCAACGCTCATCTTTGATTGCTGTTCGGACTCCAAAACGCCTAGGACTACAATTTGGGTGATCTGTGCGTTGGGTGATCTGTTGTGAGAAAGAGGCAGCAAATGTGGGGCTCACGTCGCGGCTGATGAGCATGTGCGTCATGTCTGTGATCTGTTGGCTTTGGAGCATGTGCGCCATGTCTGTGATCTGTTGGCTTAGAAGCATGTGCGTCATGTCTGTGATCTGTTGGCTTAGAAGCATGTGTGCCATGTCTGTGATCTGTTGTAAAGATTTGGCAGCAAAAGTCAAAAGTGGGGCTCATGCCTCGGCTGATGAGCATGTGCGCCATCATTACCAGCTTTCAAGCTCCTCTGCTTTTAAATCGTGTATCATGTACCGCTGGATTGCGGATCATGTATAGGGCTGGCCAAAACCATACATATACGGTGCATATACGGTATTTTTGGCTGGGGAATCACCAAAGATACGGTCATATACGGTGTATATGTGTATATGTGACATGTACGGTTCTGGCCAACCCTAATCATGTACCAAAGCTGGTTTTGAAAGGTGCAGGCTATGCCGCCCCTATCCTGGGATGGTTACAAAGTTCAAAGGCACACTCATTTAAGGCCTCAGGTATCCTCCTCCAACAAAATAGCCCTGTCACACTTAAGCATGTATTCGTGACATTGGGGCACATGAATGTTGGTCTGGGCATGTGAAAAGTCAGTATACCGTATGTTGTCTATAGTGCTGTGGTTATTTGCATAAAAGATTAAGCGAGCAGGTATTATGAATGTTACGCAAGGCCTGACTTACAGCCACATGTATAAGGCCTTGCATAACATGTATTCTACTTTGGCTAAGCAAACGCAGGCGCAATTTCTCAAATGCGCACATGCTTACACACAAGCATACACACATACACACACAAAACCAAACAGACTTAAGCACCCACACACATGCACATGCTCCTCCTCACGCTTGCATGTGTGCAGGGCCTGGCATGGTAGACGCCCCCGCGCTACAACGCCCAATGTCAGCTGGCCCCACTTTGATGTCCAGCATGTACCGTACCAGCTGCTTTCAAGATGCGAGCGGACAAGAGCAGAGGTAGGCACGTAGGGCAAGTTTCATGCAACACACAAAGGCAATCACTTCTCTCCCTCTTCGGTCAGTGGTGGGGCACAGTGAAAGGGTTTTGCGCAACAGACAAAGGCAAGTACTTCCTCTCTCTTAGATCAGAGGCGGGGCACAGTGAAAGGGTTTCGCGCAACACTTCCCTCTCGCATAGAGCAGAGCAGAGGTGGGGCATGGTGAGAGGGTTTCATGCAATAGACGAAGGCAAGCACTTCCGTCTTTCTTAGAGCGAAAGTGGGCATAGTCGAAGGGTTTCGCGCAACACACAGGCAAGCACTTCTGTCTCTCTTACATCAGAGGCGGGGCACAGTGAAAGGGTTTCGCGCAACAGACGAAGGAAAGCATTTCCGTCTTTCTTAGAGCGAAGGTGGGCATAGTGGAAGGGTTTCGCGCAACACACAGGCAAGCACTTCTGTCTCTCTTACATTAGAGGCAGGGCACAATAAAAGGGTTTTGCGCAACAGACGAAGGCAAGCATTTCCCCTCTCTCTTAGAGCAAAGGAGGGGCACAGTGAAAGGGTTTCGTGCAACAGACGAAGGCAAGCACCTCCGTCTCTCTTAGATCAGAGGCGGGGCACAGTGAAAGGGTTTTGCGCAACAGACGAAGGCAAGCATTTCCGTCTTTCTTAGAGCGAAGGTGGGCATTGTGGAAGGGTTTCATGCAATAGACGAAGGCAAGCACTTCCGTCTCTCTTAGAGCAAAGGAGGGGCACAGTGAAAGGGTTTTGCACAACAGACAAAGGCAAGCACTTCTGTCTCTCTTACATCAGAGGCAGGGCACAGTGAAAGGGTTTCGCGCAATAGACAAAGGAAAGCATTTCCGTCTTTCTTAGAGCGAAGGTGGGCATAGTGGAAGGGTTTCGCGCAACACACAGGCAAGCACTTCTGTCTCTCTTACATCAGAGGCAGGGCACAGTGAAAGGGTTTTGCGCAACAGACGAAGGCAAGCACCTCCGTCTCTCTTAGAGCAAAGGAGGGGCACAGTGAAAGGGTTTCACACAACACACAGGCAAGCACTTCCTTCTCTCAGCAGTGAAATATAAACCACCTTGCGTGGCTCACGCTATTGCAAATTGCGGTTTGTTACTGCAGAGAGCATGAGAGGGCAAAGGGCTTTAAGTGCAGAAGCTCAATTTGCACGCCCATCAATTAGCTTGTCCCTGAATTCTCAGTCTGTTTTCTGTGATCCCACTAAAGTTTTTTCTGTGATCCCACTAAAGTCAGTCTGTTTTCTGTGATCCCACTGTAACCCAAATTGATGCTCTCTCCAAAATATGCGCATACATAGATACATACAAAAATATACCTAGTTAACTCTCCCTCTAAAATATGCTCAGACATACCTAGGTATAACATGCTCAGACATACAAAATCATACACACAGTCTTCAGGGTTTCCCAGTCCCTCCCCACCGACCCAGCTGCCCTGCGTGTCTGATTAAATCAGCTGGCCAAAAAATGGCACACACCTGCATGAGCACGCACGCACACATAGACACACATATACACACATGTGCACGCACGCCATCCTCCAGGTTCTCCCACACACTCCCCACCGACCCAGCTGCCCTGCGTGTCTGAATAAATCAACTGGCCATAAAATGACACACACATGCATGTGCACGCACACACACATAGACACACATATACACACACGTACACGCACGCCATCCTCCAGGTTCTCCCACACACTCCCCACCGACCCAGCTGCCCTCCGTGTCTGGGATCAGCTAGCAAGAAGGCCGGACTTCAGGCCTCCCAGTGTGGAGCAACCTCAGGGCCACAGCGGCTCCACAGGATCTCCCTACAGCGCTCTACGCAGTCGTCTGCCCCGGTCCCTGAGTGGGCACTGCACACGCTCCAGCGAGCGCTTCATCAGCTCTTCCGTGATGCAGCAGCAGAAGCTGATGGCCGATAGCCAGCCCAGGACGGTAAGAGGTGCTGACAGAGTGGTGTCGACAGTCAGGCAGGCTAGGTGTTTGTTTTCTAGGTTTGAGGTGTTGACGGTCAGGCAGGCAGGCTAGGCGTTTGTCTCCTAAATAAGAGGTGTTGACAGTCAGTCAATTAGGCCAGGTGTTTGTTTTCTTGGGAAGGGGTGGTGTTGACAGAGGCTGTCAGACAGGCTAGAGTGGGCTAGAGTGGGCTAGAGTGGGCCAGAGTGGGCTAGAGGGGGCTAGAGGGGGCTCCTTGTTCCCCCTATGTCCTTTTCACTTCTCTGTTTGTTGGAATTATACCTCAATGAATGTTCTGGCTACCATGGCACATGAGGTCGCTTGCTGCTTGTTTGGCTAGGAGTGGTTACGAGGGTGTGTGTTCATGTTGTGGATGAGAGGTCGCTTGCTAGCCAAAAACAGGTCTGGCTAGGAGTGCTTACGAGGGTATGTGTTCATGTTGTGGATGACAGGTCGATATGGCACTCACCCTCAAAATCATTTTGTGCTCCAGATGGGGTGTGTTGATGCAGGCCTCTCAGTTATATATGTGTGTGTGTACAGAATGCATTTATGTTTCTCTGTAAATTCATCTGTGTAGACCACTTCACTCAAATATAAATAAAACAACGTATGGTGCGGCTCATCAACAGGATCTCTAGTTGAAAACACTTGTATTGCTACAATCCTGTGATCTGGCCAAATTTTAAACATTTGATCCTTGCACTTTTCCCCACCTGCCGATTCCTGGTGCAAGCTCCATCGGCAGGTGGGGAAACAGTCTTGATTCTGCTTGCATGCCGTATATATTGTGTGTGATCAAAAGAACTACTACCTGCCGATTCTTGGTGCAAACTCCATGCATCATTCCCTCTGTTCCTTTCTACATTTGGTGTGGGAGACTCACGGCACTTCGGGCCAATGTGTCTCCTTTTCCTTAATTGATGCAGGGAGTGTTTTGCTGCCTGCGTAGTTTTTCTTTTCTTCCTTTCTACATTCGTACACAACAGAGTCCCTGTGACCTGTTGTGTGGATTAAGGGTTGACAATTTGATGTCGACTCTTTTTAATACTGGGCGCATGTGCTGCACATAACGCATAACATGACCGGTCATGCTTAGGGTTGGCCAGAACATACATATGTACATTATTTTTAGCAGAGAAATCACCATATATACAGTCATATACGGTGTGCATATACAGTTCTGGCCAGCCTTGGTCATGCTTGTTGACCAACTCCCAGCAGCTTCCTTTCTACACCACCTTTGCTCGTGATAGTCCATACATTTCCCCATCTTCTCAGGTTCATACTTTCCCAGGCATATAAACTCGCAGGCCTTAAGTCACACAGGATAGTCCCGTTAGGACTTTGTCAACAACAAACTTCCAGAATATGCAACAGAGTGGTACCAGCTGACTCAGAGATGTGCGCAGAAATTACACTACAAACTGCGCATGCATATTGCACAGGGCTGCAGCTACTCAGTGCTTGAAAAGGAGTACATTAGACCATTTGCTGGTGGCTCTGGTGGCAAGTGATAGACACTCACACGTTGTGCGCATGTTCCACTGGTCTGCTACTCAGCGCTTGAAAAGGAGTACAGTAGACCATCTACTGGTGGCTCTGGTGGCAAGTGATAGACACTCACACGTTGTGCGCATGTTTCACTGGTCTGCTGCTACTCAGCGCTTGAAAAGGAGTACATTAGACCATTTGCTGGTGGCTCTGGTGGCAAGTGATAGACACTCACACGTTGTGCGCATGCTCCACTGGTCTGCTACTCAGCGCTTGAAAAGGAGTACATTAGACCATCTACTGGTGGCTCTGGTGGCAAGCGATAGACACACGCGTTGTGCGCTTGTTCCACTGGTCTGCTGCTACTCAGCGCTTGAAAAGGAGTACATTAGACCATCTACTGGTGGCTCTGGTGGCAAGCGATAGACACTCACACGTTGTGCGCATGCTCCACAGGTCTGCGGCTTCTCAGCGCCCGAAAAAGAGTACGCCGTACCGTCAGCTAGCGACTCCTGGTGGAAAGGCAACACCCGGCTCGGCCGATCTGCAATCCAGACGATCGACGAGAAAATCAAGATGAGCATGGCAGCGGCCACTGCATCCTTGCCCACGAGTGAAAACAAGAGATTGAGCCAGGCACGGGGGGCGCAGCTCCTGGGGCCTGGAGATATGCAACCTGCCCCGCATGTTATTTCATATTCAGAAGACGGGGAGTCTGTAGTGAAGTTAGGCGGGAAGGCAGCTGGTGGCCAAACCTCGCCCGATGGCGAGCGTGCTTGGGGGGGGGAGCGATCCCTTGAAGCTGAGGACGACAACGCTGTATTACCTGGAGCGCAGCAGCAAGGGCAGCAAAGTCAGTGCGGTGCTGATGGGGATGAGGAGGAGGTTCGAGAAGGAGGAGGTGGAGGGGGGGAAGTGGGGGATGGGGGCCACTATTGTCACTATAACAGAGTGGAACATAAACAGCAACTAATGGCAGAGGGTGATGACCAGAGCATGCTTCAATCGTCGTATCAGGAATTTGTTGGCGGCGGTGCTATTAGTTGACGTGGAATGTATGGTAAAATAGAAAAATAACAAATTACGCAGGCTGTGAAAAAACCTCTTTCCACATTAATTGAGGAAGAGGAGCCACTTTGCTGCCGGGTACCGTAAATCTCCTCCACCACAGAATGTATGATTGCATAATGAAGCGCGGTCAGGGACTCGTTAGTGTTTGCTGGACTGCCCATGTAGTGGCAAGACTGGAAATAACTGTCATGAAAGCTGAAGATACATTTTAATTTTCAACTTTCCTATGACTGCAACTGGTTGATATCAGCTGTGTCCTTGGAGGCTTGTGTGTGGGTCCCTGCCCTCGACTTGCTGGCTCACTTTTTGTACAAATAGATGTCTTTGTCTGAGATACCGGTTTGGACATTTGGAGAGTATATGTATCATTACACTTTTGCACACACCACTTCCCTGTTTAGCCCCCTCCACGCACTAACAAACAGACACGTGACACACTTAATAAAATTAAACCTTGCTGCCATGCAAAATCATGCCAGGCATGGACGACTCAATCATTCGGAATCTTGTGATTTCCCTGGGATTATAATGTGAGCAACGTAATGCCCATACTTGCAATCCATGCTTAAGCTGGTACCATGATTCGTTGTGACATTGCATGGACTCTACCCATGGCCAGCAAGCTAAGATGGCGCAAAGGCAGCATAGGCTACTAATGCCTTGCTTATTAGGGCACCGCAAAAGCCTCCACATCATCCTACTTAAACTTGAAGCTCAGATCATACTAGGGTATAATTAATTACCTTATAAGGTAAGGAAAGTGGTGCCAAAGTGGCTCCTTTTCCTTAATTAATGTGGGGAGTGGCCTTCACTGCCTGCGTAATTTTTCTTTTCTCAAGAAAAGGTTGCATCGCTTTATATGCATATGCCTCTGTAGGGCATCTGAGCGGACGCTTGAAAAAAGCCTGTAACCAATCCAAAAATGCACTAGAAAGGGCTAAGCACTCAGCCACAAAAAAAGCCATATCATATATATCTGGCTGGTTCAATCAGGTCCTCAAATGAGTTCCCTGCATCTCAGCAATTTTTGGATGCCATACGATCTTGCGAGTCTATCAATCTGAAACAGTTCTTTGAGCTCACTCTGCGCGAACGTATCATCGGGAGCTGGAGAGAGCTTGACGATTTGACACCACATGAGACTCACCATTCCAGCAGGATTATGATTACTTGTCACACACATTTTGGTGTACCTCTGGGGATTGTTCTTCCTGGCTGGTGGGATGACAGAAAAAGAAATCACAAGCCTGTGTACCTCTCTACCTTTGCTTAGATATTTCCAACAATCTCGGCCGTGCACTTTCTTGCCTTCGCCTTTTGGCCATAACTTTCTGGTCCAAATAATGCGTCATAACAGGAATAGAAGGCCTTATGAGCTCAGGATCTGTGACAAATTTGACTGGCACTCTGTTCAGGATGAGGAACACATTTTGCTGGACTGTCCGCATGAACATCTTGTTAGCCTTCACACACAGCACCGCCAGCTGGTCTTACCACCTCAAGCGCTGGTATGCTGGTGCACTGTTGTAAGTCAAATGTTATATTTGAACTCAGCTTCCAATTTGTTTGCATGAACAGTCATGGGTCTCTAATGTGGCACTCCCTTCCTCCCCTTGAATTTTACATTTTGGTGTTCAGTTAACACACCTGAACTGCTTGTTGATCCAGCAATGCCTATCAGCCCAACATATGTGGCTGCCGGTGACCCCCCTTTGTAAACCCTTACCACCTCAGTATGAGGATAGCCCAACTCGTTCGAGGACTTTTTTGAACCAACCTAATATTTATGGTGTAGCCTATTTTGTGGCTAAGTGCCTAGCCCTTTTCCCTTAATTTGTTCTGATATCTTTTTGGTTTGGCTTCGGGCCTTTTCCAAGCTTCCGCTCAGATGCCCCTCAGAGGCATATATGTATATATAGCGATGTAACCTTACGACCTTAGCCTGCACGTTATATTTTCATGTATCGGTACCATTTACGGCACCAATTCATCCATTTATTTAATAATATTTCTGAAGGTGATATCAAAGGTTTTGTTTTTTCAACATAACTTTATCAGTGCAGCTGTCAACAAGCTTCGTACGTACGCCGAGAAGAAAGGATTGACTGTGAACACGGCCAAGTCAGAGGTGGTTCATTTTAATAGTCTGTCTCTCCTTTGCAGATTCCGTTCACGTACGATGGGGTGGTGCTTCCAGAGAAAGACAGGTTCAAATATTTGGGCATGCTGCTTGATAGAAGGATAAATCCGAAGATAGCTGAGGAACATGCGGTGCGGCCTTACATGGCTGCACAGGCAGGATTTCTGAGTTTGCCAAGAGTTACGATTTAAAAAGCAGGCCTCATGCTATGCTCTGGTTGTCTAAGGTGTATGGTATTCCAGCTGGGATGTATGCGAGTCAGGTGTGGGGCACAGTGTATCT
>Ga0307974_1003834_pt1 | contig 10777 bp, 11 predicted proteins | sample OrgLakmetagen784_FD_201812 | JGI IMG/M metagenome (GOLD analysis project Ga0307974, IMG submission 201812) | Saline water microbial communities from Organic Lake, Antarctica - #784 | ecosystem: Environmental > Aquatic > Non-marine Saline and Alkaline > Saline | place: Antarctica: Organic Lake... | reverse complement strand
GAGAGAGAGAGAGAGAGAGAGAGAGAGAGAGAGAGAGAGAGAGAGAGAGTGAGAGAGAGTGTGAGATATATATAGAGAGAGAGAGAGAGAGAGAGAGAGAGAGAGAGAGAGAGAGAGAGAGAGAGAGAGAGAGAGAGTGAGTGTATTTCAGTAGGTGTACCTGTGCAAGGACCTCCTTTAATCTGTACTGCTCTTCCCACTTGTATCTAAGCACCAGGTCGTTGCTACAGACTAAATCGTGCGTCCACACTGCCTTGTTGCATTCGTACGTTACGAGCATCTATGTATGTGCCTACATTTCAAGCACTCACCCACTTTGCGCTCACCCACTCTGCTGGCTGTGTTGGCGCACATGGACGCTCAAATCTGTCACTGCTCCTCCCTTTGCTAGCAATGTATCGAGCACTCATTGCTGCATTATTCTCTGGCAGGGCCTCATAGCTTTTAGGGTAGTTAACCTCCATTGCATCTTCGTGCTTACAGTTGCACACACACAAGCATATACACAATACACATGTGCACACACGTGCTTATATGCACACACACAACCTTCTCAAGTCCCACATACATATCATGACACTTTCCTATGGCGTGTGTATGTAGGTCATGTCTCGTACGCTGCGCTACATCGCTCACGCAAACGGTGCTTTTTTGACGTACTTAAGCAACCTGCACATCCCAGGTAACATTGACATTTCAGCAAAGCTTGTGCAGTGGCCAGAATGCGTGCATTTGGACACTAGACATTCTATTCGTTCTAGGTAGCAATTTTGACACCAGATATTTTGTAGGGAGCGGTTTTGACACTGGGCATCCTGAACGTTCTAGGTAGCGTTGCTCTCAGGGATTCTTCGAATCGCAAGTTAAGGATGCAAAGCTTCTTGCTGAAATTTGGGTAGCAGTGGATTCTAGAACTGCTTCGTACCGAAGGCTCAGCATCCAAAGCTTCTTGCTTGACGTCGGGTAGCAGTGGACTTCTATAATTGCCTCAAACGTCAGGCTCAGGAATTTTTGGTTCTTGCTGAAACCTGGGCAGCCTTGAATGCCTAGTAACTCCTCAAACAACAGGTCCGGGGTCCCTGAACAAAGGCCAGGCATCTGCTGTAAATTGCAGAGTATGAGCATGATATCAGAACCAAGTCGGCTATAATTATGTAGCCACACACCATCTATGACCACACATGTGGAAGACTTCACTGCTGGATTCTGCATACAGCCTGCACAGTGCTTGAACTCACAGCCCAAAAGCATGAAGTAGCGCACACGCTGATGACCCCTGCTCGACAACTTTATGCACACATCACACTCATCTTACCGTACTATGATTCTCAGTCATCATCTCTGGCATGCGTCTGTGTGTGTATGCTTTGACAGACTCTGCGTCTCGTGACAACCGCACAGAGCACGGGCTGCTCGACAATTTCAGCCGCACCATGAACCACCTCATTTTCACTGGATTGGAGAAGAGGCCGTAAGTAGTTTGGAGCAGCTCTAGTAGTGTCAGGCAGCTCTAGTATAATTTGGGACGACTAGTAGTTTGAGGCAGCTAGTAGTTTGGGGCAGCTGCTAACATGCGCAGGATGTGCTGCTGAATATGACCAAAGTGCAAAAGGGTCGTCACGACAGTTGACATGAATGAAGTGATTTGGAATGATGCGCTAACATGTGCTCATAATATGTTTGCTCTCTGTGTTATTCTGCTGGACGGGGGGAACCACCTCATGTACCTTACTGCATGTACCTATGGCGGCCCACACTGGCTGCCACTGCAGATAAATCGTGTGTGCATTGTTTGCCCAAAAGAATTTGCAAAGTACTCCCACTTTCATTTGCCTATTGGCACGTGTGTTAAGCTGTGTGCATGCATGTGCATGCGTGTGGTGTGCGTGCGTTGTGTGCAGTGCCTTACACCTGCGCTCATAAACTAAGAGGCCTATTGGTGCTTCGCATGCGACCCCCTACAGGGCTTCAAAAATTTACCCACAACTCGACCACGCAAACCCCATCATGGTGCCAGCCGGAAACGACCTTTTTAAAGATATAGGGCGGCCACGGAGTGTGGTAGATGGCAATGTGGAGGCGGGTCTGCAGGTATTTTATTCTGTGTTTGAGTTCCATGTATTACGTGCGTGTGTCGGTGATGACGTATAAGCGTATAAGTGTGTGTGTTGGTGTGGACGTATACGTGTGTGTGTTAGTGATGACGTATACGTGCGTGTGTCGATGTGGTCGTATGCGCGCGTGTGTTGGTGTGAACGTATACGTGCATTTGTTGTTGTGAACGTATGCGTGCATGTGCTGTTTGGACGTATACACGCGTGTGTTGTTGTGGGCATATGCGTGCGTGTGTTTGAAGATTACGTATACGCATATACGTGCGTGTGTCGGTGATGGCGTATACGTGCGTGTGTCGGTGATGGCGTATACGTGCGTGTGTCGGTGTGGACGTATACATGCGTTTGTTGGTGTGTCTGAGTGCGGTAGATGGCAATGTGGAAACGGGACTGCAGGTATTTTTTCTGTGAGTATGGGCTCTGTCGGTGTGTATGTTAATGTGTGTGCATGTCTGTGTTTTGCGTTTTATGAGTGTATGTTGTGTGCATGTATGCACGTGCTAACATGCAGAGCGCGCTCATGCCTGCGTGCCTGTATAAATGATGACTTGATGCTCCTTGTTTATTCCACGCCAGACTTTTGTAGCTAGTAAGAACAACTCCTTACGATTGATTGCCCACGACCCCAGCACACGACATCGCACGTTGCACCCAGTACAAATGGGACAATATGTTGTGTACCCATTTGTCCTTTCTCCTGTCATGCTTAATCAGTGGCATGGACAAATCGTGTGATTTTCCCTGGGATTTATAATGTGAGCAACGGTTTTACGGTTATTTGGTTGTTTGGCCAGTTTAGATGGCTCTCTTGTAACAAACGCGCTCTTCTTTCAGACTGCAAGTCTGAGTACTACCATATCCTCTTGTGCGTTGCTGGTACCATAACTCGTCGTGACACTCCTGACTTTGTTTTGGCTGTTGAGTTGTTGTGAAGTTTGTGTGTGTGTGCGTGTGTGTGTGTGGCACACAGGGTCCTCAGTATGCATGCTAATTTTACTCATAAAGAATGAAGTGCACTCTTGTCAATAACGTGTGCTTTGCGGGTACCAACAAGCGGACACGCATGTTAAAATATTTTGAAATATGCCTGCACACAGCTATATACAAAAGAGCACACGCTCAAATAGTAAATTAGCACATTTGTGTGGTACACAGGAGTGGAAGGAGCTGTTTGACAAATTCTTCCCTGCTAAAGCGGGGGCAGGCAAGGCAGCCAAGTTTGTCATGGATGAGCGGTATCAGGAAGCAGGTGAGGAGTCGCCTTGTGGTTTTTTCTTCTTCTAAGCAGGGTGCTTGCTGCTCTTGGTTTCTCTCACAAACACATCTACGTGCACACACGCACACACACACACACAACACACACACACACAGCACACACACGCAAACCCAAACACACATGGAAAACTTACACACGCATATGCACAGAGGTTGATCTCATGCGCCAGCGCAAGCAGATGGAGCTGGACGCTTTTATTAAAGGCACAGAGCAAGCTAAGCTGATGAGGAAGCATGCAGCTCTGGCACGGCAGCAGGCAAGCACCCGTTCATTTCAATGTGTATGTGCCTGTTGACCTGATTCTGTATGAGCCTGTTAGCTTAGTTGTGTAATTGGTAGTAGGCAAGCAATCGTTAGCTTGAATGTATTTAGTGCAATAGCCAAGTACCTGGTATATCAATCGTGTATGTGCCCGATCATTCGATTGTGTATGTGGTAGCAGGCACAGCAGACAAGCATCCACAAGTAGAGTTATGTGTGATTATATAAGACATCATCCTTTGAAGTAGTTCTTGGCAATGTACACAAACCTTGTCTTGCATGCATGCATGCATGCATGCATGCATGTATGCACATGCGCGCACACACACAAACACATACACACACACTCATACACACACAGACATTTACATAACACACATAAACTCAAAAACCAAATACTGACGCACTGACGCGCAATTGCATGAAAATGCCTGACAATTGCCGGTGAACCATTCTTGAACAACAAGGTAACATGTAGAGATGTTAGCTGGAACTAACTTACACCTCAAACTTATCACTGCTTGCTTGCATATTTGTGTGTAATTACACCAATTAGATGTTGGACACTAGGACACGCAATTACCAAATATATGTTGCTTTTGAATTTCAAATCTTACAGAGCTCTGCATCAAATGGGGATGCCAAGAATAAGCCATCATCAGGAGGCACTAAACCAAAAAAGCCTGCCGCAGGCTAGGACCGCTTGTCTCCCTCTCTAAGAACCGCACATTCAAGAAGTTTAGAAATGTTTGAAGGTTCCAATAAATGAATTGCTGCTACTGATGTTCTGTGTGAAGAATTGCCGCGTGCTGCCTACCTTGTTTATGGCTTGTAAAATGTATCGTGATCAAAGTCTAGACCAGGGTGTCACCAATGACTTATTTTAGGCAAAACTGGTAATAATTCAGCTGCACCTAGGCCTTCTATACTGCCTACGTTTCAGCCTGTATCAGGCTACCCCCACCATGGTCACCATTGTGTAACGGTTACAATGAAGGTAAATAGCAAGAGTCCATAAAAGGCAATAAGGGGAGGTACCTAGGGCTCCTCTTTGGAGTGGCAGCGAGCAGGGAGGACGGGCGGGATGTCAGGTCATGCCACCGTTACGAGACGTGACACTCGAGTAAGAATTGAACTTAGTAGCACATCAACTAAAAAGGGATCCTCCAGCTTATTAAGTTTAAGAATACGTATTAAGCCATCAGTCAAATATGCGACTGCTGACAGGGAGCAATTCATCTCATGTGTCTTTGTCAGATCAAATCAGCGTTACTGCAAATTATAGGACTCAGCACATAATAGACTGGCACATCCAGCTATCGAACATGACACAGGAACTCTTAACTGCTTCCAACCAATGAACCAACCAACTGCTTGTCACATGTTTTGTCATTGCCGTCGCTTGATGATGGCGTATTATATAGGTCCAGGGAAGATAGCAAACTCCCTACTACGAGGTTGAAACGAAACTGAAAGTTGATAAATAATGGGAAGGGAAGCAAGAGAGGCAGGCTGGAAGCGATAACAGAAAATAGGGGGGACAACCAAGGTGATGAGAAGAAGGGCAAAACGTGTACGAGAAGGTCAAGCACGGCAAGGAGCGAAAGAAGGGAAGCCTGCGTTCTTTGGTGCCCACGTAGAAAAAACGAGGTTTAGGAGGACACGGCTAGTAAAAGAGTGACGGGGAAACGGGCCAATCTAGCTACACCACCACGAGGCACTCAACATAAAAAACTAGGGAATCTAAGAGTTAGCCAGGATAAAAGCAGCTAAGCAAGCCATTGCAATGACTGGTGCGCCAAAGCCAAATTCCAACACAACCCAAGAGAAGAGAGAGTTCCCCTACAGAAAATTCAGCTGCACCAACACATCACTCTCAACATTATGAGCCAATACTTGGGAGACACGAAAGGAGTACAGTGAGCTAAAGGTTTAGATAACAAGAGGCGGGTTGTTCTACTAATAGCCGAGAGCAAGGGGAAGCTGGCCAACCTTTACCTAGATCGGCGATAGACACGCTAGGGAGAGAGCTGCAGTGAAACAGCCAAGGAGTCGTTAAGCACCACCTGATCGAAGCGCTCCTGAATTTTCCCTGCCACGGCTGGGCCGCCGTGCGAACGATCGCCATCGGCGCGTGGGTTACAAGGGTTACAAGAATGGCCTACAGCCCGAGACTCTGGCTGATGGCAATTGGCTGGTGAAACAAAATCAACAAGTGTCGAAAACTGAAACTAAATTTGACACAAACTTGAGGAGTCTGTATGAGTCTTGATTCAGAAATGCATTGCCATCGCTTGGGCGTAACATATGACATTTTTTTTTATAAGTGGAAGCAGTGAAAGAACAGAAAAACTACGCAGGCAGCAAAACACTCCCTGCATCAACTAAGGAAAAGGAGACACATTGGCCCGAAGTGCCGTGAGTCTCCCCCACCAAAGGAACAAGAAAGTTTGTGTGCATATTGTACGGAGTGAGCATGCAATTTAAGGGCAGTCTTGTGGGAACTCTGTGAATCGAGGCCGAGCTCTTTAGATGATGCAAAGTGTTGGAGGTATAGATTGATCCTCCCACACCAAGAAGGATGGTGTGAAGTGTAATGTTTTTAGCTTTTTGTCACGCTCAATTGTTGGCAGTGACGATTCGTGTGATTTGGTTAGTTGGTTTTAAGTTGAGGTTGTTTTGCCTAGTCTCGTTCAATAAGCTGGTGAAGCCAATTTATTGAAGATAGCATTTTCTGGTTTTGATATTGCGGTATTCAATTAGCTCAGTAAACTACACAATGCTCAGCCAGATGGTTGAGTAAACCTTCCAGCCCTGGGGAGGAGAGGTGCGGCAGCCGACTAGAGTGTGTGTGGTATAGTATATGTCAGTGTGTCAAGCAAGTCGGATTTGAAAAACAGCAGAGAAAGAGAGAGAGAGAGAGAGAGAGAGAGAGAGTGTAGATTGTTGTGCTGAGACTTATACTTTGCAGTGACAGTGATTTGCTATGACATTTTAAGCGTTTGCATAAAGTCCCGTGCTGTTTGTTAGAGGTCTCCAGCTGGTGTCCAGGCCTAATGTCTTCTATGAGGTGTATCTCCCTCTTACTAGCGTTAAGTTCGTGAGCTCTGCGCACTTGTCCATGAGATCTAGCTTGCTGTACCTGTTGCAAGCGGGGAGTGGAAGGTGGTTTAGAATTAGCAGGTAAGGGGGTAACCACAATAGCATCAGGGCGACTGGAATCAAGTCTGTCTCTGACAGGTAAACGAGCATCAAAAAGCCAAATGGGTATAGTCCTATTACTAGCGTGCTTGGGAATTTGAAGGTTTTGTTGGGCATAAGGGTCAGTGCTGCCAGCATCCATATAAACGACACAACCTGTCAAGTAGCCTTTGCTGATGGCTTTCATGATGAGTCTGCAGGCAACATTATGGCGTTTAGTGATCATGCCAGAGATGATATTGTGTTGACACCCTAAGAGGATATGAAGAGTATTGTCTGATTGTTGACAAAATGGACACTGAAGGCTAGTGGACTTTTTGAAGCGGACAGCGTGTTTTTGATTGAAAAGGGTGCCTGTGCGGTAGTGAAAGACATTGCGTATAATTTGGAGGGAGAGATTGGACATGTTCCAAATGCGTTGCTAATGCCTTTGTGTACGTGTGGAAATAGACTCTGGTAGTAAGAGTAGTACCCTGTTTTTGAGTTGGCATGACCCATTCTATGGTTTGAGTGCATGTGGGATATTAATGCAGCTTGAGATTTGGAAGCAGTGATTAATCATGTGACAAGCCATCCCGCTTGGGTGCACTTTGATTGTTTTAAGCAGCAATCAACAGCCCTGACTTTTCCGACGCCAGAAGAAGTTAGGGTACATTAGATTAACAGTGTGTCTCTACTACCAGAAATGTTTATGTTGCTCATCATGCATATAACGCACTATCTCTGCTCTTGCATGCGGTGGAGGTACCTCTAAACCTCTCTTTATTGCAAACAGTCTGAGCAGCTCTCTTCATGCATTGAGTAATTTTTAGCTCTGCAAATCACCCTTCTGATACCATGACTAGGAGGGTCAGCAGCGGTACTCCCCTCACTGCAATTCTGTCTCTTATCAAATTCTGCAGGAGGTAGCGTGGTGTTGCCAGAAAGGAATGAGGCGTTGCGACACAGTAGTACCCCCCCGTGCTGGTAACATCTGCATTAACTCGCATATTCTTGTGCAGGAGAGTAGGTGCATACCTGCGTACATGCTGAGTGCTGATACTTTTGCAGTAATTGGTGTGTTAGTACAGATGGAAATCATGTCTCCACTTGTTGGGGCGAATGTGTCGACAAAATCAGGTTTCGGAGACAGGTCATAAAGTCATTGCAAAATAGTAAAATATATAGATGCGTGCAGTGCTGCAAGTTGGGTGCCTAGCATGCTATGGAGTAGAGTAACTTGTTCATTCAAAGAACGTGCGCCAGTAGTGTCTGTTGAACTCTCTTCTGGCAGACAGGAGACACAATCTGCATTCTGGTGATTCACCCCAGGCCGGCGGTACAGTATCACTTCAAAGGTGTACTGCTGGAGTGTGTTGGCCCACCTGGCAAGCATTACCACAAGATCATTTTTAGTCATTACTGCTCCTATTCCCACGTTTGACCAGCCCGTGTGCAGAATGCGAGGCCTGCTTGGGTCCTGCCTCAAGACTTTTCTTTGCGTTCTTTCTTTAATATGTCAAAAGCAGTGTATTATTGTAGAGTAATTTAAGCCGGGGGCAAGTCTTTCTCGGGCAAAGGCTGGGAACTGACATAGAAAGTACCCCACACATGTGTACACTATAGTCGGCTGCCACGCCTCTCCTCCCCAGGGCTGGGAATTTACGTACTCAACCATCTGGCTGAGCATTGAGTAGCTCACTGAGCTATTTGAACACCGCAATATCGAATCCAGAAAATGCTATCTTCAATAAACTGGCTCCTCCAGCTTATTGAACGAGACTAGTCAATAAAACCTCAACTGAAAAACCAACCAACTATATCCCACGATTTGTCACTACCAATTGGGCGTGACAACGACTTGCTGTTCAGGTTGTCCATAGCACAGCAGAAGCCAAAGGCCAAAGGCCGCGCTGTACATGCCAGCCACTATTCCTGCAGTGCATGTGTGTGCTTGTGTGTGTGTTTGTGTGTGTGTGCTTGTGCGTGCTGTGTGTGTGTTTGTGTGTGTGCGTCACTGGGCCATTTTTTTGTTAATGAAGTGAGGGAAGGAAAAGGATCAAATTCGGTACAGGGCACCGTAAACTTCCTCCACCAAAAAATCAAAATAAAGGAGGGTTGCAGGCTTAACCTGAAACCGACCCTGATGAGAGTTGATAATAGTACTGGAAAATATTTCTGGTATGGTCAAGTTTAGCACCATAGTTGGCAGAAAAGCGATTATTTTAGAAGTAATAAGTGCTACCCACTCCCAATATGCAATGCACTAGGAAGGGGGAGGCCAGGCTTGGTGCTACTGCAGGCAGAGGGCCTTTTCGGGCCTTCAAGCAAAACCAAATTTTGTGATTCAGGTCAGGATCACACCTTTCAGGTTTAAAGCTTCACCATGTTCACTTATAAAGTAACTAGTACAGGCAAATGGGAAGGAGGTCTTCACTTTTTTCTTTCCCGTGCTGGTTGCAATAGCTAACTGCATGTGCATACATGAAAAGAATTCAGTGTTACATGATAAAATGCAGACATTGTTGTGTTCGACTTGAAGTTATGAACATATCTCTTTCTCAGCTGCTGCCAACTGGAGCTCCAGTTGGCATTGCAATTAGTCGACAACTCTTGGACACGGGAATTTAATCCTGTGTAAACGAAAGGGTAGTATCCATGCCATGAGGGCTTGAAGGTATGCATGCCCTAGCTTGCCTCGCTCTGCATCCGAGTCAGTCAATCCCTCTCTCTCATTCCTCCTTGCTCAAAACAAACGAGGGAATAACGTGCAGAATCCTTCATGCGCAAAACGAATACACGCCTTGCTGCTCTGCTCCTGCCCTCAAGAACAAGAGGGTATGTTTGAGCAAACTCATTAACTTACCACCATTTCTCACCAGATTCACCACCAGCATGGACAATCCACCTACAGCAGTCTTGCTTAGGATTTAGCCTTGTACTAGACAGGAGAGGTTTCATGATGCACTGCATGATGATAGGCAGGGGATGGAAAGTTTGTTTGGCCCACAATGGAAATCAATTAAATCACAAAGCTTCCCAGCCAGGTTTTATGCTGCTTGGAGCAGAGGGACGACGCAGATCCAGGTCCAACCCTTGCCAGGGACGTACACCCAGAAATTGGGAACGCTCATCCTCTAGAAAAGTGTTACAAGATTATTTTTATAGATTAGTGTTACAAGGTTGGATGAACAAAACATGCATCCTCCGTAACCTGGTATACCTGAATCCACAGTGTCCATTATTGCTGTCATTAGGGTGTCCATGTAGTCATCCATGAGCACTGCCATCACTTGCATTGCCGCTACTGGGTTGATGAGGCTGGTGGTGTTGGTTGGTGAGGGTCGGTGAGGGTTGTGAGAGTTGGTGAGGGTTGGTGAGGCTACAGGCTACTGCCTTGGAAATTTAGGAGGTGAGAGCGGAGGAGCCTTGGAGAATACAAATCTCTCTCTGCGATCGTTCCTGAGTGGATAAACCAACAACTGCCGAAGAGAGGAATAGTTCTTGTAATTGCCGATATATGGTTAGATGAGCAAACTTATCTTACCTTACCTTACCTTAGATGAGCAAAACAAAAGGAACCTACTGCTCCCTGCAGTGCAGGCAATAGGAAGTCACAACAAAAGACACATTGAATTCCTTTTGCGTTTTTCATCATGTTCTGTGTCATTTTTGCTTCTTGATATCGGGGCTCATTTGCGGCTTGCCGAGACCAGGTCAGCAGTCGAGTAGCCTGACAACCTGGCTGAAACTCACTTCTGTAGCCAAGCACGTAACCTGTTTGCTTCGATTGGGGTGGCTTGACTGATCTAGACCAAGCACGACATCGTTCTTATGACAAATTCTCCTACCCACTTGCAATCCCAGCTGGACAGATTTTACAGATACACACAACGCAAAGGGCTTGAGCTGAACACTGACAAAACAAAGACTATGGCCTTTTACA
>Ga0307974_1003825_pt1 | contig 10794 bp, 12 predicted proteins | sample OrgLakmetagen784_FD_201812 | JGI IMG/M metagenome (GOLD analysis project Ga0307974, IMG submission 201812) | Saline water microbial communities from Organic Lake, Antarctica - #784 | ecosystem: Environmental > Aquatic > Non-marine Saline and Alkaline > Saline | place: Antarctica: Organic Lake... | reverse complement strand
CAAACGCTCACGCGCGCACACACACACACACACACACACACACACACACACACACACACACACACATACACACACACGCAAACAGACACACGCACACACACAAACGCACACATAAACACAAGCACACACACGCAAGTGCACACGAGTGGGTATGCACAGCCCCCCATTTGCACCTGTGCTCCGTGACCTTGCACACACATCGCTACGACTGGCCACCTACCTCTACTTTGCTGAGGCTTTGAGGGTGTTGGCCAGCCAGTCCAAGCCCTCGTACAACCCCTCCCCTCTCGTGGCTACAGCACTCTGCACGTGCCACTCGCGGCGCTTGATCTGAGGCAGGCCCAAGCCCTCACAGATTTCAGCAGGTGTGAGGCAGCCCCGCATGTCCTGCTTGTTGGCGAACACGAGGATTGCACTGTGCAGCATGAGGGGGTCCTGAATGATGGCCTGGAACTCCTGCGCTGCCTTGCCCATCCGGTCTCGATCCTGCGAGTCCACCACGAAAATGAGGCCGTCCGTGTTGTTGAAGTAGTGCCTCCACAGCGGGCGCAGCTTCTCCTGGCCCCCGACGTCCCAGACCGTGAAGGTCACATTTTTGTATTGCACCTTCTCCACGTTGAACCCGATGGTGGGCACCTGTTGATATTGTATGTGTTTATGTGTAAGTCTATGCACAGTGTTTACCTGTAGCAGAACCCTCTGCTTGCTGCTTCTTTGCAGGAAGGAAGTGAAAAGACAGAAAACTTAAACACCCACCGTGGTCAGGATCTCCCCAATGTGCAGCTTGTACAGGATGGTGGTCTTGCCTGCAGCGTCCAAGCCTAGCATGACCACGCGCATCTCCCTGCTCCCAAACAGTTTGTCTAGCACGGATGCAAACATGGAGCTGATGGCCTGCCCCATGCTGGTGCTACTATTCCTATGCTCCTAGCCCCTCCTCTCTCTAGATTGGAACTAAACAGGCCCTCCTAACGGCTAGCCCATCGAGGCGCATACAACACACCGTAAAATTATGTTTCAAAATATTGCGTTTAATTTAATACTCAAAGTCAAGGACGCAACAGAATGAGCGCTCGCAAGTTCGGGGTGGACCTCACCAATACTCCCCCAAAATCTGCTGTGAGGCATGGATACTGGTCAGAAGGCCACAACAAGCAAGGCGTTTCACCCTCGCCGGGCAACTGTGGAGGTGAGGTTGCTTCCCGATTGACTGGGCGAACAGGCTGCACATCGTGTGTTCCCATGACGCCCATGACAGTTGCCAGGAACAAGGTCGCAACGGGATTCAAGCGCGGTGGAGGGTTGACCGCGCATAAGTTACTGTAACTTAGCATGTTTTGACTCCCCCTCCCTCGTGCCCACACACATACAGACACACACAAATAGACACGCAGACACACACACATGTAGACACATACAGACACACACACATGCAGATACGCACACGCAGACACACACACACACACACACACACACACACACACACACACACACACACACACACACACACACACACACACACACACACAAAACACAGGCTTGGACACCAAACTCAGTCCGTCGTGCAAACAAACCACGATTTCGTCCCCTTCCTGTGGCGTGACGGCGAAAGGCCCTGCCAGCTCCCAAAAAGCAGCGCTCACACTTGCACAGAGACAGCCCCCTAAAACTCCAATGACTCCGCAACCTTTCGAGGTATGCCTTGGCTTCCTCTATTGTCTGTTGTAGAGCTGGACCAAGGGAGCTGTCAGATTTTGCGCCTTTTCTGCGTGCCCCCCCTCTGTTTAGCTCCCAGTTATTGTTCTTATGTGATTCCCTCGCAGGCCCTCTTGTCTCCCAGCGTGCAATTGACGCCACCTGAGTGTAAAGCCATGTTGGATGCCCTCAATTCAGCAGTGGATGCTACGGAAGACAAACCAGGTGAGCTGCTGTGTCCCTCTGTGTTATTGTGCCAGTTGTAGGAGGGAGGTCAAACGCCCTGGAGCTCAGCTCAATGTCATTAGCTACCTGGAAAACAAGCCCCCGAATCTCTCTGCTGAGCCTGATACCGTGGTCAAGGGATGCTTGTTAAAATCGTTGGAAATGGGAAATGGGCCAACATTCATCGAGCTGCTTTTGTAGCAGGGCAGCTACTAGCACTCGCCTAATACCCAGCTGCTTTAAGCATGACTGTGTCGCACGTGTCCATTTGCTGCTTCCAGGAGCTAACGAGATACCCAACAGCTTGGAAGCCTGGCTGGAGCAAGTTGGCATCAAAGAGGGCGTGAGTGGCACCCTCAAAGAGCAGCTGCAGGTAAGAGACACAGAGCGTGTGTATTTGTCCATATCACCTCGTACGTGTCCTTATCAGCGTGTGTGTGTGTCCTTATCAACATGTGTGTGTGTGTGTGTCCTTATCACCTCGTGAACGATTCACAGGCTGGTCAGCAAAACCCACAATGACTGAAGATCAAGGGTTTGCATATACAGGTGTATACCAACCTAACCCTAACCTTAAGGCTGGTCAGCAAATCCCAGAATGACCGCAGATCAAAGGTTTGCATATTCAGGTGTTTACCAACCTAACCCTAACCTTAAGGCTGTTCAGCAAAACCAACAATGACCGCAGATCAAAGGTTTGCAAACACAGGTGTATACGTGCACGGGTGTGGCCAGCCCTGCTTGTATCAAACAGGAGCCTGGTTTCCTTGAAAGAGTTACAATCGTCTCTAAAATCCTTTGCACTCCCTCAACGAACCCAGCTGTCATGTGAACAGGCACTAGAGAGACACAAACGAAACCTCCAATAATTTACATCGCAGATCCTGTACGACCGTGCGTGCGAGAGTGCCAGGCTCCGCTCCTTCATGGAGGCCATGAAGCTGGCAGAGCTGGAGATGGCAGCACATGAAGCTGACGACACAGCCAGGCAGATGGACATGCTGGTGCGGTTTCTTTGTTGGCCGCCTATTACCTTGGGCAGGTGCATTTTATTGAAAAGTAGACATGGCCAGTTGACTGGTGTACTCCTGCTGCTTACTTAGGGTTGGCCAGAACCGTATTTAAACACCGTATATGGCCGTATGTATAGGGTTGGCCAGGACCGTATATAAACACCGTATATGACCGTGTGTATGGTGATTTCCCTGCCAAAAATACCGCTTATACACCGTACACTGTATATATACCTATAAATGTATGGTCTGGCCAGCCCTACGTATGTATGACTTTGACCAACCCTGTGCTTGCTAGATAACACAACTTAGAGGCCAGAAGCTGACAATCTAGTTAACGTTAACTAACTTTAATTAACGTCAATCTAATTAACGTTGTGCACGCACCCCGCAGAGCCTACACATCTGTAGGGATGGCCAGAACCGTATATTTGCACGTACATGACCATGTATTGGTGATTTCCCTGCCAATAATACCGTAGGTACATACACCGTATATATATCGTTCTGGCCAACCCTACACATCTGACATTGAGGTGCACTCAGCATAGCTTCAGGCACGACCTCAGGGGTGGTTGTAGATGAGCAAACGCCACCACATCATAATACTTCATCATACGGCATAGCACACATACATAGGGTTGGCCAGAACCGTATATATGCACCGTATATGACCGTATATATGGTAGTTGCCTGGCCAAAAAGACCGTATATGCACCGTATATATATGGTTCTGGCCAACCCTACACATACACACAATCCAAGCTCTTCACCGCTTCAGGCCTTTGACGTTGTTTCACACAATTGCTCTTCAATGGGGCAACCCATCCATAACTTAAATTCGCTCCACCTCTACGCGTGCAGTGTCTTGCTTTGACCACCAATAACTAAACCAGGCACCCACTGTTGCTAACACTTCTTAAACGTGGTGTTACTCACAAAACGTGGTACCTACTGCACTCATAGCTCATAATCGTAGTGCGCCACACAACCGTAACTGTTCACACACAACCACAGTGCTGCACACTGCACACATAACCTCAGCACACACACACACATACGCACACAAACACGTAACCTTAATTCTGTGCACTTATCTTTGTGCACATGCACGCACGCTCAGGCTGATGAAAAACACATACGCATACAAACACGTAACCTTAATTATGTGCACTTACCTTTGTGCATATGCACGCACGCTCACAGTCTGATGAAAAACACATACGCACACAAACACGTAACCTTAGTTCTGTGCACTTACCTTTGTGCACATGCACGCACGCTCACAGGCTGATGAAAACACGTTCCTGTACGAATCCAAGTCCAACTTGTTGAGCGACAACGAGCTGCTGCGGCAGAAGCTGCAAGAGGCGCAGGCACGGCTGGAGACTCGCATGGAGCAGCAGCTGCAGCTGCAGCAGCAGGAGCAGCAGCAGCCAGAGCTGGAGTACTTTGGTGCTGACCAAGCCCAACTCAAGCAGCAGCAGTTGCAGCAAGTGCAGCAGCTGTCACTGGATGAGCACGCTTACGGGCGCATGCACAGGGGCACAGCCCTTCCTCCTACTCCTGCCCTCATCCATACCCCTGGGTTCACCCAGGCCACCGGGCTGCTCGACACCCCTGCTGCACATGAGATGCCAGCATGGATCACCCAACGCCAGGTGCGTGTGTGCATGTGTGTGTGTGTGTGCATGAGTGTGTGTATGGTTGTATGCGCGTTATTGTATATGTGTGTATGTGTTTTTGTCTTCTGCCCTGCAATGTGGTGCCACATCATCCCGATGCCTGTGTGGTTTTGACATGCTCGTCGCTGATGAGCTGGTAGCATACACCACCCAACGCCAGGTGTGTGTGTTGTGATGTGTGTGTTGTGTGATGGTCAGAGCGTGATGATCAGAGTGTGATATGGTCACTGCTGTGTGTGTTGTATGATGGTCAGAACATGCACACATTTTGGACACTTTCTGACCTAAACAAGCGTCACCGTCCCGCCGTGCACAACTTCGACGTTACAAACAGGGCCCTCACGCACCCTCACCTGGCCTCTCTGGCATTTCCGTCCACACGCCCAGCCTCGAAGAAACGGACGCTTGGATGGCAATGGATGCATCTGCCACACGGAGCGCTCAGACGCCCCTGGAGACGCCCTCTCTGCAGGTATGTACTTGTGTAGCGCTGGCCACATGCGTGTCTCTTTGTCGCAGCCGTGCATGCTTGATACTTCCTACCAGAGGCACCAGACTTTTGCATAGGGTTGGACAGAACCGTATATATACAGTTTGTATACGTTAATCTTGGCAGGGAAATTCTTAGGTGCACGGTCTTACCGTGTATATATACGGTTCTGGCCAACCCTAGACATGCACCACACCATGTGTGCACTCGTGCACAGGACGCACTAGCCTGGGTGGACGGCCTCCAGCTACCTTCCGGCAGCCGACACACCACCCACAAAGGCTTTGGTAGCCCCCAACCTGCATCTGCTGACGAGCATGACAGCCCTACCAGCAGCACACACGACCTCACGAGAGGGGCAGCGCCATCACCCTACACCAGCCACCTACCGAGCCAGCTCACCTATGCCCAGGCCGCCACCACCCCCTGCAGTGGGTCTGCCCCTGCCAGATCTGGTGCTGCTTCTGCTTCTCCCGTCCAGGTCTCCACCACCCCTGGCAGCGGACCTGCTCCCACCAGATCTGACGTAGATCATTGCAGCACGGATGCCGAGGCAGCAGGCTTACCTGCTCCCACCAGATCTGACGTAGATCATTGCAGCACGGTTGCTGAGGCAGCAGGCGTATCTGCTCCCACCAGATCTGACGTAGATCATTGCAGCACGGATGCTGAGGCAGCAGGCGTACCTGCTCCCACCAGATCTGACGTAGATCATTGCAGCACGGTTGCTGAGGCAGCAGGGGCTGCAGCAACGCCGGCACAGGAGCGGCAAGAGGAGCGACGACCAGGCTTGATTGAGCCGCACGTGGGGGTGGCGCTGACAGTGGGGAAGCAGGGCAATGTGCAGCTGTGTGTCACGCCCGTACAGGCTAGAGGTATGTTACAGGAATGATGCGCTTTAGGCAAGGACGTGTTGGCAAGGTTGGAGGGGCAGGGCAATGCAATTGGCTGTGTGTCACGCCCATACAGGCTAGAAGTGTTCCAAGGGATGGTGCACTTTTGGCAAGGGATTTTTGGCGCACCTGTTGCAAGGCTACAGATGTGTGGGTTGTTGTGATTGCCTGCGTGTGTGATGTACCCTCGGATTGGATGTGTATGTGAATTTGGTCAGGGTGGTGCTATGATGTATTGTTAGGGTTGGCCAGAACCGTATATATATATACACCGTATATACACCATATATTTGGTGATTTCTCTGCCAAAAATATCGTATATACTATATACTATATACTCCGTATATCTATATATATAGATAGATATAGTTCTGGCCAACCCTATAAGATCATCACGCTTTGTAATTCACTTAGACATACAGTCATACACATTGACATGCAAACACCCACACAGTCACACACAAACACGCATAGACTCACATGCACATACGTACGTACGCACATACCACATACCATATTTCACTTGTGCAGCAGGCCTCGACAGCACACCTGGCACTCAAGCTCCATGTGTGCCCACTACAGGAGGACGCAGCCAACTGAGCGTGCTTTCCAGGTACGTTGCAACTGAGCGTGATTTCCAGGTACGCGGCAACTGAGCGTGCTTTCCAGGTACGTGGCAGCTGAGCGTGCTTTTCAGGTATGTGGCAACTGAGCGTACTTTCCAGGTACGCGGCAATTGAGCGTGCTTTTCAGGTACGTGGCAACTGAGCGTGCTTTCCAGGTACGTGGCAACTGAGCGTGCTTTTTAGGTACGTGGCAACTGAGCGTGCTTTCCAGGTACGTGGCAACTGAGCGTGCTTTCCAGGTACGCGGCAATTGAGCGTGCTTTTCAGGTACATGAACTATGTCCTACAGTCATTCTGCACATGTCAGAGGTTGGCAAGGACCCATACTGTATGGGCCATGTATCCAGCTAGCACGTATACGGATTTTCAAGCATGCACTTGGCCCAACCGATAAGTAGGATTGGCCAGAATCGTGTAGAATGACTGCATGTTTTGGAAATCCCCCTGCCAGTGATACCGTGTATGCATGGTGCATTCATGTAGTCGTGGCATACAGCATGCATATGGCATACAATGTGGCATACAACATGCATATAGTATACAACGTGGCATGCAACGTGCATATGGCATACAACGTGCACAAGTGACAGAACAGGCAGCTTTCTTTGTACACTGCTGTCCTAGAGCCCAGTTGCTGTGGCCCTAATTTTTCCAAACCCTAGTCCAGGACATTCATTGCAGTCACAAAGGAATAGGGACGCGTGCTGCAGCCACATCCGGTGCCTTCCTTGGACTGCTCATGTGCAAGTTCACACTGCGTGCTGAAAATGCGACCATTGCTGTTCGTGTAACCACTGGTTGCTGCTTATGTTATATAGCCTGCACATCTCTTCTCCCTCGTACCTCAATTGCTTTCTGCCAACGCTGGTCATGTAACCTTTGCTTGCTGCCCGTGTTATTGTTTGTTCACTCATCTCTCCTCTCTCATCGCACTCTTGCCCCACAACTCATACCTCACGTTATGCACGCCCCCCTTACAGCTCACTAGTCATGTAACCATACTCACAACGCTCGTGCTGGCCACCTCACTCCTCACCCCTCTGCTTGACACTTTGCTCTGGTCTGCTGCTCCAGATCGATAGAAGTGTGGGCTCGATTGTCTGTGCTGCTCCAGATCGATAGGTCTGCTCCAAATCGATAGAAGTGTGGGCTCAATTGTCTGTGCTGCTCCAGATCGAAAGGTCTGCTCCAAATCGATAGAAGTGTGGGCTCAATTGTCTGTGCTGCTCCAGATCGATAGGTCTGCTCCAGATCGATAGAAGTGTGGGCTCAATTGTCTGTGCTGCTCCAGATCGATAGAAGTGTGGGCTCAATTGTCTGTGCTGCTCCAGATCGATAGGTCTGCTCCAGATCGATAGAAGTGTGGGCTCAATTGTCTGTGCTGCTCCAGATCGATAGGTCTGCTCCGGATCGATAGAAGTGTGGGCTCGATTGTCTGTGCTGCTCCAGATCGATAGGTCTGCTCCAGATCGATAAAAGTGTGGGCTCGATTGTCTGTGCTGCTCCAGATCGATAGGTCTGCTCCAGATCGATAGGTCTGCTCCAGATCGATAGAAGTGTGGGCTTAATTGTCTGTGCTGTTCCAGATCGATAGGTCTGCTCCGGATCGATAAAAGTGTGGGCTCAATTGTCTGTGCTGCTCCAGATCGATAGGTCTGCTCCAGATCAATAAAAGTGTGGGCTCAATTGTCTGTGCTGCTCCAGATCGATAGGTCTGCTCCAGATCGATACAAGTGTGGGCTCAATTGTATAGGGTTGGCCAGAAACATATACATCGCTGTAATATACCTGGTATAACACCTTCAAGTGTCACTGCTCTAAGTACCAGCTCTGAACAACAATCAGTCGGATGCGCTCGCTTACATTTAACGCAGTGTATTTTGTACCTAATGCTTTCTTCAGATCTCAGCATACTTTACGTGCCGCTTTCCGCAGCACTAGAACTCGTAGCTGTACGCAAAGGCCCCGTGAAATCCTGTACAGTAATTTAAGATGCAGTTGTGGGCGACGGCAGACCCCAACTACGCAAGCATCTCATTGCATTGCGTGATCGGCTAACTTTATGTGCGCCTCAATGCATTGTGCGATTAAGAATAATTTTATGTGCATCTCATTGCATTGCGTGATCAGCTAATATTATGTGTAAGCCGACAGCTCTAGAATGCAATACACCCTTTATTTTTAGCTGCTGAAACGTAGCTGCTTTTTTTTCGTCAGGTAGTCCTCAGATCAGATCATAATGCAAACATTTTATTTGTACAGGTGGTCCCCAGATCAGATCATGTATGCTGATTGGGCAACAGCAGCAGGGTTGATCTCAGTTTCTACCCCTGGACAGCCAACCTCAACTCCCCCAGCAGGTGTGCTTGGATGCCGACTTCAGCTGCACATTAAAAGCATGCACTAGTAGATTAAAAGCAAGCATGCACAGATGAAGTCAGCTGTTGTGCGCTGCCATACCCTGTAATGTCTGTCACAGACATTTTACGTTGAAGTTTGTGGTATTTTTAGCAGATGCATTTTTAGGGAGATGGTCGTAAATGTCAGGTTCTGGCCTGCCCTACACCCGTGTATGGTTTTACACCTGCCTGTTGATGACATCTTTAGCAGGGAAAGCTCTAAAATTGGGACATATTCAAGGTTGGCCAGGGCCATACATTTATAGGTATATACGGTGTACATACGATTTTTTAGCAGGGAAATCACCATACATACGGTCATATACGGTGCAGATATACAGTTCTGGCCAACCCTAGACATATAGGTTGTGGTTCTAGTGCGCCCTGCACGCAGATTAAGTGCTATTTGATCGACTGCCCTGCTAGCTTTGCAGTACTGTTGCACCTCGCTGCTGAAAATGTCTTATTCTTGTTTGACCTCCCTTGTTCATTATTGGCGGACTTGTGCCTTCCATGTTGCTGCATTGAAACGAGCAACTTCAGGCATTCCAATGCCATAAACATGTGCACTCCACGCATTTCCAAAACATAACTTTCTCATGTAACCTCCGTTTTGATCACGTCCCTTGGACAGGCGTATGATGTTGCACCAGATTCCTTAAACAGGTCCACGCATTCAAACTTTCATACACTATTTAAACACAACTGACAAAAGCACGCACGCACCATTCACACACACACAAACACACACAGTGACCCAGCAAACCCTCCAGCTCAGCCCTCCACCCGCATCCAACAGCAGCAGCAGTCTGGGTGCACACAAGGGGCTTGGCACACAAGAGGGAGAGAGGAACGAGGGTGAATGCCATGGCGCGGATGACTGCCACACACCCTCTGGGGTTGGGTGTGCTGCTGCTGTAGGCCAGGTGCCTGTGTTTTGGGCTGCAGACAGTCCAGGCGCGCACGGGTCTGAGATCAGCTTTGGCTCTTGTGGGGCAGCAGGATTTGCCTCTGCAGCTGGTAGTGTGGGCAGCAAGGCTGTGGGTGTGAGCAGCAAGGCTGGTAATGTGGCAGCTGGTAGTGTGAGCAGCAAGGCTGGTAATGTGGCAGCTGGTAGTGTGAGCAGCAAGACGGCTGCCAGTGCAGCACTCGGTGCGCCTGCTCGTGCGAGCAGCAAGGCACCAGTGCGTGATGTCGTAGCGGAGGACGCACCTGTTGCAGGGATTGATGTGCAAGCCACACAACCTGTGGAGGGGTCTGGAGTTGGGGGAGAGCAGCACGACAGCCGGCCGGTAGAGCAGCACGACGCTCCCCAGCACAGCACAGCGCAGCACACACCCACAGCGTCGGCACAGTTTGCAACGCCCATGGACCGTGCGGGCTATGCTGCTTTCATGACGCCCCTGTCAGGGGGGGGTGCGTCGTTCCATACAGGCACAAGTGCCTTCCCCTCCTCCGTGTCCAACCGCAGGTAATAAAGGGGGAGAAGAAGGAAATGATGACAGCACTGTGAGGCTGGCATGTGTAGTTTTTGCCTTTAATTAGGGTTGTCTAGGTTCCTCATGTGTAACACCAAAGATATGAAAATCTCCTGCCGTAAATCTGGACATACATGGTTTTGTTAAACATAGGATGCATATTGCAGAACTCTAGGTCCTACAACCTAAATGCCTGCAATACTTGGTCCTTTAAGTTTGAGGTGCATAATTTTGGCCTGCAATAGGGAGGTGGAGGAAATGGATGGGGTTTGAAGGGGGGGGAGAGAGAG